>Ga0210085_1000604_pt1 | contig 14817 bp, 10 predicted proteins | sample China_Galinas_PW_5_FD_184866 | JGI IMG/M metagenome (GOLD analysis project Ga0210085, IMG submission 184866) | Wetland microbial communities from San Francisco Bay, California, USA, that impact long-term carbon sequestration - China_Galinas_PWC_D1... | ecosystem: Environmental > Aquatic > Marine... | reverse complement strand
CATACGACAAGCTATTAGTCGCCACCGGCGCCAACCCGACCCTGCCCGAATTTCCGGGCGTCGACCTGCCGGGTGTCATGACGCTGAAGACGCTTGAAGACGGCCGGCAAATCAAGGCGATGATTGCAGCCAAGAAGGTCAAAAAAGTGGTGATTCTCGGCATGGGCTACATCGCCTTGGAAATGGTCGAAGCCCTGCGTGCGCTCGACCTCGAGGTGGCCATGGTCAAACCCGGCCCCCGATTTCTCCCTTGGCTTCAGGCAGAACTGGCCGACAGGGTCAAGGAAGAAGTCACCACCCAAGGTGTGGCGGTGCACGCCGGTCACCGGATCGAACGTATCGAAACGGTCGGTGACGGCTTGCGGGTCGTCTGCGAGGGACTGACCCTTGAAAGTGAAATGGTGCTGGTGGGCATCGGGGTCACCCCCAACAGCGACCTGGCCGACGCCGCCGGCATCGCGCTGGGCGTGAAAGGTTCGGTCGCCGTGGACCGCAGGCTGCAAACCTCGGATCCCGATATCTACGCAGCCGGCGATTGCGCCGATGCCTACCACGTGGTGACGGGGCACAAAACTTGGATTCCGCTGGCCTTGCGTGCCAACCGGGCTGGTTGGGCCGCCGCCGACAACGTCTGTGGGCAGGCTGTGGAGCTGCCGGGTGTGGCCGGGACCGCCGTTTTCCGAGTGTTCGAGATGAAAGTGGCCCGGACGGGTCTCACGCCACAGGAGGCCGAAAAAGCGGGCTTCGAGCCGGCGGAAAAAATGATCAAGACCAGATCCCGCGCCCATGCCCATCCGGGGAGCAGCCCGATTTACGTGAGTCTGGTCGGCGACAAGAAAACCGGCCGCTTGCTGGGCGCCCAAATGGTCGGCCGGGAAGGCGTCGCTCACCGGATAAACGCCCCGGCCGTCGCCCTGCACGCGCGGATGACCGTGGAAGATTTCAGCCAGACCGACTTGTCCTACGCACCGCCCTTCGGCCCGACGTGGGACCCGTGTCTGACCGCCGCCAACCAACTGTTAAAGGTGTTGTAGCGAGTTTTTAAAGAACCGTTTTACAAAATGTATTTGATGGATATGTTGAAAAGAATAGATCGCACTGCACGACCGACGGTAAAGGGCATGATGGTTCAGTTCGAAAATAGAATCAGACCCGCAAATAGAAACTTGATGCACCGACTGCTATGTTGAATCGGAAGCTTTCTTAAGCGAGGGTGAAGAAACGGCCGGACTAAAAACCGGACAGAGAGGATGACATGAAACTGGCGATGATCGGCCTTGGTCGAATGGGCATGAATATGGCGCGACGTCTGCTGGCGGGCAGCCACCAAGTCGTGGCGTATAACCGTACGCCGGATAAAACCGAACAAATGGTGGCGGAGGGAGCCGAAGGGGCCTTTACGCTGGAAGAAGTGACCGAAAAGCTCGATTCGCCGCGAATCGTGTGGCTGATGCTGCCGGCGGGCCGGGTCGTTGATGAACACATTGACCGGCTGGCGCCTCTGCTGGCCAAAAACGACATTTTGATCGACGGCGGCAATTCCTTTTACAAAGACGACATCCGCCGGTCGGCACAACTGGAGCCGCAGGGCATCCGCTATATGGATGCCGGGGTCAGTGGCGGCATCTGGGGGCTCAAGATCGGCTACTGCACCATGATCGGTGGGGACCGGGAAACGTATGTCACCATCGAGCCGATCCTTGAAACCCTGGCACCCGAAAACGGGTACCTATACTGTGGAAAAGCCGGTGCCGGCCACTTCGTCAAAATGGTCCACAACGGCATCGAATATGGGATGATGCAGGCTTACGGGGAAGGATTCGAAATTCTGGCGGCATCGGAATTTGCCGACGGTTTCGACTACGCCGACATCTCCCACCTCTGGAACCAGGGCAGCGTCATCCGTTCATGGCTGCTGGAATTGGCAGAAGCGGCTTTCCGTAAAGATGACAAACTCTCGGACATCAGTGGCCATGTCGACGATTCCGGTGAAGGCCGCTGGACCGTCATTCAAGCCGTTGAAACCGGCGTGCCGGCCGAGGTCATCACCCTTTCCCTAATGCGGCGTTTCAGGTCCCGGCAAAAGGACCCCTTCGCCGAAAGGGTGCTCGCCGCCCTGCGCCGGGAGTTCGGAGGTCATGCCGTTGTGTCTTCGAAGTGATGACCAAAATCCGGTTACCTGGTGGAAAAAATATTCGATTCTTATACTAAACTGATCAGTTCGGGTTCAGGGGTCAAAGCAGGGTTCTGGGTTCAGCACTGATTCTGGCTGCAAGCATACAGTTTGATCGAAGAGGAAACGTTTAAGTTGCGGAGAAAAATACCAAATCGCCAATAACAAATGACCCAGAACGTTGAACCCTGAATCGCCCAACAACCTGGCCGGCCGTAGGAGGATCACCATATGACCGAAAACGCGACCACCCGCGAGGACGCCATGCAGCCCATCGTCCGGGTCCGGACCTCGGATATGGACCTGCCCGCAGATGAGTGTCGAATCCCCGCGCGCAGCGAACCATGCACCATCGTCATCGCCGGGGCCACAGGAGACCTGACAGCGCGCAAATTGATGCCGGCCCTTTTCAACCTCTACTGCAACGAAGGGCTGCCGGAATCTTTTGCCATTGTCGGATGCGGGCGCACCGAACTCAGTGACCAGCGGTTTCGAAAAAACATGAACGAGGCGCTGACCAATGAAAATGACGACCAGTCCCGGCGCCAGCATTTTATCAAATCGCTGTATTACCTGCCGATCACCTACGATGACCCGGAGTCTTACAATCGACTGGCCGAACTGCTGAAGGAGGTCGACGGCCGTCACCACACCGGCGGCAACCGGATTTTTTATCTGGCCCTGCCCCCTACGCTCTACAAAACCGTGGCAAATATGCTGGGCAAGGCCGGATTGGGTAGGGAAAAGACCGACGGCAACGGGTGGGCGCGACTGGTCGTCGAAAAGCCCTTCGGACATGATTTGGAATCGGCCATCGCGCTGGACCGCGGCATTCACCGTCACTTCAAGGAACACCAGGTGTTCAGAATCGATCATTACCTGGCCAAGGAAACGGTGCAGAACGTTCTGATGTTTCGGTTCGCCAACACCATATTCGAACCGGTGTGGAACCGGCGCTACATCAAATCAGTGGAAGTGACAGCCACTGAAACCCTCGGGGTGGAGCACCGAGCCGGGTATTATGAAAAAGCCGGCGTGCTGCGGGACATGTTTCAGAACCACATGATGCAGCTTCTGGCTCTGACGACCAAGGAACCGCCAAGCCGGTTCGAAGCCGATCGGGTCCGCGACGAACGCGTCAAGCTGTTCCGTTCGCTGCGACCGTTTCCGGTAAATCGTCTCCAGGATTTTCTCGTCCTCGGTCAGTACGGGCAGGGAATCGTTGACGGGAAACCGGTTCCCGCTTACCGGGAAGAGACGGATGTCGCTCCCGACTCGTTGACGCCGACCTATGCCCGCATGAAAGTGTTCGTGGATAATTGGCGCTGGCAAGGCATCCCCTTCATCCTGACCTCCGGTAAACGCCTGGCCCGAAAGCTCACACAGATTGCCATTCAGTTTCGGGAAGTGCCTCACTCGATGTTCAGACAAGTATTGGGCGAAACGATAAATCCAAATCGCCTGACACTGGGGATCTACCCCGCGGAGGAGATCTCTCTGACATTTCAGACCAAAACACCGGGACCCCGGGTTTGTTTGCGTAACGTCACCATGGATTTTTTTTATCACCAGAAGGAGACCGACCTTAAGCTGGAAGCTTATGAAAAGGTCCTGCTGGACTGTATGCTGGGAGACCAGATGCTTTTCTGGCGTCAGGATGCCGTGGAGCAGTGCTGGTCTTTTCTGACCCCCATTCTGGCCGAGTGCGAAACCTGCGGCGACCGGGCCCAAACGCTTCAAACCTATCCGGCCGGAAGCTGGGGTCCGGAGGCGACCCATGCGCTATGAGGGACGGAGAGTGCAGCCGGCCGGTATCTCTAATAAAAAATCGACCCATGCTGGAGCCCAAAGCGGCCGTCGGCAATTTATAGGAGAGGGATCATGAATAACGAACGCGACCAACTGTGTATCAACACCATTCGGATGCTGGCCGCCGATGCGGTCGAAAAGGCCCGCTCGGGCCATCCTGGATTGCCCATGGGAGCGGCCGCCATGGCCTATGTGCTGTGGACGCGGTTTCTGCGTCACAATCCCAAAAACCCGGCCTGGCCGGACCGTGACCGCTTCGTGCTCTCCGCCGGCCACGGTTCTATGTTGCTCTACAGCCTACTGCATCTGACGGGCTATGATTTGGCCCTGGATGAATTGAAAAATTTTCGCCAATGGGGAAGCAAGACGCCCGGCCATCCGGAACACGGACTCACCCCGGGCGTGGAGACCACAACCGGCCCACTGGGGCAGGGATTTGCAAACGGCGTGGGGATGGCGATTGCCGAGCGGCATCTGGCCTCGGTTTTCAACCGCCCGGGACACGAGATCGTCAACCATTTTACGTATGGCATCGTGAGCGACGGGGACCTGATGGAGGGCATCTCCCACGAGGCCGCGTCGTTGGCCGGTCACCTCGGCCTCGGCAAATTGATTTACCTGTACGACGACAACCACATCTCCATCGAGGGCAGCACCGAGATTGCCTTCACGGAAGACCGCTTGAAGCGATTCGCGGCCTACGAGTGGCACGTGCAACAAGTGACGGACGGCAACGATCTGGAGCAACTGTCGGCCGCCATTGCAGCCGCACGGGATGAGATCCGGCGACCGTCTTTCATCGCCGTGCGGACCCACATCGGATACGGCAGCCCCCACAAGCAGGACACTGCCGGCGCGCATGGTGAACCTCTGGGAGCGGAAGAACTCAAACTGACGAAACAAAACCTGAATTGGCCCGCAGAACCGGCCTTTTACCTGCCGGAAGAAGCGGTTTCGCATTTTCGCGAGGCCCTGGAAAAAGGCGCGCAACTCGACCGCAGCTGGCAGGAAGCCTTCACGGCCTATCAAAAGGCGCATCCGGAGTCGGCCGCCCGCTGGCGGCAGTGGACAGACGGCGGATTGCCCGAATCATGGGAGCGGGAGATGCCCGTATTTGATACCGACACAAAGGGAATGGCCACCCGAGTGGCTTCCGGCAAAATCTTGAATGCCATTGCCGGCAGGATGACGAACCTGATGGGCGGTTCCGCCGATCTGGCCCCGTCCACCAAGACCCTGATCGACAATGAAGACGATTTTCAGCCGCCCGGCTTCGGGGGCCGCAATATGAGATTCGGCGTGCGGGAACACGCCATGGGCGGTATTTTAAACGGCATGGCCCTTCACGGCGGATTGATACCCTACGGCGCCACATTTCTGATCTTCTCCGACTATATGCGTCCGGCCATCCGTCTGGCCGCGCTGATGAAGTTACACGTCATCTACGTTTTCACCCACGACAGTATCGGCCTGGGGGAAGACGGTCCGACCCATCAGCCGATCGAACAACTGGCAGCCCTCAGGGCCATCCCGAATTTGAAGGTCGTGCGCCCCTGCGACGCCAACGAAACCGTAGAAGCCTGGAAGGCGGCCTTGAAATCCATCGGCGGCCCCGTCGCGCTGGTCCTCACCCGCCAGAACCTTCCGGTTCTCGACCGCACGGTTGCCGGACCGGCCGATGGGTTGCAGAAAGGGGCTTATGTCGTCCGCGATCCGCAAGACCACCGGCCGGATCTTATCCTCATGGCCAGCGGGTCGGAAGTGCACCTTGCGCTGGCGGCCGCCGCCACGTTGTCCGACAAGGGGATCGCCGTGCGTGTTGTGAGCGTACCGTGCTGGGAATTATTCGAAGAACAGCCGGAAGAATATCGCCAACTGGTCCTGCCGGTGGAAGTGACGGCCAGGCTGGCGGTCGAAGCCGGCGTTCCCCAAGGCTGGTACCGGTATGTCGGCAGCCGCGGAATAGTGATCGGGCTGAACCATTTCGGCGCCTCCGCCCCCTACGAGGTGCTGTATGACAAATTCGGCCTCACCGCGGACCACGTTGTGGGAGAGTCTCTGAACCTGCTGGAGCACGACGCCCGATGACACCAGCGGAAAACAGCCGGATCATCGTCACCGCCGGCATCGAGTACCTGGCGGTAGAAGGCGCCGAACTTTTCCAACGCATCGCCGTTGCGAGCGTCGCCCGCACGGGGCTATTCACGGTGGCCGTGTCCGGAGGCAGCACGCCGCGACCCATGCACCGGCTCCTGTCCGAGGATCCCTATCGCTCTGGTATTCCTTGGCAGTTCACTCACTTGTTCTGGGTCGATGAACGCCTGGTGCCGGTAACCGACCCGGACAGCAACTTCGGCAGCGCCGAAAGAGATTTCCTGAATCAGCTGACGATTCCGGCCGGCAACATCCACCCCATGAGTTCGCGAAAGCCGCCCACTGCGGCCGCCGACGATTACGAGCATGAACTGAGACGCCATTTCAGCCGCTTCTCCAACGCTGAGCCGGTTTTCGATCTGATCGTGCTGGGTGTCGGCGAGGACGGTCACACGGCCTCGATATTTCCCGGCGACCACAGTGCAGAGGAGACGACGCGCTGGGTGACGGCCGTTAAGGGCGGAACACCGTACGTCGAGCGTCTGACCCTGACGCTGCCGATCCTCAATCGGGCCCGCTGCATTGTGTATCTAATTTCCGGATCGAAAAAAGCAGTCGTGGTTCGTTCGCTATTGCTGGATGCATCCGCTCAACTGCCGCCTCAAAGGATCGCTCCGCAGCGCGGGGAAATCATCTGGCTCCTGGATACGGAGGCGGCGGAACTACTGCCGCAAGATTTGCCCAAATGCATCCGGAAAAAATGAGGGAAACCATTATGAAGACCATTCTGGCTGCCGACATCGGTGGGACCAACAGCCGCTTTGCCGCTTTCAGAACCGGTGAAGACCGGCAATTGGATCTCGTACGGTCGCTCTGGCTGAAGACCGACGAATTTGATTCAATGAAAGCCATGCTCGATCAGTTGGAAAAAGAAAATTTCGATTTGCCGGCCTCGGCAGCGGATGTGGCGGTGATGGCCGTCGCCGGGCCGATCCTAAACAAGACTTACAGCGATCCGCCCAATATCGACTGGGACATCGACCTGACCGAGCTGGCCGGAGCAGTCGGCCTCAAGAAATGCGCTCTGATCAACGACTTCGTGGCCCAGGCGTTTGCCTGCCGATCGCCGGTGATGGATGCCGCCCGCCGAATTATTGCGGGCACGGTCGATCCCGCCGCGCCGCTGGCGGTCATCGGAGCGGGCACCGGTCTGGGCCAGGCGGCTCTGATACCGTTGGAAAAAGGGGGGTACACGGCCTTGGCCTCCGAGGGCGGTCATACCAGTTTTCCGTTTGAATCGGCAGCGGAAGTCAAATACATGCACTATCTGCTTCAAGAGACCGGCGAGCCCTATATCAGAACTGAAACGGTCGTTTCCGGTGGCGGTCTAAGTCGATTGCATCACTTTTTGACCGGAGAACGCCTCGAACCGGCGGAAGTGGCGAACCGACTGACCGATGAATCCGGAACCCTGAGGTGGATGGCACGATTCCTCGGCCGGGTCAGCCGCAACTACGCCCTTGCGGTGGTGGCCTTCGGCGGCGTGTATATCTCGGGCGGGGTCGCCGCCAAATTACCCGAACTGGTGACCCACCGGGAATTCGCCCGTGCTTTTCGAAAAACGGAAGTCATGTCGCACGTACTGGACCGGATTCCGGTGTTCCTGAATGCCGATGAGGAAAGCGGCCTGTGGGGCGCCGCAATGAAAGGCATGCAGATACTGCAGGATGACTGATCGGCCAACCTGAGAAGCTCGATTCGTTTTGAGAACTAAACTTTATTTTTTTGTAATGATGCTCAAGAGCACGTGACTAAGGAGAGATGATCCATGACTGAACACATTAAAGGGTTTGCCACACGGGCGGTGCATGCCGGCCACACACCCGACAAAGAGACCAAGGCCCGGGCCGTGCCCATCTATCAGACCACGTCTTTCACGTTCGACGACACCTCTCACGCGGCCGATCTCTTCGGACTGCGTCAATTCGGCAACATCTACTCTCGGATCATGAACCCCACGGTCGACGCGCTCGAACAGCGCATCGCGTCGCTGGAGGGCGGCGTCGGTGCCCTGGCACTGGCTTCCGGTCAGGCGGCCGAAACGCTGGCACTGCTGACTCTGGTCGGTGCCGGCGACGAAATCGTTTCGTCCACCGATCTTTATGGCGGCACGGTCAGCCTCTTCAGCCACACGTTTAAAAGGCTCGGCATCACGGTCAAGTTCGTCCCGCCGGATGACCCAGGGGCCTGGGAAGGGGCCGTTACCGACAAGACCAAGGCCTTTTTTACCGAAACCATCGGCAACCCCAAACTCAACATCGTCGACATCGCTTCCATCGCGGAAGTCGGCCGGCGGCACGGCATCCCCCTGGTGGTCGACAACACCGTCACCACGCCCTATCTCCTACGTCCGTTTGAATTCGGGGCCGCGATCGTCATACACTCCGCGACCAAGTTCATCGGCGGTCACGGCACCTCCATCGGCGGGTTGATCGTCGATTCGGGAAACTTTGACTGGGCGGGTTCCGGCCGGTTTTCGGCCTTCGTGGAACCGGAGCCGGCCTACCACGGTTTGAAATTCGTGGAGACTTTCGGCAGTCTGGCCTTCATCTTGAGGGCGCGTGTCATCGGCCTGCGGGACATGGGCGCGGCGATGAGCCCCTTCAATGCCTGGCTGTTTCTTCAGGGACTGGAAACCTTGTCTCTGCGCATGGCCAAACACTCGGAAAACGGCCTGCAGGTCGCCCGCTTTTTGGAAAACAACAAGTGTGTCTCCTGGGTTCGTTACCCGGGCCTGGAATCCTCGCCGACCTATCACCTGAAGGACAAGTATCTGCCGAACGGACAAGGGGCCTTGGTCGGTTTCGGGATCGGCGGCGGCAGAGAATCGGCCGTCAAATTTATCGAAAGCGTAAAGTTGTTCAGTCACCTGGCCAACATCGGCGACGCCAAGAGTCTGGTCATCCACCCCGCCTCGACCACCCATGAACAGTTGAGTGAAGAAGAGCAACTGGCGGCGGGGGTCACCCCGGACTTTGTCCGGTTGAGCATCGGCATCGAAGACATCGACGACATCACCGGCGATCTGAGCCAGGCCCTCGAAGAGGGTGTCGGTTGTAAACTGTAGTGCAGAAACTTGACACTTGAAACTTGAAACTCAGAAACCGGAACCAGCAGTAGTGCTTCATTGGGATAAATCCTTGGCCACTGGCTCGATCCGCTATAGCGGGTCTTAACGGGATCAATCCCGCCGCGGCGGGACTAAACGGGCCTAACGGGCTCAACAGACTCAACCGATCGCCATGAACATCCGGGAAGAACTCAAACGCCGCGCGGCCGATGCCGCCGTAGAGCAGATACGAGACGGAATGGTGCTGGGCCTTGGAAGCGGCTCGACCGTCGCGCATGCACTGCAACGCCTGGCCGAATTGCTACAGGCCGGAAAGATTGATAATGTGTGCGGCGTGCCGAGTTCGATTCAAACAGAAAAGCAGGCCCGGCAACTGGGAATCCCGTTGACCAGCCTCGACCGGCACCCGATCCTCGATTTGACTATCGACGGGGCCGACGAGGTCGATCCGGAGTTGAACCTGATCAAAGGCGGAGGGGGCGCTTTGCTGCGTGAAAAAATCCTGACCCAGGCCAGCCGGCGCACTGTTTTCATTGTCGACCAGAGCAAGCTGTCACCGCGTCTCGGCAGCCACTGGCCGCTTCCTGTGGAAGTCATTGATTTCGCTGTTAAAAGCATCGAAAATTATCTGACATCGATCGGAGCGAGCGTCGAATTGCGTCGGACCGCCAAAGGTAACCCTTTTCGAACAGACCAGAACAACGTGATCCTGGACGCGAATTTCGGTCCAATCGAAAACCCACGGATGCTGGCCACCAAACTCGCTGATCGGGCCGGCATCGTCGCCCATGGGCTTTTTTTGAATATGGCCGACGAGGTAATCGTTGCCGAGGAGAATGCCGTCAGGCACCTCAGGCGATAACCGCAACCTGCAACGTCGCCGAACCCTGAGTGGCCATCGGCTGCAGGTGGATGCAAATGAATCTCACTGCAGCAAGCTGCAGGGTTATCAAAGCTGTTTGATTTTATCCCCTCACCCTTAACCCTCTCCCCAGGGAGAGGGAATCTGTGGTGATCCCGTAGCGAGGCTACAGGGAATTATCAAATTAAAACGAATTCTTATGCGGAAATCGGATGTAAGTGATATGCCACTCCGATGCTTTCGGCCTTCGGCCTCGTTTGACAGGGGTCATCGCTTGCAGCCATAAAGAACAGGTGAATGACCAGAAGCAACCCTGAAGGGATAGCAACAATGAAAACACACCTAAACTCCGTCGTCTTCCTGTTGGTGCTGATAGTGGCCATCTCCGGCTGCGCCGCCCCCAGGATCAGTATATTTGGCAACAACGGCGAACCGCTGGAAGAGTACACCCTGCAGGGCAGCACAAAGGGTAAAGTTCTTCTCATCCCCGTCAAAGGAAAAATAACCGACGATGTCGAGAGCGGACTGATTCGAAAAAAACCGAGCATGGTGCAGGAGATCGCTGCCCAACTCAAAAAAGCGGAAAAGGACGAAGACGTCGGTGCCGTGCTTTTCGTCATCGATTCTCCGGGTGGCTCGGTGACGGCTAGCGACGTTCTCTACCACGAAATTGTTCAGTTCAAGGAGAAGACTGGCAGAAAAGTGGTCGCGGCCATGATGGATGTGGCGGCATCGGGCGGATACTACATCGCCCTGCCGGCAGACGTTATAGTGGCGCATCCGACCACCATCACCGGATCGGTGGGTGTTCTCTTCTTGCAGCCTAAAGTCGTCGGCCTGATGGATAAAATCGGCGTGGAAGTTCAGGTCAGCAAGTCCGGAGCGAACAAGGATATCGGTTCGCCATTTCGAGCGGCAACCGCGCAAGAGAAGAAAATCCTTCAGGAGATGACCGACAAACTGGCACGCCGGTTCCTCGACCTGGTGTCACAACATCGCCGTATCGATGCCAAGAGATTGGCCGAGATCGCCAGCGCCAACGTATACCTGGCCGACGAAGCCCAGCGGCTGGGGCTGGTCGATCGCGTCGGATACCTGAGTGATGCCATCGACGAGGCCCGTGGACTGGCCGGTCTCGACAAGGATGCCAAAGTCGTGGTTTATCGCCGGGAGAAGTACGAGAACGACACCATATACAACATGCAGAGCACCTGGACCGGCGGTGATGAGAGACTGGCTTTGATCGACCTGGGTTTGCCGGCTTCAGAGGCAAGTGACATCGCGGCCGGTTTCTACTACTTGTGGCCGACGGCGGCCGGCGGCAGGTAAGCGGCATGCAATCCGGAAAGTTTACTTGTTTTTAATCCCCTTTTCGCGGTTGTAAAATCGGGCTATCGTGCCGGGAGCGATCCCGCAAAAGTAGGCGGTAATCGCCGCCTGGTTGACGAACCAGGTTTTCCAGACGCCGACGCGGAGCCACCGTCGGGCCGATGTGGTAACAGAGGCCGGCAGGACGATGATGCGGCCTTTTTTCTTTAATCGGCGGACCAGTTCGAAATCCTCCATGATCGGCAGATCGGGATACCCGCCGATGGCCCGGTAGGTCTCGGCCGCCAGGAAAATCGCCTGATCTCCATATGGTTTTTGCAGAAAGAGGGAACGCCAGTTGGCCACATGCTCCATGATGCGCAGAGAGGGCAGCGGCGAATCGATGCCGAGTGCGAAAGCCCCTGCGGCCGTATCCGGCTGTGACAGGGCCCCGCGAACCTGACCGTCATAACCTTCGGGAAGAAGCGTGTCGGCATGCAGAAAAAGTAGAATATTTCCGGTGGCGGCAGCGGCGCCAACATTCATCTGACGAGCCCGTGACGCTTCGGCGGCCAGTACCAGAGTCCCGAGTCGGCCGGCGATTTCGGTTGTGTCGTCGCGACTGCCGCCGTCCACGACAATCACCTCGACATTGCGGGCGCTTTGCGCCCGCCGCACTGTTTCGCTGATGTTGGCGGCTTCGTTAAGGGTCGGGATGACAACGGAGATTTTCGGGGCGGCAAACCGCTCCCAGACGGCCAGGTCTTCCGGGCGGTCTACGTCTTCGAGGGCGTCCAGCAGCGCCACGGAAAGCGCCAGCTCCGCGGCCCTCTCCAGTGAAAGGGCCAGCACCCGGTTTGTGCCCCACGGCAGTCCGGCAAAAAGCGTCGGCAATGCCCGCTTGAGTACCCCTTCCCGCAGGCCGACCAGATAATAACCGCCGTCGGCCGCCGGTCCGAATACCGCATCATTGCGCCGAAGCGCGTCGAACGCCCGCCTGATAATCTCTGCGGTGATGCCCGGGATGTCGGTACCGATGAGAACGGCGGCTTTGGCACCGGCATCGAACGCCGCCGTCAAGGCGATTGTCATGCGCTGATCGAGTCTCCCGTCTCCCTGAGCGGCATAGAGAAAATCCGCCCCCAGCCAGTTTCGCATCAGGCGGGCGTCTCCGCCGGCAAAACGGATTTCGACCACAAGCGGTCGTGTCCGGACGAGCCGGCTTATATTGCTCAGGAGATGCTCGGTCATCTGCCGCTGCAGTTTGGCGGCCCCCTCCGGTCCCAACAAGGGGATCAGCCGGGTTTTGGTGGCACCGGGTTCGGGATAACGCGTGAAGATGAGCAACCATTCGCGGGGATTAGACGGCACGATGAACCGGATATCCTGTCAGGGTAAGTAAACTGAAACGCAAACGGATCGTTTCCCGTGAATCCTGTCGATCATTTTAGGTAAGCGTTCACACGGCACCGCATCTGCTTTGTTGTCGGGCACTTGAAATACAAAAGTACGTCTGCGCGCCCGACGCCTTGCATCTGCGGCACCCTGTAAACGCTTTCAATGAGGTGGTTTGAAGCGCATCGGACTATGCAGCCCTGTAAACGGTTATCATTTTAGAGCAGAGTTTTTTTAAATTATCAACCGCCTTCTTCAAAACCCGGATACAGAGTCATTCCGCCGTCGATATACAGGCTGGTTCCAGTAATGTAGTCCGAATAGTCGGAGGCCAGCCAGACCGCCGCCCGCCCGATGTCTTCCGGTTCGCCGATGCGCTTGTACGGCACCAGCTTCATCAGGGCGGCATAGGCCTCCGGTGTCGACCAAACCGCCTTATTTATTGGTGTGCGGATAGCCCCCGGTGCGATGCTGTTCACTCGGATTCGGTACGGTGCCACCTCCTGGGCCATGCTTTTCATTAGCAGCATCACCCCGCCTTTGGATGCGGCGTAGTTGACGTGGCCGGCCCAGGGAATGACCTCGTGCACCGAGCTGATGCAGATAATCTTGCCGGCTGAGCAGGATATCTCCTTGACCACGCCGCGGCGCTTGAATTCACGAACCGCCTCGCGGGCACAGAGGAACTGGCCGGTAAGGTTCACGCCGATGACGAGATTCCATTGGTCGAGTGTCATTTTCTCAAACGGGGCATCTTTCTGCAGGCCGGCGTTATTGATCAGGATATCGATCGTACCGAATTCATCGAACATCTTCCGGAACATGAGCTCGACCTCTTCTTCACTGGAAACATCCGCCCTGTGGGCATAGGCGCGGCTGCCACAGGATTGGATATCCCTGACCACTTCGTCGGCCTGTTCATCGCCGCGCACGTAGTTGACGACCACGTCCGCGCCAGCCTGCCCCAGTGCCACAGCGATGGCTTTGCCGATACCCGAATTGGCACCTGTAACCAAGGCCCTCTGCCCCTTTAGGATCTTTTCGACAGAGCACTGTGGCAGGACAACTTTCGGAAGATTTTCCTCGTTCGAATAGGGCATGTTCACCTCCTCCAAACCCCGTCGCAGCGGTTATTCCTTATTAATTGCACTCTATGATGGTAAGCGTTCACAGGGCACCGCATCTGCTTTGTTGTCGGGCACTTGAAGTACAAAAGTACATCTGCGCGCCCGACGCCTTGCATCTGCGCCACCCTGTAAACGCTTACCATTGAAACGCATCGGACTTTGCAAACCTGTGAACGGTTACCTATGAGGTTTGAACAGAACCGTTTCGACCCACAGTGGCGAAACTTGTGTTCGATATAAAGATTGTCAAGATCCGAATGTCCGGAACACGCAGGCCGGGGTCTCTTAAATCTCTACATAGCGTGCAGGCATCTACCCTCTAATTAAGGTTTTATAATTTTTAGCCCCGGCGCCCGGCGCCACACACAGACTATCAAGACCGCTTTTTCTTCGGGCGATACGTTTTTTTTGTCACCCTTGACGTCCGTAGCCATCGGCCATACCCTAAACTGGTATTAAGGTGGCGATTTTCTTTCATGCGCCAAATACCTGCTTCATATCCAACAAATTAAGGAAGACAAAAACATGACAACTTCCACACGTTATTTTATCTTTGGTGTGGTGGCTCTGCTCGTCTTTGCGGTGGTCCTGCCGCAAGCCGTGTTAGCCAAGAACCCGATCAACAAAACGTTTTTCGGCAACAAGGCCATAAAAGGGTATGACCCGGTTGCATACTTTACAAATGGCAAACCGGTCGAGGGCAAAAAGGAATTTGAATACGAATGGATGGGCGCTAAATGGTTCTTTGCTACGGCCGCAAACCGTGACCTCTTTAAGTCCGATCCTGATAAGTACGCCCCGCAGTACGGTGGCTACTGTGCCTATGCCGTGGCGATGGGAAAGACCGCCGATATCGATCCGAACGCATGGAAAATTGTCGATGGCAAGCTCTACCTGAACTACAACCAGGAAATTCAAG
>Ga0210085_1000603_pt1 | contig 14823 bp, 15 predicted proteins | sample China_Galinas_PW_5_FD_184866 | JGI IMG/M metagenome (GOLD analysis project Ga0210085, IMG submission 184866) | Wetland microbial communities from San Francisco Bay, California, USA, that impact long-term carbon sequestration - China_Galinas_PWC_D1... | ecosystem: Environmental > Aquatic > Marine... | reverse complement strand
AGTCTCTTCGGCGCGGTCCTCTTGGGCGGTTTGCGGCTGCTCGGTCGCCGTCCCAGCTCCACCCTTGGTCTTGGGTGAGAGCAGGTACGCGATGAAGCCGAGGGCGATGACCGAGAGCACGCTGATCGCGCGGTCTACGAGCGCGATGGCGGCAGCCTCGTTGGGATCGGCCTGGTACACGACCGTGAGCAGACCGACGATGCCGGCTTCGACGATGCCGAGGCCGGCGGGCGTGAAGGGCACCGCCGTGAGCAGCGAAGCCACCAGGGCCACAAAGAACGCTCCACTGATACCGAGCGAGATGTCGAACCCGAGCGCATAGGTCACGAACAGCAGGCGGAACGCCTCCGTCGTCCAGATGAGCACCGTGAGCAGGCTGATCATGGGCATGGTGCGGCGGTCCATCGAGAACACGCCCTCCTCGAACCGCCCATACAGCTCCTTGGCGCGCTCCGGCAGCGGCAGGCGCTCGACGAGGCGACTGCCGAAGTTGCGCAGCGTGAAGAGAGCGATAGCGATGGCGATGGCCACGCCGATGCCCAGCAGCATGATCGCGCGGACCGTGGGGTCGAGACCGTCGCGGAACGACCAGAACGCTGCCCCCAGCCCCAGGATGACGATGGCGAAGATGTCGAAGAGGCGCTCGACGAAGATGGTGCCGAACGTAGCCGAGAGCGAGACCGGGTAGTTGATCTTCAGCAGCCAGGCCCGGTACACCTCCCCCAGCTTTGCCGGAACCACGCTGTTGACGAGCCAGCTGACGAAGATGATCTCCGTCGAGTCGCGCACCCGCACCCTCGCGCCGATGCCCCGCAGGAGCAGGCTCCAGCGGTAACCACGCATCGGGAAACCGAGGTAGTAGACGATGAACGCGGCCAGCAGCCACCATGGGTCTGCCGTGAGCACGTGGTCGATGAGCGTGTCCAGCTGGAACCCGGGCAGCGCGGCCACGAACAGGAGCAGGACGATGACGGGGACGAGGATGGAGAGCTGCGTCCGCCGGTCTCGCAGGCGAGCCGTGATGGGTACGGCACCCTCCGAGAGGTCGTCCTCGAGGAGCGGGTCGGCCTTCACTGCATCGCCCACGTCGGGCGTGTCAGCCATGGCCCGCACGAACGGCTCAGTGCGATCGCGGATCGGCTCGTCCCCGTGCCGGCGACCGGGATCGTCGGTCATGGTGTCGCGTCCGGGGGCGGCGGGTGGATCCGCCGGTTGCCTCGGCTCCGGTTCACGAGCTTGGCCAGCGGCGTCCACAGGCGAACGTAGTAAGAGGCCCGGCCCGGCGTGATGCCCGCCTGCGGCAACAGGGCCCGGAGCTCCTCGGCAGTGCTGAAATGACCAGGCAGCACGGTGGAGGAGACGCCGATCTCGGTCACCGAATGCGCATCGGACGAGGCCACACCAGGCAATCCATGGCGCTGGGCGAAGGCGGCCGCGAGCGGATTGGCATCGCGGTAAGCGCGGGCGTTGTGGATCTCCACGTAGTCCACGATCGCAGCCAGCTCCTCCAGCTTCTGCTCGGCCATGCTCGCCTTGCTGCCGCCCGACGAGCGGTAGGAGTCGAACGGATGAGGCAGGCCGACCAGGCCGCCCTGCTCGTGGATGGCTGCTGCGGTCTCGCTCGCAGACAGGCCCGGGGGGACGGGCTCGCGCAGGAAGAGACCAAGCAGGTCACCATCGGCGCTGCGAATCTCCTCGCCCACGATGACCTGCAGGCCCGGCGGAGCCATCGCAGCAGCAGCCTGGGCGCCATCGATGCGCTCATGGTCGGTGATGGCCAGGTGGGTCAAGCCCACGCGTGATGCCTTGTCCATCATGGCCTTGGGGTCGGCCAGCGAATCGAACGAGGCGGCACTGTGGCAGTGCAGGTCTGCGAAAGCCTTGGCGGGGCGGGCAGCGTCAACCACGTCAGATGCGTTGCACCAGCGAGCCCTTGAAGAACTCGAAGTGCTCCATGGCCAGCCCGGTGCCCAGGGCCACACAGTTGAGCGCGTTCTCCGCCACGTGGCAGGGCACACCGGTGACCTGCGTCAGGAGGCGATCCATGTTGCGCAGCAGCGAGCCGCCGCCAGTCATGACCATACCCTTGTCGATGATGTCGCTGGCGAGCTCCGGTGGTGTCTCCTCCAGCACCGCCCGCACCGCGGTCACGACTTGTTGGAGCGGCTTCTCCAGCGCCTCCATGATCTCGGAGCTGGTGAGCGGGATGGTGCGTGGCAGGCCGGCGATGAGGTCGCGGCCGCGCACGTCGAGCGTGAGCTCTCGCTCGAGCGGCAGCGCGGTGCCGATGGCGATCTTGACCTCCTCCGCAGTGCGCTCGCCGACCATCAGGTTGTACTTGCGCCGGATGTAGCTGGCGATGGCCTCGTCGAAGCGGTTGCCGCCGACCCGCAGTGAGCGGCTGACCACGATGCCGCCGAGCGCGACGACGGCGATCTCGCTGGTGCCACCACCGATGTCGATGATCATGTTGCCGGAGGCGCCGCTGATGGGCACGTTGGCCCCGATGGCGGCGGCAAGCGGCTCCTCGATGAGGTACGCCTCCCGTGCGCCGGCCTTGAGCGCGGCGTCCCGCACCGCTCGCTTCTCCACGCTGGTCACACCCGACGGCACGCACACCATCACGTCCGGCTTGGTGAAGGTCCGGCCAGCCTTGCGGATGAAGTAGCGCAGCATGGCCTCGGTAATGACGTAGTCGGCGATGACGCCGTCCTTCATGGGCCGGATGGCGCTGATGTTGTCAGGCGTGCGCCCGATCATCTCGCGAGCCTCCTCCCCCACGGCCACGATATGGTTGCTCTCGCTGATGGCCACCACTGAGGGTTCGCGGATGACGATGCCCTTGCCCTTCACGTAGACGAGCACGTTGGCCGTGCCCAGGTCGATGCCGATCTTCATGCGGCGCTAGCCCTGGGGCGCCCGGTCGATGGCCGCGCCCAGGTCGAGCAGCTTGCCCTCGATACCCTCGTAGCCGCGCCGCACGTGATGGACACCGTGGATGATCGAGGGTCCCTCGGCGGCGAGCGCGCCCAGGATGAGCGAAGCACCGGCGCGCAAGTCGCTGACCTCGACTTCCGCGCCTTGCAGGCGGACGGGCCCGCTGATGACCGCTCGATGTGGGTCCTGGATCTCCGCCTGAGCCCCCATGCGCCCCAGGTCCACCAGCCACTCCAGACGGTCCTCGTAGATCGTCTCGTGGACGGTGCTGCGCCCGCTGGCCTGGGTCAGGAGCACACCCGTCGGAGGCTGCAGGTCCGTAGCCAGGCCGGGATAGGCCGCCGTCTCGATGTCGGTCGCGACATAGCCGCCCAGGCCGGCGCCGCGGACGGTGATGCGGTCGCCTGCGCCGGTGACCTCCACACCCACCTCGTCGAGCACGTCGAGGAAGGCGCCCAGGTGGCCGCCCGGAGCGCCACAGAGCGTGACCTCGCCACCAGTGACGGCGGCGGCCACCGCGAAGGTCCCCGCTTCGATGCGATCGGCGATGACACCGTGCGTCGCGCCGCGCAGCCGGCGCCGACCCTCGACCTCGATGACATCCGGCGCCGTGCGCTCCACCTCTGCCCCCATCGCTCGCAGCAGCTCGATGAGGTCGTCGATCTCCGGCTCCTGGGCGGCTGGTCGGATGGTGGTGTGCCCATCCGCGAGTGTGGCCGCCAGCATGGCGTTCTCCGTGCCCATGACCGTGACGTGAGGAAACACGACGTCGCCGCCACGGAGCCGGCCGGGTGCCTGGGCGAAGTAGTAGCCGTTGCGGTAGTCGATCGTGGCACCAAGGGCCTCCATGGCCCGCACGTGCAGGTCCACCGGCCGGCGGCCGATACGGTCGCCACCAGGGTTGCTGATGATGACCTTGCCCACGCGCGCCAGGAGCGGCCCCAGCAGGATGAAGCTGGCGCGCATCTTGGCCGCAGCCTCCAGCGGCACGAAGTTCCAGTCGATGTCGCCGGCGCTGACCTCGTAGGTGTTGGCCTCGGGGTGATCCACGACCACGCCCAGGTCACCCAGCACCTCGGCCATGAGTGACACATCGGCGATCTCGGGCATGTTGGTGAAACGGCAGCGTTCGCCGGTCAGCGTGGCGGCGGCCAGCAATTTGAGGGCGGCGTTCTTGGAGCCGCTGATGGGCACATCGCCACGCAGCGGCCGACCACCCTCGATGCGGATGGTCTCATCGGGCAGCGGCGGGGCGTCGTATTCCCAGTGGAAGGGCCGAGTAGCAGCCATCAGCGCTTAGTCTCGGCCATCTGGGCTAGCGGTGCTGACGCCGACCCTCGCGATGTCGCCGTTCGGCCACCCTGATGCGTAGCAGCGCCCGTTCCATGGACGCCCGCGCCTGGGCCAGGTCGGCAGGCTCGTCGAAGCCGGCCGCGATCGCCCGCTCGGCTTCGTTGCGCGCCGCCTCGGCCGACTCGAGGTCGATCTCCGAGGCCAGGTCAGCCAGCTCGGCCATGACCACCACCTTGTCCGGGAGGACCTGGACGAAGCCTCCGGCGATGGCGTAGAACTCCTCGTCGGCACCCTTCTGGATGCGTAGCTCGCCGATGCCGAGCATCGAGAGCATCGGTGCGTGGTGCGGCAGCACGCCGAACTCGCCCTCGACCCCGGGACAGTAGACCGCGTCGACCGTGTCCGAAAAGGCCTCGCGCTCAGGCGTGACGATCTCCAGCTGCAGGGGCATCGGATCCCTCTAGTCGGCCAGCTTGGCCGCGTTCTCGCGGACCTGGTCCAGGGTGCCAGCCAGGAAGAAGGCCTGCTCCGGCAGACTATCGGCCTCCCCTTCGAGGATGTCCTTGAACGAGGCCACGGTGTCCTTGATGGCCACATACTCGCCCTCGCGACCGGTGAAGACGGAGGCCACGAAGAAGGGCTGGCTCATGAAGCGTTGCAGGCGGCGGGCGCGGGCCACGAGGGCTTTGTCCTCGTCGGACAGCTCATCGATGCCGAGGATGGCGATGATGTCCTGCAGGTCGCGGTAGCGCTGGAGCACACGCTGCACCTCGCGCGCGACCTCGTAATGCTCCTGGCCCACGATGAGCGGGTCGAGCACGCGCGAGGTGGAGGTCAGGGGGTCGACGGCCGGGTAGATGCCCAGCTCGGTCAGGTAGCGCTCCAGGCGGATGGTCGAGTCGAGGTGTCCGAAGGTCGTTGCAGGCGCCGGGTCGGTGTAGTCATCCGCGGGCACGTAGATGGCCTGCAGCGAGGTGATCGATCCCGTCTTGGTCGACGTGATGCGCTCCTGCAGAGTCGCCATCTCCGTGGCCAGGTTGGGCTGGTAGCCCACCGCCGAGGGCATGCGGCCGAGCAGCGCCGAGACCTCCGAGCCGGCCTGGGTGAAGCGGAAGATGTTGTCCACGAAGAGCAGCACGTCGCGACCCTCGTCGCGGAAGTACTCGGCCATGGTCAGGCCGGTCAGCGCCACGCGCAGGCGAGCTCCCGGCGGCTCGTTCATCTGGCCGAAGGAGAAGACGGTCTTCTCGAGGACGCCCGACTCGGTCATCTCGGCGATGAGGTCGTTGCCCTCGCGAGAGCGCTCGCCGACGCCGGCGAAGACGGAGTAGCCACCGTGCTCCTGGGCGACATTGCGGATGAGCTCCTGGATGATGACAGTCTTGCCCACGCCGGCCCCGCCGAAGACGCCGATCTTGCCACCCTTGGCGAAGGGGCAGATGAGGTCGATGACCTTGATGCCCGTCTCGAAGACCTCGGTAGCGGTGGCTTGGTCCTCGAAGGAGGGCGGCTTGCGATGGATGGGGTACGTCTTCTCGGTCGTGACCTCGCCCTTGCCGTCGATCGGCTCGCCAAGCACGTTGAACACCCGGCCCAAGGTCTCGGGGCCGACGGGCACGCTGATGGGCGCGCCGGTGTCGACCACCTCGATACCGCGGGCCAGGCCGTCGGTACTGGTCATGGCCACGGTACGCACCCAGTTGTTGCCCAGGTGCTGCTGGACCTCGCAGGTCACGGTACCGCCGGCTGGCGCCTTGATCTGCACCGCGTTGAGGATGGAGGGCAGCGACCCGGCCGGGAACTCGACGTCCACGACCGGTCCGGTGATGGCGATGACGTGCCCGACGTTCCCTGCGGTCGTCTTGGGCTTGGTGCTGGTGCTGGTCGCCATGTGGGCTGGTTCCTCCGTCGTGTTAGGCGTTGCTGGCGCCGGTCGCGATCTCGATCATCTCGTTGGTGATGTTCGACTGCCGCACCTTGTTGTAGGTGAGCGTGAGATCGTCGATGAGCTCCTGGGCATTGTCGGTAGCGTTGCGCATGGCCACCATGCGCGAGGACTGCTCGCTGGCGGTGAGCTCGAGCACGGCCTGGAAGAGGCGTGTCGCCACGTAGCGTGGCATGAGGTGCTCGAGCACGCGCGTGGGGCTGGGTTCGAAGATGAACTGATGGCCGGGGATGCCCTCGAGGTGGTCGGGGTCGGGCTTGACCGGCAGCAGTCGCTTCATCTCGGGGCGCTGCACGAGCGTGGAGACGAAAGCGGGGTAGAGCAGGTCGACCTTGCTGTAGGTGCCGGCCAGGAAGTCGTCGGTGATGAGCCGGGCCAGGGGCAGGATGTCCGTGAACGCAGGTTTGTCGCCGAGGCCGTCGAAGGAGGCCGCCAGTGGCACGTGCGCCCGACGCATGGCGGCGGTGCCCTTGCGACCAACCGTCACCACCTGCAGCTCGTCACTGGATCCGCTGATCTCGTGCGCTGCGAAGCGGATGGTGTTGGTGTTCAACGATCCGGCCATGCCGCGGTCGCTGGTGAAGAGCACGATCAGGCGCGGGCCGTCTCCCTCGGCCGCCAGCAGCGGGTGCTCGTCGGGGTCGACCACCGCGGCCACGTCGGCGAGGACCTCGTCGAGCTTGTCGCTATAGGGCCGGGCCGCGAGCGTCGCCTCCTGGGCACGACGAAGCTTCGACGCGGCCACGAACTGCATGGCCCGCGTGATCTGCTTGATGTTTCCGACAGATCCGATACGGCGCCGGATCTCGCGCTGACTTGGCACGGTCCCCTACGCGGTGAAGGTCTGCTTGAAGTCGTCGGTCGCCGAGCGCAGGGCCTCGATGATGTCATCGTCCCAGGCCCCCGTCGCCAGCTTGCTCATGAGCTCACCCTGTTCGGTCTCGAGGTGGCGGTAGTAGCCCTCCTCGAACGAGCGGACCTTTGCGATCTCGATGTCATCGAGATAGCCGTTGGTGACGGCCCACAGGATCGCCGTCTGGCGCTCGACGGGCAGCGGGTCGTACTGCGGCTGCTTGATGACCTCGCTGATGCGCTCGCCGCGGTTGAGCTGGTCACGCGTGGCCTTGTCCAGGTCGGAGGCGAACTGGGCGAAGGCCGCCAGCTCACGGAACTGGGCGAGGTCCAGCTTGAGCGGACCGGCCACCTTCTTCATGGCCTTGTTCTGGGCCGCCGAGCCCACGCGGGAGACGGAGATGCCGACGTTGAGCGCGGGACGCTGGCCGGCGTTGAAGAGGTCGGACTCCAGGAACATCTGGCCGTCGGTGATGGAGATGACGTTGGTGGGGATGTAGGCGGAGACGTCGTTGGCCTGGGTCTCGATGATGGGCAGCGCCGTCAGCGAACCCCCGCCGTTCTCCTCGTTGAGGCGGGCGGCGCGCTCGAGCAGGCGGCTGTGCAGATAGAAGACGTCGCCCGGGTAGGCCTCGCGTCCGGGCGGACGGCGCAACAGCAGCGACATCTCACGGTAGGCCCAGGCATGCTTGGTGAGGTCGTCGTAGACGCAGAGGGCGTCCTTGATGGTCTCGCCACCGATCTCGATCCCCTCCTCCATCACGTACTCACCCATGGCCACCCCGGCGTAGGGCGCGAGGTACTGGAGCGGGGCCGGCTCCTCGGCACCGGCGACGACCACGATGGTGTGGTCCATGGCGCCCTCGCGCTCGAGCACGGCCACCGTCTGGGCCACGGTCGAGAGCTTCTGTCCGATGGCGACATAGATGCAGACGACGCCCTTGCCCTTCTGGTTGATGATGGTGTCGATGGTGACGGTGGTCTTGCCCGTCTGGCGGTCACCGATGATGAGCTCGCGCTGGCCACGGCCGATGGGGATGAGCGCGTCGATGGCCTTGATGCCCGTCTGCAGGGGCGTGTCGACCGACTGGCGGGTGATCACGCCCGGGGCCACACGCTCCACCGGGCGCGTCTCCTTGGCGGCGATCGGGCCCTTGTCATCGATGGGCTCGCCCAGGACGTTGACCACGCGACCGATCAGCTCCGGCCCGACCGGCACCTCTACCACCGTGCCGGTGGTCTTGACCGTGTCACCTTCCTTGATCTGGGTGTAGTCACCGAGGACGACGGCACCGACCGTCTCCTCCTCCAGGTTGAGGGCCATGCCCTTGATGCCACCGGGGAACTCGAGCAGCTCGCTCGCGAGCGCGTCCTCCAGGCCGTAGATGCGGGCGATGCCATCGCCGACCTCCACGACGGTGCCGACCGAACGCGTCTCCACGCCCGAATCGAACTCGTCGATGGCGGACTTGATGATCTGGGTGATGTCGTCGGAGCGGATTGCCATGCGTGTTCCTTACTGGGTCGGCGTCAGATAGCGATGTGTGAGAGGTCGGTCCGGAGTCGCTCGAGGCGGCCCCGCACGGAGCCGTCGATGAGTTGATCCCCGACACGGACCACGACGCCGCCGAGCAGCGCGGGGTCCACCTCCTGGCTGATCTCGATGTGCTTGCCGGTGGTCTCCTCGAGCCGAGCGCGCAGTGATGCGATCTCCGCCTCCTCCAGGGCGGTGGCAGAGGTCACGCGCGCCTCGACGATGCCCTCGCGCCGGCGATACAGGCGGGTGAACTCGGCGATGACCTCGGGCAGGAGCTCGAACCGGCCGCGCTTGATGAGCAGGGCCAGCAGGTTCCGCGGCGGCCCCTGCAGGTCTTCGCCAAGCACCCGCCCGAGGACCTCGATGCGGGCCTCCGAAGGCACGGCCGGGTTCGACAGCAGCTGGATGGCGTCCCCGCGCACGAGGCGCTCGGAGGCGACCTCGAGCGCGGCCAGCCAGGCCTCCATCGAGTCATCGCGTTCAGCGATCTCGAAGGCAGCCTCGGCGTAGCGGCGAGCGGTGCTGCGAGTCAGCGCCATGCCGGCGTGGCCGTAGGTGGGGCCATCAGTTGCGTTCGTCTCCGGCGGGTGAGGCGACCGAGACCTGGGCCAGGAACTCGTCCACCAACCGCTTCTCACGCTCGGTGCTCATGGTCTCGCCCACGACGGCACCGGCGGCGGCCAAGGCCAGCTCTGCCACCTGGCCGCGGACGTCCGCGAGTGCGCGTTTACGCTCGGTATCGATGTCCGCGACCGCGCGCTCGCGCATGCGGTCGATATCGGCCTGCGTGTCGGCGACGCCCTTCTCGCGCGTCTCGTCAGCGGCCTTCTGGGCACGCTGGATGATCTCGCCCGCCTCACGACGAGCCTCGTTGAGGACGGCTTGCCGCTGCTCGGCAGCGCTCTCCCGGTCACGACGGGCGGCGTCCGCGTCCTTGAGGCCCTGCTCGATCCGCTCACGCCGTGCCTGCAGGCGCTCGCCCAACGGCTCGATGACCACCTTCCAGGCGATCATGAAGAAGACCGCGAAGTTGGCCGCCGCGACGAGGATCCAGAAGAGGTTGACGGTGAGACCGCCAGTCTCTTCCACCTCGGGCGTCTGGGCAGCCAACGTCGGCAGTGCCTCGGTCAGGCCCTGGGCGAAAGCCAGGATGTCCACGGTTACAGCGATCCCGATCGTCAGCCGACGAAGACGAGCGCGAGCGCGACCACGAGCGCGATGATGCCGAGTCCTTCCGCGAACGCGGCCATGAGGATGGCGACGCTACGGATCTGGCCGGCGGCGTCCGGGTTGCGGCCGATGGCGCTGGCGCTCATGCCGGCGAGGATGCCGATGCCGATGCCGGGGCCGACGATGCTGATGGCGGCGAGGCCGGCGCCGAGAGGTGCGAGGTCCATTCTTTCCTTGTCCTCCTGCTTGGTTCCCTGACTTGAACGATCGGTGTGGTGGTCGGGCGGGCTGCCCCGTGGGTGGTGGTTAGGCGCTGGCAGTCGCTCCCGATGGTGCTTCCTGACCGGCTGACGCCTCCGATGCGTGGGCCTCCTCCTCGTGGCCCTCCTCGTGGTGGGTCTCGATGGCCGTGAGCACGAACATGAGGGTCAGCGTGCTGAAGATCAGGGCCTGCACGAAGGTGAGGATGATCTCCAGGCCGTAGAGAGCGACCGGGATGAGGAAGGCACCGGCGAGCGCGGTAACGATGGCGATGGCGACTTCGCCGCCGTAGATGTTGCCGAAGAGTCGCATCGAGAGCGTGAGTGGCTTGACGAACTCGAGGATGAATTCGATGAGGCCCACGAACAGGCCGATGAGGCCGGCACCGATGCCGTTGCGGAACTCATGGATGGGGAAGAACTTGGAGAGGTATCCGCCTACGCCAAGCTGCCGGAACCCCTGGTACTCGAAGTAGATGAAGGCGAACAGGGCGAGGCCGATGGTCACGTTCAGGTCGCTGGTAGGCGCGCGCGTGCCGGGCACGATGCCGATGCCCGGGATCAGGCCGCTCCAGTTGAAGACGAGGATGAGCACGAAGAAGGCCGCGAAGATGGGCAGGTACTTGAGCGCAACACTGCCGCCCATGCCCACCGACCAGCCGCTGAGCGACTCGTGGGCCCACTCGGCGAAGTTCTGGAAGAAGCCCGGTACGTCCGACCGTCCCCGCGTGGCCAGGATCAGGACCAGTAGCACGATGGCCGTCAGGGCCATCATCGTAAGCAACGTGTCGGTGATGCTGACCTCGAAGGTCATGAGGTCGTGGCTGCCGTGGCTGGCACCACTGGCGATCCAGACCTCGTGCGGACGAGGCATGTGCAGCGTGCCGTTGACGAGGCAGTTGATGGACTCGGTCAGGCCACCGGCCTCCAGGCACGACTCGTTCTTGTCGAGGTCAAGCGGCGGCAGGAACACGAACGCCGCGATGTTGAGCACGAGCAGGCCGACGATCGCGCCCACCAGGAAGCGCATCGAGATGCGGCTCGTGCGGTCCTGGCTGAAGTCGATCTCGTCAGCTGCGCCTCGGGGCAGCGGTTCGTTGTCTGGCGAGGCCGTGTCGTTGGGCAACGCTAGCTCCGTTGGGACGGAGCACGCTCGTGTCCGTCAGTCATCGATGTTGGCAAGGAACCGGCTCAGGATGCGCCAGTCTGCCACCGCCCCGATCACGATACCGAGCAGAAATCCACCGATCACGAGCAGAGGGTTGGTGCCCAGCTGCTGGTCGAGCCAGCGGCCGAGCAGGAGCCCCCCGAACGTCGTCACGAAGAGGACGAGCCCGATCTCGCTGAACAGGGCGAAGTATGCGAATGATTTCCCGTCCATGAGGGCGCCCTCGCGGGCGGCTAGGAGTATAGCAGCACGTTCGCGCTGCCCCGCTGAGGCCTAGGCATCGTCGGCGGCGGCCCCATCGGGCGCGGCAGCCTCCGCTTCATCGTCATAGGTGGTCGCCTCAAGGGCTGCGTCCCGGCCCCGGAAGGTGACGAGCAGGAGCAGCAGCCCGGAGCCCACCACGATGGCCATGAATGCATAGATCGGGCCCGACCCGCCGGCCAGCAGCAGGCTGATGACCGCGAGCATGACGGTGATGCCGTAGATGAGCAGCACGACCCCCTTGTGGCTGAGGCCCAGGTCCAGCAGGCGGTGGTGGATGTGGCCGCGATCCGGGGTGAACGGCGAGTGTCCGCTGAGCAGCCTGCGAGTGATGATCCAGAAGGTATCGATGATGGGCACGCCCAGGATGAGCAGGGCCACGGCGACCTTGGCCGAGCCGAGGATGGCCAGGACCGCCAGCAGGTAACCCATGACCATCACGCCCGTGGTCCCGATGAAGACCCTGGCCGGGTTGAAGTTCCAGGGCAGGAAACCCAGCAGCGACCCGGCGAAGACAGCACACAGAACGGCCACGATCGGCTGGTACGAGGACTCGTATCCGAACGACACGAAGCCCAGGGTCAGCGCGGCGATGATGGACACGCCCGTGGAGAGCCCGTCGAGGCCATCGATGAAGTTGATGCTGTTGATCATGCCCACGATCCAGAGGGCCGTGATGAGGCTGGCCAGCAGTCCCTCGAATACGAGGGTGTCGTCGGCGAACACACCGCCGAGGAACTCCAGTGGGTTGTTGATCTCCAGGATCTGCAGGCCCAGGAGGATGGCGAAGAGCGCCAGGATCAGCTGGAACAGGAACTGCCAGCGAGCCCGGATCTGCCAACGGTCATCGATGAAGCCGAAGGCAGCGGCGAGGACCGCGCCGCCGAAGACGGCGATGAGGACCTGCTCGGTGTCGGGTCCGACCAGGCCGAACCAGCGCTGCGGTTCCCATCGCCAGCCGCTGGAGAAGACCTCCAGCTGCTGCTGCAGCGCCAGGGCCGCGAAGCCCACGATGAGGAAGGACGCCAACACCGCCAGGCCACCGGCACGCGGGATCGGGGCCAGATGGATGCGGCGACCGGAGTCGGGTTCGTCGATCGCCCCGGCACGCGTCGCGAGGCGCATGGCCACGGGCGTCAGCAGGAAGGCCAACACCGCGGCCGCGGCGCCCGTGGCCAGGATCTGAGGTAGCGCCTCGAAGGTCACGCCTCAGGCAGTCCCGGCACGGGGAAGCGTGCGCAGATCTCCTTCACTTCACGACGCACGGTTCCCAGCGCAACCTCGTCATCCCGCTCCCGCAGCGTGCGCACGATGAGCTCGCCCACACGCCGCATCTCTTCGGGACCGAAGCCGCGCGTGGTCGTGGCCGGCGTCCCGACACGGATACCAGAGGCCGTGTTGGGCGGCAGCGGATCAAAGGGGATGGCGTTCTTGTTGACGGTGATGCCGACCTCATCGAGCAACTGCTCCGCCTCGGTCCCATTCACGCCCAGGGGGGTGACATCGACGAGGATGAGGTGGTTGTCCGTGCCGCCGCTGACCAGCGCGGTGCCGGCGGCGCGCAGGGTCTCCGCCAGGATGGCGGCGTTGGCCACCGTCTGACGTTGGTAGGCGCGGAACGCCTCGGAGGCCGCTTCCTTGAGGGCCACGGCCTTGCCCGCGATGACGTGCATGAGGGGACCACCCTGTGTGCCGGGGAACACGGCCCGGTCGATGGCGCGGGCCAGGTCGGCCTTGCCGAAGATGAGCCCACCGCGCGCGCCGCGCAGGGTCTTGTGGGTGGTGGTGGTGACGATGTCGGCGTGGGGGAACGGGCTGGGGTGGACGCCGGCCGCGACCAGACCCGCGATGTGGGCCATGTCCACCATCAGCAGGGCGTCCACCCCCCTGGCGATGGCGGCCACGCGCTCGAAGTCGATGATCCGGGGGTAGGCCGAGGCGCCGGCCACGATCAGCTTGGGCCGGATCTCGCGCGCCTGCACTTCGAGGGCGTCGTAGTCGATGCGCCCGTCGTCCCGTGAGACGCCGTATCCACGGAAGTCGAAGTAGCGTCCGCTGAAGTTGATGGGGTGACCGTGAGTGAGGTGCCCGCCGTGGGCCAGGCTCATGCCCAGGACCGTGTCGCCGTGGTCGAGCACCGCGAGGTACGCCGCCGTGTTGGCCTGCGCACCGGAGTGGGGTTGGACATTCACGAACTCCGCGCCCGGGAACAACGCCAGCGCCCGCTCCTCGGCCAGGCGCTCGACGACATCGACGTACTCGCAGCCACCGTAGTAGCGCTTGCCCGGCTGGCCTTCAGCGTACTTGTTGGTGAGCCATGAGCCGGTCGCCTCCATGACCGCGGCCGAAGTGTAGTTCTCGCTGGCGATGAGCTCGATCTTCCAGAACTGGCGATCCCGTTCGGCCACCATGGCCGCCCACACTTCGGGGTCCACGCTGGCGATCGGGGCGTCGTCCAGCCACTGGCCATGGGTCAGGGTCATGACTACTCCGTCGGTCTTTGCGGGCACGCGAGCCGTCCGCTCGGCGCGAGGGTCAGTGTACTCGTGACCACGCTCACGCTCCGCCAAGCAGCGCTTCGATGTCGGCCGTGGACAGGGCGCCCTCACGCAGGACCTGCATGGCGCCGTCACGGCCCACAGCGAGCACCGTCGAAGCCACGCCGCCGCGGACGGGGCCATCGTCGAGCACGAGGGCGAGTGCGTGGCCCACCGAGGCGATGAGCTCCTCGGGGATCGTCGCGGCCGGCTCACCGCTACGATTGGCGGACGTGACGGCGATGGGTCCGAGCTGACGCGCCAGGGCGCGGGGCACAGGATGATCAGGGACCCGCAGCCCGAGCGTGTCGCGGCCCCCACTGACGATCTCCGGGACAGAACCGGGGACACGCAGGGGCAACACCAGCGTGAGTGGGCCCGGCCAGCCGGCAGCGGCCAGGCGTGCCACCGCCGGTGTCACCTCCACCAGGCCATCGACCTGGTCGAGGCCATCGATCAGCACCGCGATGCCCTTCTCCTCCGAGCGTCCCTTGGCCTGCACCAAGGCGGCCAGGGCCTCCGGGCGGGGCACCACACCGATGCCATAGACGGTCTCGGTGGGCATACCCACGATGCCGCCGGCGAGCATGGCCGAGGCGGCTGCCACCAGGGCGTCCGGGTCGTTCGCCGGAAGCATGGCTGGTCGGCGCTCAACCATCGACGCGTTCCACCAGCGCGACGCGCGGGCTGCCAGAGAGGTCCGAATGGATGGTACAAGCCCAGCCCGGCAGCGCGTCCTCGACGGCGGCCCCGAGCCCCGGCACCTGATCGCCGCCCATCTCCAGCAGACACGCACCCGTCGGAGCCAGCACCCGCGGCAGCTCGGGCAGGAGACGGCGGATGACCGCCAGTCCGTCCGCGCC
>Ga0210085_1000602_pt1 | contig 14854 bp, 9 predicted proteins | sample China_Galinas_PW_5_FD_184866 | JGI IMG/M metagenome (GOLD analysis project Ga0210085, IMG submission 184866) | Wetland microbial communities from San Francisco Bay, California, USA, that impact long-term carbon sequestration - China_Galinas_PWC_D1... | ecosystem: Environmental > Aquatic > Marine... | reverse complement strand
CCCGACATGAGTCAAAAGTTCCTTGCCTTCTTTGGTGTCTGCCACACTAAAAATTTGGCCATCTTTAGCCACGATTTGATTGGCATTATTGATGGTCCCGGTAATCATCAGTTCCTGATTCTGCATTGCCGAGGCCTTTTCAGCCGTTGCCGGAGCCTTATCAGCTGAAAAGGCAACCCCCGTCATCATGACAACCACAAACAGTGCACTCACTAACAGACAAATTGTTTTTTTCATACCCTCCTCCTTTTATTCTTGTCCCGTTTTCTTCGGAAGCATTTGAAATAACCGTATAGCGCTTTAAAACGACCTTATCTTGCGAACTCACTGAAACCCCGAGTTATTTCATTTGCGCTGGGATGATGAATCCGTCAGGCTTTTTATTTGCAATGGCTGTGCCAAGTATATGAAAAAGACATAACCAATTGTTTTATATATAAATTAAATTTGATCCATTATATATACAAGCCGGGCATGCGAAGGGATTTTCATACGGATATTTGAAGGAATTCGAGATGAATAAAGACAAGCTTTTGTAAATAAATGCGAATCATCTGAATGAAATTTCCTTCATGACAAATCTGATCTTATTTTTTCAGGGAGATTCAATACAGGTCTTTTCCGCGATCCAAGCTCCGATATTGAACCGCTTCGGCAATATGGTCTACACTGATGTCGGGTGCATCGTCGAGATCGGCAATGGTGCGGGCGATTTTAAGGATGCGGTTGTAGGCCCGGGCAGATAAACCCAGTTTATCGATGGCGCTTTCAAGAAGATCGCAGGAGGCCTCGTCAATTTTGCAGTGTTTTTTAATATGCCGGTTGATCATCTGCGCGTTGCAGTAGATTTTTGTTCTTTTAAACCGTTCGAGTTGATGCGCTCTGGCGCCGGCAACACGTACGCCGATAACCTCCGAAGATTCTGAATCGGATTCTCCCATAAGGTCCTTATAGGGAACTGCCGGAACTTCCACGTGAATATCGATTCGGTCCATCAACGGCCCGGAGATTTTAGACCGGTATCGATGAATTTGGGGATAGGTACATCTGCACTCATGCTTGGGGTCGGAAAAGTACCCGCAAGGACACGGGTTCATGGCTGCGATAAGCATAAAACTTGCCGGGTACGTCAGGGTCAACGCTGCCCGTGAAATGGTGACCTGAAGATCTTCCAAAGGCTGTCGGAGGACTTCTAACACATGTTTCTTAAATTCTGAAAGTTCATCCAAAAAAAGGACACCATGATGCGCCAGGCTGACCTCGCCGGGTCTTGGAATATGACCGCCGCCAATTAACCCTGCATCCGATATGGTGTGATGGGGTGATCGGAACGGCCGCTTGGTTATCAGCGCCTCGTCTTTTGGAAGCATTCCGATGACGCTGAATATTTTTGTCGTTTCAATGGCTTCTTCAAATGTTATCGGAGGCAGTATCGTCGGGACCCGTTTTGCCAGCAAGCTGGGGTCAAATCTTGACCAGCAATTAGAAGCTAAATTGTTCAAATAATACAGCATGTTGAGCTGTAACCGCCAGAGATTTTATTCCCATATAATTAGAGCCGTTACTAAATCTAATTTGATAACCATTTATAATTTCATTATTCGGTCTATGATGGGCTTAAACGGCTTGGGGCTGTGGTTGATAAATTCATTGTATTCGGTCAAAAAGATGAGCAACCGATCCATATTAATGGTTTGACCTTCTATGAAAAGGTCAAACCGATTCGCAGATAGATGCTGCATATCTTTTCGCACAAGTGCAGAAGCGGCAACTCGTTGCAGATCTTCTTTCTCTTTCTTACTTAATTTTCCCATAGTTACTCTTCAGTTTTTCAAACAGGTCGTTAAACTTAAACAAGGCAAAATATTCTTCTATTATGGACCAGTCGATTAATCCGCCATAGGTTTCCATAAGGGATTCGATATCTGCCATATCCATATGTTTTCTCGAAGGATCGTTTGCTATGGCTTGAACTTTTAATCCGATTAAATCTTCAACTTTTAGGACCTTAATGGTCATGGTTTCATTAAATATCCTTCTGTTCTCAGCCCGATGGAGCATGCCTACAGATATCTCACGAAACGCATGGAGCAGGTCTATTTCTCCGAAAATTTTAAGGGGTGAAACAAACTGTGAAACATTTTCGGTCTGGTAACGGCATTCGTAACCCATGCCTGTCAAAATTTTGTGCACTGCCGGCAAGTCGCTTTTGTGAATGAGAAAATCCATATCAACGGTTGAGCGTGCGACCCCCCATGCGCCCATGGCAAACCCTCCTATAAGTGCATAGCGGATCCCCTCGGCTTCAAAGGTTGACAATAGATTTTCTATAACGGTTTTAAAGTCCATACTGACAGCTTTTAGTATAGGAAATATGTAAAAATAAAACCAGCTTTTTTATCCCCTCATATAGACATCTCATATCAGGCGTTTTCCGCGATCCAAGCTCCGATATTGAACCGCTTCGGCAATGTGGTCTACACTGATGTCGGGTGCATCGTCGAGGTCTGCAATGGTGCGGGCGATTTTAAGGATACGGTTGTAGGCCCGGGCAGACAAACCCAGTTTGTCGATGGCGCTTTCAAGAAGATCGCAGGAGGCCTCGTCAATTTTGCAGTGTTTTTTAATATGCCGGTTGATCATCTGCGCGTTGCAGTAGATTTTTGTTCTTTTAAACCGTTCGAGTTGATGCGCTCTGGCGCCGGCAACACGTACGCCGATAACCTCCGAAGATTCTGAATCGGATTCTCCCATAAGGTCCTTATAGGGAACTGCCGGAACTTCCACGTGAATATCGATTCGGTCCATCAACGGCCCGGAGATTTTAGACCGGTATCGATGAATTTGGGGATAGGTACATCTGCACTCATGCTTGGGGTCGGAAAAGTACCCGCAAGGACACGGGTTCATGGCTGCGATAAGCATAAAACTTGCCGGGTACGTCAGGGTCAACGCTGCCCGTGAAATGGTGACCTGAAGATCTTCCAAAGGCTGTCGGAGGACTTCTAACACATGTTTCTTAAATTCTGAAAGTTCATCCAAAAAAAGGACACCATGATGCGCCAGGCTGACCTCGCCGGGTCTTGGAATATGACCGCCGCCAATTAACCCTGCATCCGATATGGTGTGATGGGGTGATCGGAACGGCCGCTTGGTTATCAGCGCCTCGTCTTTTGGAAGCATTCCGATGACGCTGAATATTTTTGTCGTTTCAATGGCTTCTTCAAATGTTATCGGAGGCAGTATCGTCGGGACCCGTTTTGCCAGCAAGCTGGGGTCAAATCTTGACCAGCAATTAGAAGCTAAATTGTTCAAATAATACAGCATGTTGAGCTGTAACCGCCAGAGATTTTATTCCCATATAATTAGAGCCGTTACTAAATCTAATTTGATAACCATTTATAATTTCATTATTCGGTCTATGATGGGCTTAAACGGCTTGGGGCTGTGGTTGATAAATTCATTGTATTCGGTCAAAAAGATGAGCAACCGATCCATATTAATGGTTTGACCTTCTATGAAAAGGTCAAACCGATTCGCAGATAGATGCTGCATATCTTTTCGCACAAGTGCAGAAGCGGCAACTCGTTGCAGATCTTCTTTCTCTTTCTTACTTAATTTTCCCATAGTTACTCTTCAGTTTTTCAAACAGGTCGTTAAACTTAAACAAGGCAAAATATTCTTCTATTATGGACCAGTCGATTAATCCGCCATAGGTTTCCATAAGGGATTCGATATCTGCCATATCCATATGTTTTCTCGAAGGATCGTTTGCTATGGCTTGAACTTTTAATCCGATTAAATCTTCAACTTTTAGGACCTTAATGGTCATGGTTTCATTAAATATCCTTCTGTTCTCAGCCCGATGGAGCATGCCTACAGATATCTCACGAAACGCATGGAGCAGGTCTATTTCTCCGAAAATTTTAAGGGGTGAAACAAACTGTGAAACATTTTCGGTCTGGTAACGGCATTCGTAACCCATGCCTGTCAAAATTTTGTGCACTGCCGGCAAGTCGCTTTTGTGAATGAGAAAATCCATATCAACGGTTGAGCGTGCGACCCCCCATGCGCCCATGGCAAACCCTCCTATAAGTGCATAGCGGATCCCCTCGGCTTCAAAGGTTGACAATAGATTTTCTGTAACGGTTTTAAAGTCCATACTGACAGCTTTTAGTATAGGAAATATGTAAAAATAAAACCAGCTTTTTTATCCCCTCATATAGACATTTCATATCAGACGTTTTCCGCGATCCAAGCTCCGATATTGAACCGCTTCGGCAATGTGGTCTACACTGATGTCGGGTGCATCGTCGAGATCGGCAATGGTGCGGGCGATTTTAAGGATACGGTTGTAGGCCCGGGCAGACAAACCCAGTTTGTCGATGGCGCTTTCAAGAAGATCGCAGGAGGCCTCGTCAATCCGACAATGTTTTTTAATGTGCCGGTTGATCATCTGGGCATTGCAATAAATTTTTGTTCTTTTAAACCGTTCGAGCTGATGCGCTCTGGCGGCGGCAACACGTGCGCCGATAACCTCCGAAGATTCTGAATCGGATTCTCCCATAAGGTCTTTATAGAGAACTGCCGGAACTTCCACGTGAATATCGATTCGGTCCATCAACGGCCCGGAGATTTTTGACCGGTATCGGTGAATTTGGGGATAGGTACATCTGCACTCATGCTTGGGATCGGAAAAGTACCCGCACGGACACGGGTTCATTGCTGCGATAAGCATAAAACTTGCCGGGTACGTCAGGGTCAGTGCGGCTCGTGAAATGGTGACCTGAAGATCTTCCAAAGGTTGTCGGAGGACTTCTAACACATGTTTCTTAAATTCTGAAAGCTCATCCAAAAAAAGGACACCATGATGCGCCAGGCTGACCTCGCCGGGTCTGGGAATATGACCGCCGCCAATTAACCCTGCATCCGATATGGTGTGATGGGGTGATCGGAATGGCCGCTTGGTTATCAGCGCCTCGTCTTTTGGAAGCATTCCGATGACGCTGAATATTTTTGTCGTTTCAATGGCTTCTTCAAATGTTATCGGAGGCAGTATCGTCGGGACCCGTTTTGCCAGCATTGTCTTTCCGGAGCCCGGGGGACCGATCATGATCAGGTTGTGTCCACCCGCAGCCGCGACCTCTAGAGATCGTTTGACGTGTTCCTGTCCCTTGACTTCTGAAAAATCGACGTCAAACGTGTTCCCATAATCAAATATTTTGGAAATATCGGCTTTCTCAGGTTCTATTTTAGTAAATCCACGGAAAAAACCCACCAGTTGAGGCAATGTTTTAGCCGGCAAGACCGTTATTCCCGCCACAACCGATGCTTCTCGACCATTGTCATAAGGCACGATGATGCCGTCATATCCGGCATTTTTTGCAGCCAGGGCCATGGGAAGAGAGCCCTTCACCGGTTTAATGCGACCGTCCAGAGACAACTCGCCCAAGACAAGGTATTTGGATATGATGTTCTGGGAAATGATTTGGGTCGCCGTTAGTATTCCTAAAGCGATGGGCAGATCAAAACCGGTTCCTTCCTTCTTGATGTGAGCGGGTGCAAGATTAACGGTAATTCTGTCATCCGGGAAGGTATAGCCTGAATTGCTGATGGCAGACTTGACCCGTTCTTTGCTCTCTTTTACCGAAGCCTCCGGAAGCCCTACCGTGGTAAAGGTGGGAAGTCCTGATGTTATATCAACTTCCACTTCGACTAAAAATGCATCAATTCCAATAACAGCACTGCTTAAAACCTTTGCGAGCACGTCCCCTCCTTTAAGGTATTATAAAAAATTCACAGGACGAGCAAATATTCCATTATTCCCTCCGGGGTATATAGCCTTGCGGGCCGGAGCCAATTGAGGCGAAGCCCCACTAAGTTCTGCTTGTTAAACAGGGATAAAAAAATTTAAGATGTGATTCAAGATTAAGATTGATTTTATTTAATTCGTATTTATGTTACAGACCTTTAACAAAAACTTTGTTTTTGTTCAATAAAATCTTTTTTCTGAATTATTTGAGGGGTCGGGGAGCTTTTCTAAGGTCGCTTCATGGATAATCTTTTTTTAAACCGCGTGAACTCGTGGCAAGGGTTCGTAAAGAAAGAACAGGGATCAATCTTTGAAAAATCAATAGGTTTTGCATATAAAACTTTTTTAAAAATGCGATTCCGGCATACGCCTGTTCTTTCTAACGATCCCTAAGCCACTCAAACAGCACCCTCTTTAAAAAAAGATCATCCATTCCGCTGAGACTCAAGGATTTAGAAGAAAAACTCCCCGAGGGCTCAATTGTTTATAAAACTACGAAACGATTTTATAAAGAACATTGTGTTCAGTTCATCAAATATGTTATGAATACTCAAAGGATTCATTTGGTAGTGTAATGAACCGTTTTTGGACGCAGATAAACACTGCTAAACAACACAGCATCGCTGTTAAAGTTATATTTCTATGTATTATTTACAACGAACAGTCGCAAAACCGGTGAATTGCTCGGGTGTCGGGATACATTCGGGTAAAAAAGTCAATTTAACCATAAAGCCTGCACCACCGAATCATGGTATCAAGTTCATCAGAACAGATCTTTTGGACTGTCCTGTCATATCTGCCCATTTTAATATGGTTGTGGATACAAGCCTGGCAACTGTTATCGGTTTTGAGGGTTTTATCGTTTCAACGATAGAGCATCTTATGGCAAGCTTTGCCGGTCTATCAATTGACAATGCACTGGTGGAGATCGACAGTTATGAGATGCCGATAATGGATGGAAGCGCCTACCCCTTTACTTCCCTGATAAAGGCATCGGGAATAAAGGAGCTGGACACTCCTCGATATTTTTTTGTCATTAAAAAACCCATTGAGCTTAAAAAAGATGGCAAAATGGTCGGTGTATATCCATGTTCAACGTATAAAATAACCTGTACCATTGAATATGATCATCCGCTGATCAACACGCAGTCTTATTCCGTGGATGTGTCGGACCACATTTGGGAAAACGAAATTTCTAAAGCAAGGACCTTTGGTTTCTTACATGAATATGAATATCTAAAAAAAAATGGTCTGGCCCGCGGCGTTACCCTTGAAAATGTAATTGCCATCGATGACAAGGATGTTATCAATGAAGGCGGTTTGCGGTATCGAGACGAGTTTGTAAGACATAAAATTCTTGATTGCATCGGTGATTTTTCACTTCTGGGTATGCCGATTTTGGGCCATGTTGTGGCTGAGAAATCCGGCCATGCCTTCAACCATTCTTTTCTAAAAAAAATCTTTGCAGAAAAAGAATCATGGGAAACCGGTACGATCAATGACATAAAGGTTTCATCAAAAGATTCCCTTTAGAAATTGGACCTTTTATTTTGAATATCGGCGGGCATGTCTTTTTATGAGTCGAATGATTGTAGAAAAAATGACCGTTGCACTCATAACAACGAGAAGAACAGCTATCCAAACATATCCATGATACTCCGTATTTTCCCGCACCACCGAAATCCCGACAACGCCGAAGAAAAAAACAATTATCATGAATACGATAACACCGATGCACACCGCTTCGGAATCATACCAGGGAATGATTGCTTTTCTAAATAGAGGATTTTGATCGATACGCATTATCGTATCCAGGGTTTAAAAAGATTCACTTACGAGCATTTTGTAAAGCCGCAAAAATGGCAGATCATACATCCTTCTTCAAAACTTATCGTATGACCGCATTCCGGACAGACTTCACCAAGGAGGCTGTTTCCATACCCTTTTTTCTTGTAAGAACCATCTTTCAAATACCGCTTTTCAAGAACCCTGCCGATGGCATCCGGTATAGACAAAACCAGGCCGCCTTCCTGGAAGACCGGATGTTCTCCACCGATACCTTTGAGTTGTTCGACAATTTTTTCGACTTTTACGCCGGATCTTAAAGCAAGCGAAACGAGACGGCCGATGGCTTCGGTTTTGGCAGTGGTCGATCTTCCTGATTTTCCGATGGTTGCAAAGACTTCAAAAGGCTGGCCATGATATTCCGTTACCGTAACATAAAGCTGGCCCATACCGGTTTTCATTCTGGAGGTAAATCCCTCCAGCGTTTCCGGACGTTCTTTGACGATAGCAACCAGATTGTGAAGCGGCTTGTCCTTTCCTGAATAAGACAGAACCTGATTTTCCTTGCTCCCGTCCCGGTATATGGTAACGCCCTTACAACCCAGCTCGTGGGCCAGATTATAAATTTTTAACACATCGTCAACTGTGGCATCACGGGCCAGGTTGACCGTCTTTGAAACAGCGTTATCCGTGTATTTTTGAAAAGCAGCCTGCATACGGATATGCCATTCAGAAGCAACATCATGGGCGGTGACAAAGATTTCTCGAACATCTTCGGGTATTTCCTCAAGATGCTGAATGCCGCCTTCAACAGCAATGGTATCCATCAATCCCGTACTATAAAAACCCTTTTCTTTTGCTATGTTTTCAAAGTATGGATTCACCTCCAGCAGTTTATCGTTATCCATAACATTTCTAACAAAACTCAAGGCAAACAACGGTTCAACACCGCTCGAACAGTCCGCAATGATGCTTAACGTGCCTGTGGGTGCAATGGTTGTGGTGGCGGCATTTCGATATGTACATCCTTTTTTGTCTTTAAAAATGCTTTGATCAAAATTTGGAAAAACACCCCTCTTTTCGCCCAGATATTTTGAGGCGGCATGAGACTCTTTTTGAATGAAACCCATCACTTGCTCTGCGATTTCAAGGGCTCTTTCTGAGTTATATGGAATTTTCAGCTGATAAAGCAAATCAGCAAACCCCATGACGCCAAGACCGATTTTTCGATTACCCTGAACCATTTTTTCAATTTCCGGAAGTGGATATTTAGACATATCGATGGTGTTGTCCAAGAATCGGACACTCTGCCAAACAATATCTTTTAATGCTTCAAAGTCGATGGCCGGTACGTTGGCATCGTGGGTTACAAACTTGGCCAGATTGATGGATCCAAGATTACAGGATTCCATGGGAAGCAACGGCTGTTCTCCGCAAGGGTTTGTACTTTCGATCTCTCCCAACGCCGGGGTCGGATTGTCTCTGTTCAACCGGTCTAAAAAAATGATGCCCGGATCCCCGTTTTCCCATGCCTGTTTCACGAAAGCCTGATAGACCTCGGTGGCATTCAATTCTTTTTCTTTTTCCTTGCTGTGAGGATCGATAAGATCATAGTTGCTCCCTGTTTTGACAGCATCCATAAACGCATCCGTAACGCCGACGGAAATGTTAAAATTGTTGAGTTCGTTATTGTTCTTTTTGCTGTAAATAAACTCTAGAATATCCGGGTGGTCGACTCTCAAAATCGCCATATTGGCTCCCCTGCGGGTCCCGCCCTGTTTCACCTGCTCTGTTGCCGTGTTAAAGATTTTCATAAAAGACACCGGTCCGGAAGCGATACCGCCGGTGGTTCCGACCCTGCTGTCTTTTGGTCGCAGTCGGGAAAAAGAAAAGCCGGTACCGCCGCCGGACTTGTGGATAATTGCGGCATTTCTCAAAGCATCGAAAATACCCTCCATGCTGTCTTCTACGGGAAGCACAAAACAGGCTGCCAACTGGCCCAGCCTCCGTCCCGCATTCATAAGCGTGGGTGAATTGGGCAAAAATTTCAATTCGGTCATCATATTATAGAAAATGTCTTCCATCTTTTTGACATCCGCGTCACTGCCATACTTCTTCTCCGCCTTCGCAATATGTTTTGCCACCCTTCTGAACATTTTTTCCGGACTCTCAATGATTTTTCCTTTGCTGTCTTTCTTCAGGTACCTTCTTTTCAAAACATTTATGGCATTGTTCGAAAGATGCAGCCCATTTTTTATAAATATGGATTTGTCCAGGCGAATAGGCGACGTTTGAGTTAAGCCGTATTCCATCAACTTTGCCTGGATCATTTTATCGATAATCGGCAGGGTAATGGTATGATTTTCCATGTTGGCGATCTCTTTTCTCAAAAACCGGCTGATGCTCATGGCCTGATCGGATTCAATCAGGTTGTCTTTGGCAAGGATATCCGAAAATAATTGATCATCCCATTTGTAAGTGGTTAGATCGAAATGCCCCTCATCTGTAATTAGAATTTTACCCTTTGAGCCCATCGCCATTCTCCTGTATAATAATGATCATCGGTTTTTAAATATATCCCTATAAATAACACGAGTGTTAGATTATAACAAGTTTCGATACCGCCATTAAAAATCTATTTACTAAAGATACGTTAAATTTTATATTTCAAGAAGCGGAGCCTCATTCTGTTTGAATGAGGCTGCTATGGATCATGCCATTTAAAGAGAAGATTCTGTATAGAAAAACAAAAACAAACCTGTTAAAGCGCATAAAATTCTGTGAACAGGTCTGTTAAAAACTTCTTGAATCACATCTTGCACACTATATGTAGTATGTCAACATAAAAAAAGCCCAACATCTGCACATTATTCAAACAGAGCTGTCTAAGATGCTGATAGCTTTGAAAAGAGCGATTTGAAAATTATTCCCGGTAAAATAAAAATGTTGATTCACATCATTTTATGGACACTGTCATGCTATTTGGTTTATTGTGGCTTTCTTTTTCTAATACAGCGACAGATCCTTTTTCCTCGCTATCTTATAGACACGCCATCTAAAGGTAAAAATCACCTTCTCATGGAAAAGATATGGATAAAAACAAGTTTCGGTAAAACCGAAGCCTGGTTTCTACCCCCGGATTCGATGAATAAAAAAGAGCCGTCACCTGCGGTCATTTTTGCGCATGGAAACGGAGAACTCATTGATTTCTGGCCGGATGAACTCAAAAGTTTTCATCATTTCGGCATCGGAGTGATGCTTTTGGAGTATCCGGGTTATGGGCGTTCTGAAGGAACGCCTTCTCAAAAAAGTATCACAGAAACATTTAACAATGCTTACGATATTCTCATTGAACGTAAAGATGTGGACCCGACCAGGATTATTTTGTTCGGGCGTTCCTTAGGTGGTGGTGCGATGTGCACACTTGCCGCCGTTCGACCCTCTGCAGCCCTCATACTCATGTCGACGTTTACCAGTGCACGCTCATTTGCAAAAAAATATTTTGCCCCCGGCTTTCTTGTCCGGGACCCGTTTAATAATCTTGCTGTTGTCCGCAACTACCCTAAACCGGTTATAGTGTTCCACGGCAAATTCGATGAGGTCATTCCTTATTCTCATGGCCTGGCGCTTTACAAGTCGGCACCTCGCGCAACAATGATCACCTATGAAAGCGGGCACAACGATTGCCCACCAAATTGGGAGATGTTCTGGAGAGATATCGGGGCATTCCTGCATGATTCCGGAATCATTACAAGCAGTGAATAGGTTAAATCCTATATAGTGTCCACCCATAAATTAGGATTTTTATTAAATATTAAGGCATGCGAAAAAAATACCCACCCCGTTGAATGTGCCGGGACAAGCCGGCATATATTTGATATTCCGAGGATTATTTTTTGAGCATAACGTAGAGATTTGGCAAAAAGACCATTTATGGGTGGACACTATCTGGCAACCATGGCCCTCATCATATCACCGGCATTTTCAGCATGATCTGCGATGGAGCCGATGATTTCAGCCAGCCTGACCATATGAAAAACAGTGACGGCATCGATATTCATATTCAGTACTTTTTGTTTCACCATGTCTTCGGCTTTGTCGGCTTCATGTTCTTGCCGCCGTAACGTACGGATAATATTTTTGATGATCACCCGCTGGTCTTCGGAGTAATTTCTAAAGTATTTTCTGGCTTCGGCAACCATCTTGCTGAGTTCTTCGATGGGGTCGATGACGACATCCGCCAGAATAAGAAACTCTTTTTCAAGTTCAGGGGGAATCCCCGGTTCATTTCTGAAAGAAATCCAGTCAAGGGCATCTTCTACAGCATCGATCACCTGGTCCTGTTCCCTCAAATATCTGAACAGCAGAAAATTATAGACCGGCATCAAGGTTCCTTTGGGCAGATGACCGCGGATGCGTCGTTTGATGACATCGGCTTCGGTTTCCAGATGAATCACTTCCTGTCTGAATTCTTCAAATGTCTTGCATTTGTTTGCAAGATGACACTCGATGGCCTGCTGAAATGCCCAGCCACACTCTTTAACCTTTTCAGCATGTTCCTGAAGGCCTTCAAAGGGTGATGTCATGAACATTGAAAAAAATGGAATGCGCATTGCCGGCTCCTTTTAAAAAATGAATTGAAGTATTTTGAAAATGATCATACTGGTCAGCGCCGCCGCGGGTACAGTTAACACCCAGTATACCATAATTTTGAACACAATGCCAAAATTAACAGCTTCCATTCCTCGGGCAAGGCCGACCCCAAGCACACCGCCCACTGCGGCATGGGTTGTCGATACCGGCAAACCCATTTTTGAGGCCACAAGAACCGTTGTGGCCGCTGCAAATTCAACCGAAAAACCTCGGGTGTTGCTGAGTGTGGTAATCTTTTCTCCCATGGTTTCCATAACACGATGACCGGCCATGGCAATACCACAGGCAATCCCGATGCCGCCGAAGAAAAGGAGAAAAATAGGCACCGGTACTTTTCCTCCAACACTGCCGGTTGTAACCAGAAAATAAATCACCGCCAGAGGACCGATGGCATTGGCCACGTCATTGGCACCTTGTGCCAGGGCAACATAACAAGCGGTTCCCACCTGAATTTTCTGAAAGACTGCCTCTGCGCCCAATCCTTTGTCTTTTAGATATCGCTTTAGTAAAGCCGTTGCCGCAAACCCAAGCAGCACCGACAACAATACAGCAATTATTACTGCAGCCAAAGGTCCCAAGTCCATCCTTTTCCCAAAAGGCGTCTTAAACAGAAATGATAACACGACAACAAAAAGCGTCATCCCAATAAAAAAGGGAGACAATTTCAATGCCTGTATAAAGTTATCCTTTTTGGAGAGGATCAATCGAACAATAATTTTAAAAATGATAAAAGCGATAACAATACTGAAGAAAGGTGAAATGATCCAGCTGAGCACGACAGCAAGCAGCTTTCCCCAATTAATGACGCCAAAGCCACCTGCCATGATTCCAAAACCGATCATGGCGCCCACGATAGAATGGGTTGTGGACACCGGCAACGATTTCCAGGTGGCAAAACTGACCCAAAGGGCTGCGGCAAGAAGGGCTGAAAGGGCACCGATAAGCGCCACCTGAGGATCGGTCATAATTTCCGTGGAGACAATCCCCTTTCGGATGGTGTTGGTCACGTGGGAGCCGATGAAAACCGCGCCGAGAATATTTAATATTCCGGCAAGAAATATGGCCTGGCGTATGGTAATTGCCTTGGCACCCACAGATGACGCCATGGAATTGGCCACATCATTGGCACCAATGTTCCATGCCATGTAAAAACCGAAAATATAACCTAAAATGAGAATGATATAGGGTTGAGTCATTATAATTAAACTGGTATTTTTATAACTTTATGTTGTTTGATAAACAAAGCCTGCCTTAAATTCGGAGAGATAACGATGTTATGCGGGCACATATCATGCTGCAAAATTGGAATCAATCAAAAATATGACGGTCGGGTGGAACCTATGTTTGAAACGCTCAGTTTAAGTAAAATATCGTCGGGAATGTTGTCTATAAAACGGCAGGGCCGGTTTAAAACCATTTGTGACATTCGGTCATAAATTTGGGCCGGATACGTAAAAAAGAGGTTTTCCTTAGCCCTTGTTGCCGCAACATAGATCAGTCTCAACTCTTCTTCAAGCTCTGTTTCATCATGAAGCGCATGTATCGACGGAAATCGGCCGTCAAGGGCCCATATAATAAAAACCGTGTGCCATTCAAGGCCTTTGGCGGAATGTACGGTTGATAGAATGAGCCGGTCATCAGTCGAGTCATCACTCGATAACGTGTCATTTAAACTCGTATTCGGAGGCTCCAAAGCCATGTCGGTCAAGAACGGTTCAAGATCAGGATACCGCTCCATAATGGTAACCAAATGTTCAAGATCTCTTGTCCGTTTTGGATGATCATCGTATTTCTTTCTTAATATGGGCAGGTAATATTTAACAACGGCTTCACCCATTTGGGCAACCGTCATGGGTCTGGAATCAATGTCGGAAAAGAGGTGTTTTAGCTTATCCAAACCTCTGGATCGACTGCCTTTAAGCTTGGTATTAACAAATCCTGTATATCCGGATTTTTCAGTCAAAATCGTTTCATAAATGCCCAGTGCTGTTTTGGGACCGATATTGTCCAAAAGGAGGAGGATTCTGTACCAGCTTATCCTGTCATTTGGATTGAAAAGGACTTTGAGATGGGCCAGAACATCCTTAATATGCGCAGATTCAACAAATTTAAATCCCCCTACTTTAACAAAGGGAATCCCTTCTCTGGCAAGTTCAATTTCAAGATCAAAAGAATGAAAACTTGCCCGAAAAAGTACTGCAATCTGACTCAAAGGCACACCGCTGCCATGGAGTATTTGTATCTTTTCTGCCACAAATCGCGACTGGCTGTTTTCACTTTGTGCCTTTATCAGCAACGGCAACGCCCCCCCGGGTTTTTGCGTAAAAAGATTTTTTGAATATTTCCGTGTTGCCCGTTCGATAATCACATTGGTAAGCTTTAAAATAGGTTCAACACTGCGATAGTTTTCTTCCAGCTGAATGGTTCGGGTTTTTGGAAATATTTCAGGAAATCGCATGATATTTTCAAAATTCGCGCCCCGGAACGCATAAATGCTTTGCGAATCATCACCCACCACCATAACATTTTCATGGGTACCGGCGAGAAGATAAATAATTTGTGCCTGAATCTTATTGGTATCCTGATATTCGTCAACCATTAAAT
>Ga0210085_1000601_pt1 | contig 14855 bp, 10 predicted proteins | sample China_Galinas_PW_5_FD_184866 | JGI IMG/M metagenome (GOLD analysis project Ga0210085, IMG submission 184866) | Wetland microbial communities from San Francisco Bay, California, USA, that impact long-term carbon sequestration - China_Galinas_PWC_D1... | ecosystem: Environmental > Aquatic > Marine... | reverse complement strand
CGTTCCACTTGAAACTGTTGGGGATGATGTCATCCGGATCGGTTGCGAATCCCGTGTAGCGCTCGGCTTCGGACTTGGATGGTACCGAATCCTTGTAGTTTTCACTTCGGATGCCGTAAATTCCGGCCTGGAGTTGAAACACCCTGTCGTTGGTCACCAGAATCGGCTCTACAAGTCCGCTGGTACGGATTTCTTCCAGGATGTGATTGTCCACCTGGTTCGAGAAGGAATCGGCGACATGGTCGGTCTTCAGCAGTTTGAAGTGCTCGGGAAATTCTGAGATGTGATGAATCGCCTTGTTGGCGATGTGGCCCAAACGGGGGTCTTTTTTGAACTTATTGAGCTCCAGAAGAACGTGGTAAGGGATGTAAATGGTATTTTCGTTTCCGTTTCGCAGCTTGAACAGTGCATTGGGGTCTTCCAGCAAGACATTCGTGTCCACGACATAGTGCTTGGTGTTTTGCATGTACCCACCTTTCTTGAAACGAAATTGTTAAAGAACCGTTGCCGGGGGCGGGCATCATAACCCGACCCACTCATTCTGCCACTATATATAGCATACGGTAAAAGAAAATACACTATAAAATGTGTCTTCAAGGGATTCCCAGAGTGAGCGGTGAGCCGGTCCGCGTCCATTTTCAGACATTGAGGTTACGGTGCCTGGACCCTGGCACCGCCTGCAGGGGCTGCCACCGAGCGGGAGGAAGAATCACATCCCTCCGGCCAGCCGGGCAGGGGAGGCGAACTCCTGTGATGGGTTTGCGCCGTCCGGCTCCGCGAAGGCCGTCCATACCGTTGCCGATGATTCCGCGAACAGGCGGGCCGACCGCCCCATCCGGCGACGGCGGTCTTCGCTTCTGATCAGCCGCTGCAGGGCTTCATAAAGACAGTCGGCATCTTTGGGCCTGACCACGATGCCGGATCGCTCCGGTGATGTTTTTTCGCCACAGCTCCTTCATGCGGGGTGCGATTCCATGGTCATCGGCCATACGGTCGATATCGGTGGGCGTCAGTTGCCGGAGGATGTATTGAAGACAGTCGTTGGTTTGATCGTTGCGAGCACCGTTCATTTCAAAATTCTTGAACAGAAGCAATAGTTTTTCAAAGTGGGTTACAGTGAGACGGTCATTGACGCTAAAAAGAGGATGCGCCAGGATGTGGAGGATACCGGCCTCCAGGAGATAGTCCACAAGATCGTAAATGTTCTCGCGGGCCTTTTGGATGTCCCGGTGTTGGGCTTCATCGATATTCAATGCCAGGACGTGAATCTTGCAGCGGTCCTCGGGGAAATAGGTGGTGATTTCTTCACTGACGAAGGCATCCGGAAGTTGGGCGATTTCCAGTGCGCCTTCGATGCGGTTGTGATCCGTGATGGTGACAAGCGTCATTCCCCGTGTTTTAAAATTTGATTAGCAATGATCGAAAGCCTGGCAATGTTAGGTTAAACCTATCAATCTGCAGATGACACCGGGTGACCGGATTCTCATCCTTGCATGGAGGGATTAAAGCGCTCAAATGTTGATACCTTTAGAATCCGTTCACCCGGCTTCCTTTTCCAACACTGCCGGAGAAATTACATGCGAACCGAGGACCGCATCGGTTGCTTCCGCTGTCCGAAAAGTTGCAATCAACCGATATGATCGTTATTTTCACCGTCTCAAGATAAAATATCCAGTATCTCAGCGAGGCGGGTCGAATGAGTTAAAGAAGAGTTTTCTGGAACGCTCGATACGGGATTACCGGGAAGCCATGACGTGCTACACCATAACTTCGAATATAAAGTGAGGAACCGGCGATGCCGAAAATTTTTATCAGGGAGCTCGACAACATAAAAAAAATGATTCTCTCCCTCGGGGCCATGGCGGAGGAACGGGTTCGGCTGGCGGTCGCGGCTGTGGAAGACAAAGATGCTGAGGCCGCGCAGCGTGTCATCAAAACCGATTACGAGATCGACGAGATGGAAGTGGAGGTCGAGGAGGCATGCCTGAAGGTCCTGGCCCTGCACCAGCCCGTGGCCGTGGACCTGCGGTTCATCATTGCTGTGATCAAGATCAACAACGACCTGGAGCGCATTGGCGATCAGGCGGTCAACATAGCGCAGCGGGTTGCGGTGCTGGCCAAGCGCCGTGATGTGAATTTCGACTTCGACTACTCCCACATGGCCGAAAAGGCCGAAACCATGCTGCGGATGAGCCTCGATGCTCTGGTCAATCTGGATGAGGACCTGGCCTTCAAGGTGGTCACGCTGGACGACGAGGTGGACCAGATTCAGAGAGATGCCTATGATCGCATCAAGAACGCCATGAAAGAAAATACCGACAAAAAAGGCTATATGATCAACCTGCTGTTGATCTCCCGCCACCTGGAGCGCCTTGCGGACCATGCTACCAATATCGCCGAAGAGGTCATCTACATGATCGAGGGTGAGATCATTCGGCATGGCAATTATTGAAGACCGATTTCACACCCGCCCACACACATGGTCACCAGCCCGGTTGCCAAGCCTTCGTGCTGCACTTGGTTCATTCCTGTAAGCATCTGGCGGACTCCCGTGCATCCGGTGGGATGAACGAGAGAGATGCCGCTGCGAAACAAAACACTAACCGTTCCCTAACCGGATTTTAACATTTGTATACCAGTATCAATCTGTTTTAAGGTGGCCGTATGGATGGTTTCATCTGATCAGGCCATTAGATGGTTGGGTTTTCTTTTTGACAAGAGTTGGAGGAAAGCGAGGGGGCACAGATGGCGAAAATATTCATTCGTGAACTCGACAACATAAAAAAAATGATCCTCTCCCTTGGGGCCATGGTGGAAGAACGGGTTCGGCTGGCGGTCGCGGCCGTGGAAGACAAAGATGCGGAGGCCGCGCAGCGTGTCATCAAGACCGATTACGAGATCGACGAGATGGAGGTGGAGGTCGAGGAGGAGTGCCTGAAGGTCCTGGCCCTGCACCAGCCCGTGGCTGTTGATCTGCGTTTTTTGATTTCCGTGATAAAAATCAACAACGACCTCGAACGCATTGGCGATCAGGCCGTCAACATAGCGCAGCGGGTTGCGGTGCTGGCCAAGCGCCGTGACGTGAATTTCAACTTCGACTACGCCCAGATGGCCGAAAAGGCCGAAACCATGCTGCGGATGAGTTTGGACGCTTTGGTCAATCTGGATGAAGACCTGGCCTTCAAAGTGGTCACGATGGATGACGAGGTGGACCAGATTCAAAAAGATGCCTACGACCGTATCAAGACCGCCATGAAAGAAAATACCGATAAAATAGGCTACATGATCAACCTGCTGCTGATCTCCCGCCACCTGGAGCGCCTCGCAGATCATGCGACCAACATCGCCGAAGAGGTCATCTACATGATCGAGGGCGAAATCATCCGGCATGGCAGTTATTGAAAACGGAATTTTTTACTGTTTATAGAGGATTGGACTATTTGAATGACTGCAGAAATAAAAACGAGAGTGGTAGATACCCTGCGGCGTCTGTTGAACCGGAATGCCACAGCGAGCCTGCGCAAGATTGTCAATAAAACGCATCCTGCGGATTTGGCAAGCGCTTTTCATTCACTCAGCCATGCTCAACAGGCAACCCTGTTTAATCTTGTCGATGACCGGGAAAAGCAGGGAATGCTGATCAAGAAAATCGACACGGATGACTTGGAGGCCCTTGTCGAATCAACGAATAAGGATGTGTTCATATCGATCTTGGAACAGATACCTCCCGACGACGTGGCCGATCTCCTCGAACGTCTGCCGGAGGAGATCGGGCAACGAATTCTGGAAGGTATGAATCAGGAAAGTTCCGAGGAAATCGGGGAACTCCTCCAATATGACGGCCAGTCCGCCGGCGGCATCATGGTGCCGGAATTTATTGCGTTGCCTGAGGAAACAACGGCCAAAACCGCCATCAGCTACATCCAGAAAGAGCATCAAAATGTCGAGATGACGTTTTATCTATATGTCGTAGACAGCCGGGACAAACTGGTCGGAGTCTGTTCCCTGAGAGAACTGGTGACGGTCGCTCCCGAAACTCCCCTGAGCGGTTTTATGACGACCGACATCCACTTTGTGTACATCGACAGTGACCAGGAAGAGGTGGCACGGATCGTCGCCCGTTACGACCTGCTGGCGGTCCCGGTCATCGACCATGATCGCAAACTTCTGGGCATTGTTACCGTTGATGATGTCATCGACATTATCAGAGACGAGGCCACCGAAGACATTCTTAAAATGGTCGGTGCCGGAGATAGTTTCATTGAAACGAAGTCCATCTTAAAAAGCACTAAAATTCGCCTTCCATGGCTCTTCGCCAGCTGCATGGGCGGTGTGCTGGCAACGATTATCATCGGACATTTCAAAACAACCTTGGAACAACTGGTATTTCTGGCGGCATTTATCCCTGTGATCATGGGCATGGGCGGCAATGTGGGAACCCAGTCTTCCACGATTGTCGTCCGCGGGCTGGCCACGGATCGCATTCAGTTGCGGAACATGGGAAGGGTGATTCTGAAAGAAATTGCCGTCGGTGGAATCCTGGGCACTGTTTACGGCCTATTTCTGGGAATCGTGGCGCATGTGGGGTATCAGATGTGGAGACTCGCCGTGGTGGTGGGTGCCTCAGTGGTTTTTACGATGCTGCTGGCAGCCTTTGTGGGTTCTATGCTGCCGATGATGTTTGCGCGTTTTCGCATCGATCCGGCAGTTGCCACCGGACCTTTTGTAACCACCGCTATCGATATCATGAGTATCTCTCTGTATTTTTCATTCGCCAAATTTTTGTTTGAGCTGTGACAGTCGATGGCACCTTACATATTAAAGTAGTTTGAAGATACAACGACGGTTGAACCCTTCTTGTGGAAGCATCTTTTGGTTTGATACAGAGACGAATGCGTTGATAAGATTTCACTCTTTATTGTCCGTCGTTTTTGATTAGGAGGCGTAGTGTGAACCCTAAAGATCAAATCTATGTCAGATTACAAAAACACTTGGACAATCAAGCCGTCGGTTTCCCGGCCACCCGGTCAGGAGTTGAAATAAAAATTCTGAAACACATCTTTACGCCGGAAGAGGCCGAGATCACCTCTTATTTAAATTATAAACCGGAGCCGATCCAAACGATTTTGGAAAGGGTCGGGCATCTGGTCGAATCTCCCAAGGAATTGAAAGAGCTTCTTGATCGTATTCAAAAAAAGGGAGGCATTGAATCAATAATAAAAAACGGCCAAACGCACTATTGTTGTGCGCCTCTTGTGGTCGGCATGTACGAATTACAGATTGGGCGGCTGACCCCTGAATTCATAAAGGATTTTAATGAATACACCTCGAATAAAAAGTTCGGCATCGAATTTTTAAGTACGGAAATTCCACAGATGCGCACCATTCCGGTCTCTAAAAGCATTCACCCCCAACATAATGTCAGTACCTTTGACGAGGTGACGTCGCTGTTGCATCAGGCTGAAGAGCCCTTTGTCATCATTGAATGCATTTGCCGCAAAAAAAAAGAGATAGAGGGACACTCCTGCAAGGTAACGGACCGAAAAGAAACCTGTCTCGCCATCGGCAGCGTGGCCCGGATGGTATTGAAAAGCGGCAATGGTAGAGAAATTGTCAGAGATGAGGCACTGGCGATATTGGATGAGAACCAGAAAAAAGGATTGGTTCTTCAACCGTCGAATACCGAAAAGGCCGATTTCATATGTTCATGCTGCGGGTGCTGCTGCGGGATGCTGGCGGTTCACAAAAGTCTTCCCAAGCCATTGGACTTTTGGGTGACCAACTTTCTTGCGAAAGTGGAAGCAGACAAATGCGAAGCCTGCGGTGCTTGTGAGAGCAGCTGCCAAGTCGGTGCGGTAGTCGTTTCTGAAGAAAAACGATATGCGGTCGTGGCTCCGGAAAGATGCCTCGGGTGCGGCTTATGTGTCACCACTTGCCCGACCGACGCCATAACTTTATCGAAAAAGCCTACCGAAGTGAGACCGCCGCAAACACGGGAAGACCTTTATGAAACCATAATGACAAACAAGAAAGACAGGTTGGGGAAAATTAAATTGACCGGAAAACTGGTTGTCGATGCCATCCGCACGGGACAGACCAAGCCGTTCAAATCCTGATGAAAGACATTGAATAACCGACATTTGGCGATCGATATTAGCCGAAACGGCCGGTGATGTAATCCTGGGTCAACTGGTGGCTGGGGTTGGTGAAAATCCGTTTGGTGGGGCCGACCTCGATGAGATCGCCGAGGTGGAAATAGGCAGTGCGCTGGGAGACCCGCGCGGCCTGCTGCATGGAATGGGTGACGATAGCGATGGAGTATTGCTCCCGCAGCTCGTTGATCAGGTCTTCGATCACCGAGGTGGCGATCGGGTCGAGGGCCGAGCAGGGTTCGTCCATCAGGATGACCTCGGGACTGACCGCGATGGTGCGCGCGATGCACAATCGCTGCTGCTGGCCGCCCGACAGACCGGTGCCCGGCTGGTCCAACCGGTCCTTGACTTCTTCCCAGAGGCCGGCTTTTTTGATGGAAGTCTCAACGATTTCATTCAGGACGCTCTTGTTTGGTGCCAGACCGTGAATCTTCGGTCCATAGGCCACGTTGTCGAAAACCGACTTGGGGAAGGGATTCGGTTTTTGAAACACCATTCCGACCTGGGCCCTAAGCGGCACGACGTCGATGTTCCTGTCGTAGATGTCTACCCCATCCAGTTTGATTTCCCCGGTGACCCGGCAGTTGTCGATGGTGTCGTTCATGCGGTTCAAACAGCGGATGAAGGTCGATTTGCCGCAGCCGGACGGACCGATCATAGCGACAACCTCATTGCGTCCGATGTCGAGCGAGACATTTTTAATCGCTTGCTTGTCACCGTAGTAGACATTGACCCCATGACAGGTCATGCGCGGATTTTCGACCGTGATGTCACCCACGGTCTTGCGGTTTTCGCGGCTGACCAGTTTTAGACCGGGTTGCGGATTGTTGGTCATTTCGATGTCGACTTCTCTTTTTTCTCTTGCCGGTTCTTTTTTTAAAGTTGGAGACGGCCGAGTGCCCTTAATGGGCGTGAGGACTTTCATACCGCTGTTCCTAAATCGACAGGCCCGTAATCCCGGTGCCGTATTTATCTATTTGTGAGCGCTCTGTCAAATGATCAAATTGCCGCTTCCCCATCGGTCGCCGGCGGTTCGAAGGTTTGTGCAGGCCGGGGGGAGGTGCCCGGCCTGCACGATCGTCGCTGACTACATTGAGAGGGGTTTCATCGTCTTTACGGCTTCCTGGTAAGCTTTGCGCTCGGCGGTGGGCATCGGAATAAGCCCTTTTTCGGCCAGATATCCATCTTCGCCCCAGGCTTTCTCACTGGTGAATTCAACCAGGTATTCCTTCATACCCGGGATGGCGTCCACGTGCGCCTTTTTGACGTAAAAGAAGAGCGGACGGGAGACCGGGTACTTCCCCGAGGCGATATTTTCAAAGGTCGGCTGTACGCCGTCGACAGAGGAGCCCTGGATTTTATCCGTGTTCTGGTCCAGGAAGCTGAAACCGAAGATTCCCAGCGCAGCGGGATTGGCCTCGAGTTTCTGAACGATCAGGTTGTCGTTTTCGCCGGCCTCAATATAGGCGCCGTCTTCGCGGAGTGTCTGAGAAATGGCCTGAAATTTTTTCTTGTCGCTCTTGGCCAAGGCTTTGATCCAGCCGAAATCTTCGGCCCCCGGCTCCATGACCAGTTCGACAAAGGCATCCCGCGTACCGGATGTGGGGGGCGGGCCCAGCACCTCGATCTTGACGTTCGGCAGGGCAGGGTTCACATCTTTCCAGGTTTTGTAAGGATTCGCGACGGTCTTCTCGCCGCCCTTGGGATCCGGAACATCCTTGGCCAGGGCCAGGAAGATGTCCTTGCGCGTCAGCTTCAACGCCGGTGCTTTTTTGGCGTTGGCCACAACGATGCCGTCGTATCCGATCTTGACCTCGACGATATCTTTGACCCCGTTGGACTGGCAGGTGTCAAACTCACTTTTTTTCATGGCCCGCGAGGCGTTGGTGATATCCGGATTTTCGGTGCCGACGCCGGCGCAGAAGAGTTTGAAGCCGCCGCCCGAACCGGTTGATTCGATCTTGGGCGTCTTGAATTTCGTGGTTTTGCCGAACTGTTCGGCCACCACCGTTGCGAAAGGATAAACGGTGGAGGAGCCGACGATGCTGATGTAATCCCTGGCGGACTGGGCCGTGGCTGCGCCGCCGAACAGGGCTGCGACAATTAAAAGTGAAGCGGTGAGCAGAACAGTTTTCTTGATCATGTCTTCCTCCTTTTTTTCTTTCGATGATGTAATGGATTAATTCGGTTTGTTTACAATTTCGGCCGCATCTCTAAGCGGCAATTCCTCAAGCCGGAGAGACTATGCGGACCGACTGTTAGCGGTATATGAGCGCCATGTTAATTTTTTATTAAGGCAGTTGGGCGACGGGTTACCACCGGCGCTCGAAGCGTCTGCGCAAGATGACCGCGGCGGCGTTCATGACGATCAAAAAGGCCAGCAATACCATCGTGGCGGCGGATGTGAGCTCGACGAACGCCCGCTCCGGGCTGTCGGCCCACAGGTAGATCTGAACCGGCAGGACCGTGGCCGGATCGGTGAACCCGCGGGGAATGTCGACGATGAAGGCCACCATGCCGATCATCAGCAGCGGCGCGGATTCGCCCAGGGCCCTGGCCATACCGATGATCGTCCCGGTCAGCATTCCCGGCAGGGCCAGCGGCAGAACGTGATGGGCGACCGTCTGCATCTTCGAGGCGCCGACACCCAGCGCGGCTTCACGGATCGAGGGCGGCACGGACTGGAGCGATGCCCGGCTGGCGATGATGATGGTCGGCAGCGTCATGAGAGTCAAGACCAGTCCGCCGACCAGCGGTGCCGAACGGGGCAGCCCGAAGAAATTGAGAAAGACCGCCAGGCCCAGAAGCCCGAAGACAATCGAGGGTACGGCCGCCAGGTTATTGATATTGACCTCGATCAAATCGGTCCAGCGGTTTTTGGGTGCGAACTCTTCCAGGTAGATGGCCGACGCCACACCGATCGGAAACGACAGAACCAGTGTAATGATCAGGGTGAGAAAGGAGCCGACTGTCGCACCCCAGATCCCGGCAAGCTCGGGTTCGCGCGAGTCGCCTGCGGTGAAAAAGGTCCGATTGAACCGCTTTTCGATGCGGTTGTCCTTTTCGAGGCGCTCGATCCAGGCCATCTGGTTGTCGTTGATGCGGCGCTCGCCCTCGGAAGCGGTGCGGTCGAAGTGGCCCTTGATCAGCATGTCGACGTCGTCGTTTGCCGTTACCCAGACCGGCAGGGTCTGACCGATGACATCCGGGTCCTTGAGGACCATATTCCGCAGTTTGAAGGCCGCCCCGGAGCTGACCAGTCTATAAAGGTCCCGTTTATCACGGCGGCCGGTCACCTCGGGGAACGTTTGGCTCAGGGAGGCTTTGACCAGTTTGCCGTAATCGGCCGTGGCCAGTGCGTCCTGCCGCAGCACATCGGGATCGAAAAATATGTTCAACTCGATAAATGTCTTTTGTAACGCGGGATAGCCTTTTCCCACGATGCTGATGAAAAGGAAGGACAAGAAGAGCAGGCTGAGGACGATGGCCCCCATGCCGTAAAAGCGAAACCGCTTCTCGGCTCTGTAGCGCCGGGGGAGACTGCGGTTGACGAGGTCAATTGTTCGGGTCGAATCGCCGGCAGGCGCGGCTGCCGGTTTGGATGTCTTATTCATACTGCTCCCGGTATTTACGAACCACATGCAGGGCGATGATGTTCAGGATCAAGGTGATGACAAACAGCAGCAGGCCGAGGGCAAAGGCGGCCAGGGTCTTGGGACTGTCGAACTCCTGGTCGCCGACCAGCAGCGTGACGATCTGAACGGTGACCGTCGTAACGGCGCTCAAAGGGTTGACCGTCAGGTTGGCGGCCAGACCGGCGGCCATTACGACGATCATCGTTTCCCCGATGGCCCGCGAAATCGCCAGGAGAATGCCGCCCACAATGCCGGGCAGGGCCGCGGGGATCACCACCTGCTTGATGGTTTCGGACTTGGTGGCGCCCAGGCTGTAAGCCCCGTCGCGCAGCGATTGGGGGACGGCGTTGATGACATCGTCTGAAATCGACGAAACAAAGGGGATGATCATGATCCCCATCACGAGTCCGGCGGCAAGGGCGCTTTCGGAAGAGACGTCCAGCCCCAGGAACGAGCCGGCGTCCCGAATCAGGGGGGCCACCACCAGAGCCGCGAAAAAGCCGTACACCACGGTCGGTATTCCGGCCAGAATCTCCATCAGCGGCTTGGCGGCGGAGCGAAACCGTCGATCGGCGTATTCCGAAAGGAAAATAGCCGACATCAGGCCGATGGGCACCGCCACCAGCATGGCGATGCCCGATATGAGAAGTGTTCCGACAAACACCGGAACCGACCCGAATGCCCCGGAAGAGCCGACCTGGTCGGCCCGGATCGCCATCTGAGGGCTCCACTTCAAACCGAACAGAAACTCCCACACCGGTATTTTTTGGAAAAATCGAATGGCTTCGTACAATACCGACAGGACGATGCCGATCGTGGTGAATATGGCAATGGTCGAACAGAAAATCAGGATGAAGGTGGTGATCTTCTCCACCTGATTGCGGGCGCGCAGTTTGGGCGTGATCTTGAATCGCACGATCAGAGCGGCGGCAATTGCCAGGGTTATCGCCACGACCGCCAGGGCGGCGTGGCTGATGCCCAGTAGCTGACGATAGTGATCGGCGGCCGCCTGCATGGTCGTATCGATGCTGCCGGAGACGATGTTGCCGCTGACCAGGTTTTTGATGTCGTTGAGGATCAAATTCAAACGATCCGGTGGCAGGCTGCGGAGATTTTCGGGCAGGTCGGCTACGACCAGGCTGGTGATGATGTTGGATTCGAAGGCCAGCCAGAATCCAAAAAGGATCAGCGCTGGAATGCCGCACCAGATTGCGGCCAGAGCGCCGTAGTAAGTGGGGCGCGAATGCAGCGTTTTGAGTTTGCCGGGGGTGCCGGCGACGACCAGGGCCCGGCGCCGCCCCAGGAAATAGGCCAGCGACGAGAGTGCCAGAAGAGTCGCCAGAAGAGTTGTCGGGGACATAGTGGGACCTTCAAGGGTTCAAAGGTTCAAAGGTTCAAAGGTTCAGGGTTCCAGTGAATGCTTTTCATGCGCCTATTCTATAGTGATATATTGTTAGGAAATTGTTAGGATTGGATGAGGTTTTTGTGCGGTGCCGTCTTACGGCGCGTGGCAGGGCCGAAAACGGCGTCTGAACAGCCGGATGCCACCGCCATTTCGCTTGTATCGGCAGTTTAAATTTGCTACTTTCCTTAGGGGAAAAGGGGCCTTGACGCGTTCCAGGCGTCAAATCGGCAGCGGTGCTTTGGAAGTTCAAGATCCAACTCAAAGGAGGTCGGCATGGATGATATGTTGCAGTTGGTCATCAACAAGGACCCGCAGGAAAAAGAATTTCACCAGGCGGTAAGTGAGGTCCTCGAATCGGTCAAGCCGGTTCTGGATCAAAACCCAATCTACCGGCAATCCAGGATTCTCGAGAGGCTGGTAGAACCCGAGCGCGTGATCATGTTCCGGGTCCCGTGGCTGGATGACCAGGGCCAACCCCGGGTCAACAGGGGCTTTCGCATCGAGATGAACAGCGCCCTCGGCCCTTACAAGGGCGGCCTGCGGTTTCACCCCTCGGTGAACCTGGGCATCCTCAAGTTCCTGGCCTTCGAGCAGGTTTTCAAGAACGCCCTGACGACCCTGCCGATGGGCGGCGGCAAGGGCGGCTCGGATTTCGATCCCAAGGGCAAGTCCGACAACGAGGTCATGCGATTCTGTCAGAGTTTCATGTGCGAGCTTTTCCGGCACATCGGATCGAACACCGACGTGCCGGCCGGTGACATCGGGGTGGGGGCCAGAGAAATCGGTTATCTCTTCGGCATGTACAAAAGACTCCGCAACGAATTTACCGGGGTGCTGACCGGCAAGGGGCTCAACTGGGGCGGCAGTCTCATCCGGCCGGAGGCGACCGGCTACGGGTCGGTTTATTTCGCGGCCGAGATGCTGGCGACCCGCGGCCAGGGCTTGGAGGGCAAGACCTGCCTGGTGTCCGGCTCCGGCAACGTGGCCCAGTTCACGGTCGAAAAGCTGCTCGATCTGGGTGCGAAGGTCGTGACGCTGTCCGACTCTTCCGGCCACATCTACGACGAAAGCGGCATCGACGCCAAGAAACTGGCCTTTGCCAAGGTGCTCAAGAACTTCAGGCGCGGGCGGATCAAGGAATACGCCGAAAAATACCCCGAAGCGGTCTACACACCGGTCGATCCGGCCCAGGGTCACAATGCCCTCTGGGACCACAAGGCCGACTGCGCCTTTCCCAGTGCCACCCAGAACGAGATCAACGCCCAGGACGCCCGCAATCTGGTTAAAAACGGCGTCATGCTCGTGTCCGAGGGGGCCAATATGCCCACCGTCCCCGAGGGGATCGACATTTTCATGGCGCACGGTTTGCTTTACGGGCCGGGCAAGGCGGCCAACGCCGGGGGTGTGTCGGTCTCCGGTCTGGAAATGACTCAGAACAGCATGCGGCTCTCCTGGACCCGCGAGGAGGTCGACACCCGTCTGAAAATGATCATGAAGAGCATTCACCACACTTGCATCGAAGCGGCTGAGCTTTACGGCAGCCCGGGAAATTACGAAGTCGGGGCCAACATAGCCGGCTTTTTAAAAGTGGTGGACGCTATGATGGATCAGGGGCTGGTGTAATGACGATACCGAATGAGTGCCATGCCGATGGTTTATGAATTTAAACGGCGAGTGCCGTTTCATGACCTGGATCCCCTCCAAATTGTCTGGCACGGGAATTATCTCAAGTACTTCGACATCGCCCGGTTCGGACTCTTCAAACAGGCCGGATTGGATCTCTATCAGTATTTTCTGGACCGGCAACTCATCTTCCCGGTGACCCGGTCATCCGCCAAGCACATCGTTCCTCTGCGGTATGACGACGAGTTTGTCTGTAAGGCAACGGTGACAGAAGCGGTTTACAAGATCGCCATGTCCTTTGAAATCCGGCTGGCTGGGAACGGACAAATCTGCACGCGCGGAAAAAGCGAACAGGTGGCGGTCAAAATGCCTGAAATGGAGATGCAGTTTGAAGTGCCGGGCGACGTCACCACAGCGCTGGGATTTGCCTGATGGAGCCGCAGCTGCGTGCCGCATTGACGAGCGGTTACGAACGGCTCTCCGCCTGGTCTGACCTGCTCGATCAGATCAATGTCTTTCCGGTGGCGGATGCCGACACCGGTCGCAACTTGATGATCAGCCTGGCCCCGCTGCACCGGAACAAGGCACCTACTGAAACAATTCTCCACCGGTTACTGGTGTCCGCCACCGGTAATTCCGGTAACATCGCCGCCTGTTTTTTCGCCGGTTTCGTGGCCGAAAATACCTCCAAAGACCTCTACCGGGCCATCAAAATCGGTAGAGAGCGGGCATGGCAGGCGATTTCCGATCCGAAGCCGGGAACCATCCTGACCGTTTTCGACACGCTGCAGCTGACCTTTGAAGGTGCACCCGCTGAGCCGTTGGCGGTCATGTATCCCTCCCTGATCGATCGACTCGAAGAATCGGTCCACGCGACCGCCGAAATACTTCCGGAGCTCAAAGCCGCCGGTGTCGTCGATGCCGGCGCCTTGGGGATGTTTATCTTCATGGAAGGTTTTTTCAACCAGCTGGCAGGCGAAGAAAACGGTTTTCGCCCGATAACAGAGACCTTTCGAAATAAACTGAAACCGCCGTTAGAGTGCGAAACGGGCGATGCCGACGGCTATTGTGTCGACACACTCGTCGAGATTGATAAAAACGGTGATTCGTCTCTGAAAAAGATAGTGCCCTACGGAAACAGCCTCATCGTCCAAAGGGAACCCGAGCGGCTCAAAATTCATCTCCACACCGAGCAGCAGGATGCGGTCCGAAAGCAGCTCGAAGAGATGGGGCGTGTGGTCCAGTGGTCGGCGACCGACTTGAGGCGGCCGCCCGGCAGCCGGTCTGCCCCGGCCAAACCGTCGCCGATCCACATTGTCACCGACGCGGCCGGCTCCATCACCCGGCAAGATGCCGCACGGTTGGGAATGACCCTGCTCGACAGCTACATCGTCGTTGGAGACAAATCGCTGCCGGAAACCTTGATCGATCCTGCGGAGATTTACGCATTGATGCGAAAAGGGGTCAGGGTGACAACGGCCCAGGCCTCCGTTTTCGAACGCCATCAGCGGTTTCAAAGCATTATCAGCCGATATGGCACGGCCCTCTATCTTTGCGTCGGGTCGGCCTACACCGGCAATTTTCGTGAAGCCGCGGCCTGGAAAGAGAACAACGATCCGGAAAACCGGCTCATGATTATCAACACCGGCCTGGCCTCCGGACGTCTCGGAATCGTCGCCCTGGCAACGTCCCGCCATGCCGGCCGGGTCGATCGAGCCGAGGAGGTGCTTCGATTTGCCGCAACTGCCGTCCAAAAGAGCGCCGAATACATTTTTCTCGACCGGCTTCAGTATCTTGTCGCCGGCGGCCGGTTGTCCAAAGCAAAAGGATACTTCGGCGACTTTTTCCACCTGAAGCCGGTTATCAGCCCGACCGCCGCTGGGGCCGTAAAGGCGGGAACCGTCCGCAACAAAGACGAGCAGCTCGAATTCGCTTTAGAGAATTTGGCAAAAGACCTGAAGCCGGAAGCCGGCCGCCTCATCCTGCTCGAGTATTCGGACAACCGCAAATGGGTGGAAGACACGGTGCTGCAGGAAATCG
>Ga0210085_1000600_pt1 | contig 14881 bp, 11 predicted proteins | sample China_Galinas_PW_5_FD_184866 | JGI IMG/M metagenome (GOLD analysis project Ga0210085, IMG submission 184866) | Wetland microbial communities from San Francisco Bay, California, USA, that impact long-term carbon sequestration - China_Galinas_PWC_D1... | ecosystem: Environmental > Aquatic > Marine... | reverse complement strand
GTGGATTTTGCCACGGACGGGGTGTTCGTGTGCGGACTGGCCCATGCGCCCAAACCCATCGATGAATCCATTACACAGGCACAGGCCGCTTCAGCCAGAGCGGTGACCGTTTTGGCCCTCAAAGACATCAAGCTGGGTGGCATTATTTCTCACATTCGACCCGAGCTGTGTTCGGGATGTCTGGGATGTATTAATGTCTGTCCGTTTGGGGCCATTACTTTTGACAACCAGAAATTTGTGGCTGAAGTCAATCCTGCTTTGTGTAAAGGCTGTGGCGCCTGTTCAGCGGTATGTCCTTCTGAAGCCCCGGCTCTCATGGGATTTGATAACAATCAAATCTATGCCCAAATCAAGGGAGCACTAAATTTTTAAATAAAGTATACAAGGACCGGGTGTCAGGGATCAGGGGTCAGTAAAGAAGAATTATCCTTGGCCCCGGTCCCTGACCCCTGGCACCCGGTCCCCGATCTCTGACCCCTGTTACCATTATGATCATCGATTTTCATACTCACATCTTCCCTGAAGCCATCCGTGATAACAGGGAAACGTATTTTTCTTCAGAACCTGCCTTTAAACTTTTATACGATTCACCGGGATCAAAACTTGTGGGGGCAAAAGAAATCGTTGCCGCAATGGATGAGCAAGGTGTTGACAGATCTGTGGTCTTTGGTTTTCCGTGGCAAGATCCGGCATTGTTCAAAATGCAAAATGACTATGTCATGGAGGTTGTCACCCGATATCCCGATCGCCTTGTGGGATTGTGTTGTTTTGATCCGTTTAGCAAAGAGGCTGTTTCCGAAGCCAGACGATGTCTTCAAGGCGGTCTTTCAGGGATCGGCGAAATCGCTTTTTACCAATCCGGCATCGATGATACTGCGCTGGATATGATGATGCCGTTGATGGAAATTTGTCTCGACAAAGACCTTCCCTTTTTGATCCATACCAATGAACCCGTGGGCCATCTGTATCCCGGAAAGACCCCCAACACCCTCAAACAGATTTATACACTGGTTACCAGATTTCCGAAAAACAAGATCGTTCTGGCCCACTGGGGCGGGGGCATCTTCTTTTTTAATCTTTTAAAAAAAGACGTCAAAGAACGTCTTAAAAACGTATATTTTGATACGGCTGCGTCTCCGTTTTTGTATGATCCTAACATATACAGGTATGCCGTTGAGATAGCCGGTGTGGATAAAATCCTCTTTGGCAGCGATTTCCCTTTATTAAAGCCTGCAAGGTATTTTAAAGAGTTTGAAAGCACCGGGATGACCGGGGCGCAAATTGATGCCATTTCCGGCCTGAATGCAGCAAAACTCCTCAAACTGTTGCCATAGCGCACGCTTCATATTGATAAAGGTCCCGGCGTCGGATTGTCTGCAAGCCATCGGTTCAAACAACCAACCTTTTAAAAGAAAGTCATGCGATGATGTTAAAAAAATGGTGCCTGGTTGTATTCGTGTTCATGACGGCTCCGGGTGTTTCAGCGGAATCTTATCGGACGGTTTAAACAAACAAACGGGCTTCAGGCCTATGTCCCGACCGGGTGGTCATTTACTCAAAAGGGACGCAATATCCAGCTGATTGATCAAGTCGGCAAAAACTTCGCTCACCGTGGTACCGGAATCGTCCATACCCGGGACGTCGACCCGTTCCGATTCCCCGCTAATCGTCTGCTTTACAAGGATATTTCCATCTTTCACCCATCTGACAGCATAACTCATCTTAAAGTACCATTTGTAATCTCGTAGATTGAGCTGAAAGCGTGTAATTGCTACTTCCAGCTTTGGGATTTGCAAAGAGGTGGAATCCACCACCCGAACCCCCATCTGATCAAGGCGTTTTCTAAAAACCTTATCGAACAAGGTTTTTAGATCGTAAATTCCGGCAATGGGAGCATCTTGGCCTTTGGGTGCCAGGATCAGCATATAGCTGTCATGAAAATCCTTTAGCGCTTCTCGGGCAGTGATGCTTAACGGATTCGGATTGGTCCGCTGATCCACCACGTTTAACCGGATCTCTGTTATCGCCGGCTTATCTTGAATGTTTTCCGGCAACTGGTAGTTGACTTTAATGTAAGGACGGGATGCGCAGGCAGACAAGGTCAACAGGATTAAAACGAACATTGACAGGTATGTCGCCGCGTTTTTGATAAATGGTAATAAGTGTTTCATTATGGCTTCCTTGATTGGATTGCTGGCTGGCCAGAATATTTCGTGTGCGAGGCGTTTATTTACAACGTTTTCTATATACTATAATCAAAGAAAGATATCAGGATAAAATCAACCCAAATCTCTACTTCATTAAAACTGCCACATTTTTTCGAAGTATGATTAAAAAAACCAGACCGCTCAGGCAGCTTTTGAAAATACCCTGGACGTGCCGGCCGCTGGAAGAGCCGTCGGTAGCTTGGACAAAGGAGCAACGTCTGACAACCCGCGGGTTAACCAGCCGGAGCGGGAAGCCGTTAGCAGTCCCCAGAGCGAAATCCAACACAAACAGAACAACCAGTAGAAAGCATAGGGGATCGCCCAGTACCAGCCGAACCACCCGCCATAGCGCTTCTGATATACCAAAGCGGGTAAGAAGGCGCTGATGATGCAAGCCATTGTCAGGGTAAACAGCGTCTGCACGGGAGCCAGCAGCAGTTGGGCCATCACGGCGAACTTGAAGGCTTCGCCGATTGTCATACGAATAAATTGGGTACTGCTGAACAGCCGAATCCAACCGCTGCCGCTATCAGTGGCTCTGAAACGACCGATCATGAAGGAGAGCATCACCAGGTTTTCACGTACGTTACTTCGTGCCCATCTTAACAACATCCTGCGCAGACCCGTGAACGTGATGGGCACTTTGGTCAATACCACGGCCTCACGCTGATAAACCACGCGAAAGCCGCAACCTAAAACCATGTTGGTCAGCGCGCGGTCTTCACCGATGGCAGCATGGCGCCCCATAAAGGTTTGATTGATCCAGTTTGGCAGATAGGGAGTGATCACATCCGCCCGATAGGCTGAAAGTGCACCGGGCGTACAAAATACACCACCATAGACGCTCTGACCGGATCGAATGAAATCAAAGCCGCAGGTAAACGAAACCTCCATCATTTTAGGAATGGCACCTTCGGAAAGATTCAACACGCGCACATTGCCGGCGACGGCGCCGACACGCGGATCACTGGCCAGAGGACTAACCAGATGGCGAAGGGTATCGGGCAGTACTTCTGAATCAGAATCAATGGTCACATATATCTTCCCGATAGCTTCAGCGAAGCCGGCCATCAACGCATGGCGTTTCCCTCGGTTAAAAGGCTGACGAATAAGCTGTACGCGCCAGGGAAACTCTTGTCGGGCAGTTTCCATCCATTCCCACGTATCGTCCTGAGAGCCGTCATCGACACATATTACCTGCATTTTTTTCATCGGATAATGACTATTCATAACCGATCGAACGGTGTGCAGAACCTGCCGGCCTTCGTTGTAAGCCGGTATAACTATCGTAATCGTTGGCAAGGCACTGTCGAATAGAGGCGCATAGGAACGATAACGACAGGCAAACCAAATGCGCCATGACAACAATAAAAGGGACCAAAAGGTTAACCCAACGGCTAAATAGTTTATCGTCGGCCAGGATTGCACAAGATTCCAGAATTTTACATATTTCATGGCTTCCACCTGCCACCAGGTTAACGTAATTACTGATATTAGAGTGCAAAGCAACAGCCACGGGAAAAAACTATCTGCCTTAAAATTGTATGAATTATTTGTGTTTAACATATGTTACCTTTGATGAATTTAAAATTTTCTGGAAGGTGGCGACCTTTTCAGTGTTACGAAATTTAAGCTGCTTGCCGCCTGAAAAAGATCCCCGAAAGGAAGGAGATACAGCAATGAAGCTTCATATAAAAAAAGCGTTGCTGAGGTATCAGCGTTTAGGCGTTATCAAAATGTCATTTGCTGATGTCGAAGCCAATATTCGCCAAGCAACCAGAACCTCATCTATGCTCATTCATAGATTCCATAGACGACACATATTAAGATTCCCCAAAAAACAATGGTAAGCTTACCCGGACTTTTACCCGGATCATCGCTGCATTTATGGTTTGTCTCTCCAATTGTTTTAAAACGTAAAGAGGAAATCTCTGCAATAGGTGTGCCACACAAAGTAAATCCACTATCTATTTAATATTAAAAGCATTGTCGTTTATAATCGGATGAACATATGAGGGCTTATGAAGGGAAAGACATACAGGCTTTGTAATGGAAAAATTTAAGAATTACATTTAACCATCAATAATTGTTATATTTATATGCGAAGGGTCGTATGTTTATGTGAAGGAATTTGGATACATCGCGAATAGAGCGTAATGGCCCTTTTTTAAGGAGTATGAATTTTCATTGGTGTAAAGGGGTGTCTTAATTCGTAGACCATTTAACAGGGGACCCCTCGTACCCTTTTAGATAACATCTATCCAATTGGAGATGTCCAACTTGTTTTACCCTTATTAACGACAACTAATCGGGAGATGATCCTATTTTTAATACCAACTCAAATCCTTTACGATCCGCCCATTTAACTAAGGAACCTTTAAGTTTTTCAAGTCCTTCTTGATCGGTTTCAGAGACTTGGGCCCGGAACTCAACAGGTAAATTCTCCCAATCGATATTGGTATGCACGTACCATACAGTATCATTCGTATCGGCGGATATTGCTTGTGTAATTTCTACAAAATCATTTCCCTTTTTAAACAGCATTACCTTTCTCCTTATTAATTAGAAAATTGAATAACATATATTTTCAAATCATCCAAGGAATTTTAAAGGCAAGGCGCGACTTGGTGAGTATCGGAGTTTTATTTTTATTTAAAGGGATAAAAAGGGCAGCGTATTTGTTGAGCCTCCTGGAGATCCGTGGGCTTGGGGGACGTCTTGGAAATACACCTATTTTCTTACACCCGGCATCAGCTGTTGGGTGTGCAACAGCGCTTACGCGAGCGTTTGATCATCCGGCCAAAAGATTATTTTGAGATAACTTCTATATAAAAAATGGCGATTGACAACCGGGTTCGCCTTTGGTACCTGAACTTCGATTGTTACCGCAACCCATAGGCTTTCATAGGAATGATAAAAGACAAGCATAACGGATTTATAAAGGAAAAAGCTGCATGATAATCCAAAATAAACATATCGAGAGCAAAGCAAAGGCGGCCTTTTACGGACAAAAACGGATGGTATGCTTTTTAACCGCACTGGCTTTTCTTGTTTGTGGTTGCAGCGCGGGCTTTATGAAAGACATGAAAACGAATATCGAAGATATCAAGATCAGCTCTCGCATGCAGAAGAAGCAACACCACGAACTGATTCGCACCCTCCAACCGATGGTTGACCGTAAGGAACCCCTGTCGTCTTTCCGTTTGTTCCTCCTCGCATCGGCGTACTACGAAATCCGTGATTATGAGAAAATGTTCAGGACGGTCGGTTTGCTGGAACAGCAGATCCACAAGGGAGATGTGGCCGGGTATGGGGGAAATCTTACCGTATATCCGCAAATATTGAGAGGCTATGCCTATCTTGACCAGGGAATTTTCGACAAGGCGCTCAAGGAAGCGTCGGAAGCCATTGTCGTGCTCAACCGGGACGCAAAGGAGGGCAACACGTTCTATCGAATTCAGTTGATCGACATCTCCTGCATCGCAGGAGTCGCATCGGCCCTGGCCGGGCGCATACATGACGCCGATGCGCATCTCAAGACCATCGAGGATGTTACCACGGTCGGAGGAATCCTGGGGCCGGAAAAGTATATCGCCGAGGCCAGGATATACATGGCCAAGAAAGACTACCGAAGCGCCCTGGCAGCGATCCGGAACCCAAAAGCTAAAGTCTTAGGTCTTTATACGGCTTTTTACGATCAGACCTTCCAGGAAATTCCCAAATATTTCATCCTCGTCAAGTGTCTCTACGAAACAGGCAGGGAGGAAGAGGCGAAAAAAGGCTATGACCAGCTCCTCAATCATCCCCAGATCCGTCAGATCGGGGGGCTTCTCTGGCCCATACTTTTAGACCGCGCCCGCATTGCCCGCCGTACCGGAGATACGAAACATGCCGAAAATCTTTTGAAAGAAGCCGTTGGCGTCATCGAAAAACAAAGAGCGTCCATTAACACGGAAACCGGTCGAATCGGTTATGTCGGGGACAAACAGGCCGTTTACCAGGAACTGATTTCCCTGTTGTGTGCCGGCAATCGCGCGGCGGAAGCTTTCGAATATGTCGAGCGGGCAAAAGGTCGGGCTCTCGTGGATCTTTTGGCATCCCAAACAAAGCTTATCGTCCGTGGAAAAAACCCTGCAGACATCAACCGGACATTAGACCGATTGTCCCATGCCGAAAATGCGGATGCAGCAATCGCCGATCCAACGGTTCAGAGCAACAGCAACGGGACTCGGGGCATCGTCGTGAAGCTGAAAAAAGAATTGCTGGCAAAGGACCCGGACCTGGCTTCAATTACTACGGTAACGGATACGAACATCAAAACGATTCAGGCGTGCCTGGGCTCGGATGAAGCCATTCTGGAGTACTACAGCACAGAACGGGATTGGTTTGTTTTTGTTCTTAAACGCAACAGTATCCGGGCAGTCGCCATTAAGGGGACCGGACTTGAAAAAGATGTTTTGGATTTCAGGGAAAAGCTCACCCGCGTCGGTTCCGCAGATTATGCCTCCCGGGGAAAGGCACTTTATCAACGGCTATTCGCCCCCGTGGCCGGACAACTGACCCAACCCAAGCTGATTATTGTGCCCCACGGCGTTCTCCACTATCTTCCCTTCGGCGCCCTCTCTTCCGGAAAGGATTTTTTAATTGACCGCTATCAGCTGAGAACCCTGCCCAGCGCAAGCATTCTCAGTATCCTGACGGACAGGGCCAAGAGCCGTAAGCAGTCCGCCCTCATCCTGGGCAACCCGGATCTGAAGAACCCGGCTTATGATTTGAAATACGCCGAAAAAGAGGCCCTGTCTCTCGGCAAGATCATCCCGAAGGCGACCGTTCTGCTGAGGAACAATGCCCGGGCAAGCGTGATTCGTAAAAAAGGTAGTCATTACCGCATACTTCATTTTGCAGCCCATGGCATCTTCGATCCGAAAAACCCCCTCAATTCAGCCCTTCTCCTCGCCGGAAACGGCATTGATCAAGGCCTGCTGCGGGCTGGGGATCTCTATCAACTCCGATTGAACAATGACCTGATCACTTTGAGCGCTTGCGAGACGGCCCTGAGCGCCATTTCAAAAGGCGACGACATCATCGGCTTTACCAGAGGATTCCTTTACTCAGGAGCACGATCCATCGTCTCGAGTCTCTGGAAGGTAGACGACCAGGCAACACGAGAGCTCATGGTGGGTTTCTACAAAAGGCTCCCCCGGATGGAAAAGGATAAGGCTCTCCGCGAGGCTCAATTGATGGTTAAAAAACGCTACCCCCACCCTTTTTACTGGGCGGCTTTTCAACTGACGGGGCTGTCGAAATAGGTTATGACCGGGACGCCAACCGACTGCGAAGTTCTCCTGTCAGGCAAAATCTCGCTTTGTTGGAAAGTGGCTTTGGTTTCAGACACCCACCAGCGGAAAAATATGCTCCTTAATCCAGGCGACATCCGAGTCGGCCAGTTGGCGGGCCCGTTGAATGCTTTCCCGGCTGACAGAACGGGTCAGCGGTGCCTGTTCCGAAAGTTTCAGGTTTTTCCCCAGCAAGTGCCGGTGCTTGCTGACAAAGTCGTCCGGCAGGTCGTCGGACAGCTCAACCCCTTTCATTATCCCCCAGGCCGAGGTCCACGCCCGGGCAACGTTCATTATGTCATACCCGCCGCCGCCCAAAGCCACCCAACAAAGTCCCCAGGACTTGATCTCTCGAATCAGTTTGCAAAAACCTTTGCTTGTAAGGTTCAGCGAGGCCAAAGGATCGGAGGTAAAGGTGTCCACCCCAAGCTGGGTGACCAGTACATCGGGGTCAAAGGCGCGCACCAAGGGCGGAACCGTTTCATTAAACACCCGGATATACAGATCATCATCGGTGCCGGGAGCCAGAGGTAGGTTGACGGCAAAACCACGGCCCGGCCCTTGCCCCATTTCTTCGGGAAATCCGGTGCCCGGGAAAAGGGTGTGGCCGTTTTGATGAATGGAGATGGTCAACACCTGATCCGTATTATAAAAAGCTGCTTCAACGCCGTCACCGTGATGGACGTCTAAATCCAGGTAAACAACGCGCAAACCATCCTGAACCATTCGGGCGATTCCGATGGCCGGATCATTTAAGTAACAGAACCCCGAGGCTCGGGCGGATAGCGCATGATGCAACCCACCGGCAATATTGAAGGCGATCCGGCGGTTCTCATATCTGACCTGGCGAATGCATTCCAACGTCGCTCCGGTGACCAGCAGGGACCAGTCATATAATCCTGGAAATACCGGGTTGTCACCGCTCCCCAAACCATAGTTTGCTGATGTTGCTGTTGCCTGGCCGGTATTGGCCTGACGGAGAACTTCTATGTATTCTAAAGTGTGGACCAGGCGCACGTCTTGTTCATCCGCCTCCCGGGCTTCCACCCATGGACTCTCGGGGGAATCGAATAACCCGTAGGCTTCGATCAAATCCATGGTTATTCGGAGCCTTTCCACCTTCAAGGGGTGATTGGGTCCATAACTGTGACGGTTGAATCGCTCGCTAAAGACAAGAATTTCCTTAGAATGTCCGCTCATCGTTTAATCCTGACTTTTTAAAACCTAAAGTGAGCGATTGTTGAGGTTGCCGCATATACAAGGAAGATGTTGTTCCGCTATAGTCAACTATGCGGGACGGCATCTGACACAGTAGATGCGGTAAGATCGGCAATCCCAGAGGGTTTCAAATTTTAAAAATATAAATCAAAATAATTCATTAAAAATAAAAGATATTTTATCCTCTTTTAAAATTTGAAACGCTCAGTTTAGGTTAGAGATTGGTATTAAATTGTAAGGTTTAAAAGACCTTATCGACAAATAATTATAATATCGAATTATTATCCAACCTGGAAGGAACTGTCAATGAAGAGGATCAGGTTATGTTCTCTAAAATAGAAATGTCCTACGAAAAATATATGGTGATATACCGGGCAAATCCATCCCGGTTCAATAACCTGATGATTATATTAATTAATCGTATTTCGGCTATTGGCCAAAAACGCCTTTTAGCAGGCCTTTAGTGGTTTCTTGAAGTTGTTTCAGTTCCTCTTTTTCCAGTATTTTTTTGACCTCATTTGATTCTAAGACTTTTTCTTGAAGCTGTTGTTTGGCAATGCTCTCAAGGTCCGGCCTAAATTTTGGAGAAGAGAAATTTCCCGTTACCAACACCGGCACCATAATTCCGGAACGCTGTTTTTCATCCCCCTGTCCTTTGATAGTGCCGACGACCGTGGGCTCGACTCGGAAATCTAAAGTTTCCTTTACAAGATCGGCATTTCCGTTTGCGATGACTCGCAGCAGAGGTGACTTAAGACTTGTTTGCGGCGTATTCACCACCCCTTTGGTTATGGTGAAGGGTGCTTTAAGTTCTGCAAAATCCGTCTGAGGTTTCTGATCTACTTTTTCTGCAAGACCAAACGCAGCTTGTGTATTTCGGATCATACCGGCAAGATCGATTCCTTTGATGGCGCCGTTTTTGAACAATAATTCGCCTTTACCATTCAACGTTTTTTTGATTAACACAGCATCGTCGCCAGCCATGGACAACGTCACGTCTGCATGGGTTACACCTTCCAAAATGTCCTTATCCAAAACATCGCGCAGCAAAGGGCCAACCTCAACTTTGTCGACGAGCAGGCTTATATCGTTCCTGGGGACATCTTTGGTTACGTCGAGCGTGGCTTTGCCCGATACATTTCCCTGATACATGTTAAATTTTATGGGATTCAGGTTGAATATTCCGTTTTTTGCATCGATTTTCAGGATTAAATCTTGAATTTTTGCTTTACTTGCAATTAACCTGCCGATTTTCAGTTGTCCATCAAGGATAAGCTGACGCAACGGTGTGTAATCTGTCTTTTTTGTCGATCCGGTCGCAGCTTCTTTACGCTTTTCCACTTGCTGAGATGTCGTCTCTTGATTCGGTTGTTCTGAGGATGATTTCTTGTCTGATTTTTGAGGTAAATATCGATCCATGTCAATCTGATCGAGATTCAGATCAAATTTCACGGAAGGTTTGGAAAAATCAGATGCCTTAATCGAGAAATTCAGCTTGGATTCATCAAGATCCATGACACCGTTGGAGACCGATATATTTTTAGAGTTTGCTTTGATATGGGATTTGACGGTCATCCGATTTAAGGCTTTAGGATCAGTCGTTGTTATCGGAAACGCCCGGCCTAAAGCTGCCACCACTTTTCGGGGTGAAAATTCAGCGGTCTCCATGTCCATTTCAATGCCGGGGGTCGCATCCAGATTTTCGAGGGCTCCCTTGAGCTGCATAGTCAGCTCATTTAGAGCCTTTAACGATACATCCATTGAAACGGATCCCTCTTTAACACCTTTATCCACCGGTCCCACAGAACCTTCTATTGACAACGGTTGTTTTTCCAGAACGGCTGAAAATTTAAGCTGCACAGGACGATCCAGCGACACCTCTTGCGTGGTTAGATTTATATCTGAAATTTCCTTACGTGCACCCGTTGCATGGTCAATCCACAGAACCGCCCCATTTTTTACGGAAAACTCTTCAACCTTTAGAGCACCAATCGGTAGGCCCGTTTCAGAAGTTTTTCCACCCGATGCCTTTTTGTCCATCTTTGCTTCGGAGGTTTTTTTGGGCATTTCCCAGTTTACGCGGCCATCTTTATTTTTTACCAAAACGATGCGGGGTTCATTTAATATGAATTTTTTAACTTGGACATCTTTAGATAAAAGAGGCAGCAGTTTGATTCTGACTTCAAAGGATTTTACATTTACAAAGTCCTTTTCTTTAAATCCTTTTATATTGCCTAAATGAAGATCAGAGAACGAGAGGCCGATCCACGGAAAAAGAGAAAAACGAAGATCATCACTAACGGAAAAGGGGCGCCCGGAAACTTCTGCGATTTTTTTCTCGAGTTCGGGTTTGTATTTTTGAACATTCACAACCCTTGGAATTATCAAAATGGCTGCAATGATGATCACCACCAAACTTGCACATATGATAAGCCCCCATTTTAGTGCTTTATTCATGTTGTAATTCCTTTATCTAAATGAAAATATAAGAATTATTTTTTTAGTCTCTTTTTTTCGATATTTTCCAATTTTCTTAAAAGACGCTTGATGTTTTTTTGCTTTCCTTTTTCTCTCAGCTTTTTCTGAGATTCAGTATAATATTGGTGTTTTTTTACAAATTCGAGGGTGCCTTTGTACCATTTTGCTTCATCACTGACATCGATTCCTCTTGAACCCCATCCTTCTCTTAATTTCCCATCGAATTTGAAAAAATCTTCTCTGCCGAGGTGGTCGAGATCGGCATCACAAAGGATCTTTTCAATATGGGTTTTTGGTCCACGATCAAGATCAGTTGCCAGTATCATATTTTGAACCTTTACAACTTCGTTTGGTTTATAACCGATCAATTTAAGGATTCTGCCTGCCATTCGTACTGCAATCGGCTCATTTTTTTCATATTCTCTAATAAAACCCGTGTCATGAAAATAGGCTGCGGTAATTAACAATTCTCTATCACGTTCGGAGATATTTTCAGATATTGCAATACGGTTGGCAGAAGCAACGACGCCTTTGGTAGGATGAAGTGTATGATTGGCATCATGATATTTAATACCTTCTGGCAACTCATCTCTAAATAACTCCCTAATATAGAGGTCCACGATTTTCAGCCGGGGTGTATGAGGCTTGTATCTTAGTTTCATATCAAGATTAGCTAAAATTTGAATATGTTATGATTGTCCCAGGTGTTTGAAAACATTAATATTGCCGATTTGGTTGAAGATATCCAAACTATTGGAGCAAGTCAAATCTATGTGGTTTTCATTCACAATTCAGGTTTTGACGACAGTCTTTCGGATTATACTATTGTTTTAAAGCATTGATGTATGCTGTTTCATTATAGCCGTTGACACCTCTTCCGTTTATTACAGCAAAAGGCACGCCTTGTTGGTGGTCAAGTCGCGCTTTTCGTCGTGCAGCTTCTTTGTCTTTTTCAATATCGTATTCAACAAATGCAATTCCCCTGGATCGAAAAAAAGCTTTGGCCTTCTTGCACCAGGGACACCAGCTGGTCGTATACAACTCAACTTTTGGTTTTATTGCTGATGGTCTTTTTTGAACAATATCCGAAGGATTTAAGCTGTTGTCCATGCTTTCGTTTTTTGTTGAATTATTATCCTGTGTAAATTCATTGTTTTCCGGTGTTGTATATGTTGGTAAAGTTTCAATATCTGAATTACCCGTATCGTCAGGCGGCGCATCCGAAAAATGTGAAATGCCATTTTCATCAACCCACCTAAACATATCCGCGAGTGAACGATCTGCGAAAACAACGACCATGAAAATCAACAAAAAAGGTCCAAAAACGATTAAATATTTCCGAAATGGTTTTGTCATCTGAATGTTTCCTTATACAAAAAAATGAATAACGGGCGCGAGATGGACTGCACATAAAATTGTGCAGTTATGTACGGACTATTGTGCATTTTCTAACATCATAAAATATTTTAATTTACTATTCAAGGTTTGATATCATTCTCCCTTCAAATCCCATTTTCAAGATTGACGCCCAATTAACTTGACACACAAGTTCAAACGCTTATAATTTCTCTTATAAAAGTGGTCTCAACATTCCATAAGGATCGTTATTCTTGGCCGATATTCGCCAAATGCCGGTAAAGTTATAAGATTGATCGATTGATAAATTACGATAATGAAAAAATTTTACAGCATCATACTGCTTTTCGCGTTGCTAATCACTGCCTGTGCTACCAGCATAACGGGGAGGCGTCAGCTGATGATCGTTTCGGAAGACTCGGCCATTGCCGCGTCTAAGACAGCATACACCGAAATGCTGAAGCCATATGCCGAGAAAGGCGAGATCGATAACGATCCGGTGTTAAAGAATCGGGTCTATAAAATCACCGGGCGTTTGATTGCCCAAGCCATTAAAATTCGTCCGGAGACAAAAAACTGGGATTGGAGCATCAAGATCATCGATGATCCCGAAACCGTCAACGCATGGGCTATGGCAGGCGGGAAAATGGCGCTTTATACGGGTCTGATAGAAAAAATCAAACCCTCCGATGACGAGCTGGCCCAGGTCCTGGGCCACGAGATCGGTCATGCGTTGGCCAAGCATTCGGCTGAAAAGATGTCGGTAGCCATGGCCAGTCAGGTCGGTGTAATGGCGGTGGGCATCGCAACAAAGAGCAATGGATTGGCACTGACAGGTGCGTCGCTGGCCGCCGCGTTGGCAGTCCAAATGCCAAACAGCCGGGCAGCAGAGTCTGAGGCGGATCGTATCGGCATCGAGCTGGCAGCCAAGGCAGGTTACGATCCGCACGCTGCTGTCACTTTATGGGAAAAGATGGCTAAAGTCGGTGGTAAACGTCCTCCCGAATTTTTCAGCACCCATCCGGCACCGGAACACCGCGAACAAAAACTCGCCTCCCTCATACCTCAAATGATGCCCTATTACGAGCAGAAGGGAACACGTCCAGTCTACAACCTCAATTGAGGCAGGAAATTATCTGATTTGAAAAAGGAGGTATATCATGAATTTCAGAACATTGGGCAAACAAGGCCCGACCGTCTCAGCCATTGGCTTGGGATGCATGGGGATGTCGGAATTTTATGGTTCGACCAACGAAAAACAGTCGATTCACACTATTCACCGGGCGCTGGATTGGGGAATCAATTTTCTCGATACGGCAGATATGTATGGCATTGGGCACAATGAAGAACTGGTGGGCCGCGCCGTCAAAGATCGGCGGGACAAGGTGGTGCTGGCAACCAAATTCGGCAATGTGCGGGGTACGGACGGAAGCTTCATGGGGGTCAATGGAAAACCTTCCTATGTCAAAGAGGCGTGCGATGCGAGTTTGAAACGCCTTGGCGTGAATGTCATTGACTTGTACTACCAGCATCGGGTCGATCCCGATACACCCATCGAAGAAACCGTTGGCGCTATGGCAGATCTGGTCAAGCAAGGCAAAGTGCGTTTTCTCGGTTTATCGGAGGCTTCCCCTCAATCGATCCGACGGGCCTGTTCAGTATATCCGATCAGCGCTTTGCAAACCGAATATTCTCTGTGGACCCGTGATGTCGAGGTCGAGATTTTGGCTGCCTGCCGTGAACTGGGGATCGGGTTTGTGCCCTACAGCCCGTTGGGGCGCGGTTTTTTAACCGGCCGGATCAAATCGGTCGAAGATTTGGAGGAAGGCGATTGGCGACGCAATTCTCCCCGTTTTCAGGCAGATAACCTTAATCTCAATCTGGGCATCATTCGACGGCTCGAAGAGATCGCATCCGCCAAACAGTGTACTTTGGCCCAGCTTTCACTGGCCTGGCTGCTGGCCCGGGGGGACGACATCGTGCCGATTACCGGTACCAAACGCACTAAGTACCTGGAAGATAACCTCAAAGCCCTGCAAGTACAACTCAGCAAAGAAGATCTGGCGCAAATCGATCAGGCCGTACCGTTAGGCGCCGCTAAAGGTTTGCGCTACCCCGAGGGGTCGATGGAGGCAGTCAATCGTTAGCTACGCGAATGTTGCATGAAAATCCGTGAGAATCTTTAGGTTGCTTAATTGAAGAAGGTTTATAATACTTGTTGGACGCGGTTAAAAACGGCAATCCTCTAAAACTTCTTGATTTTGAAGAAATCTCAAAGGATGCTAT
>Ga0210085_1000599_pt1 | contig 14886 bp, 12 predicted proteins | sample China_Galinas_PW_5_FD_184866 | JGI IMG/M metagenome (GOLD analysis project Ga0210085, IMG submission 184866) | Wetland microbial communities from San Francisco Bay, California, USA, that impact long-term carbon sequestration - China_Galinas_PWC_D1... | ecosystem: Environmental > Aquatic > Marine... | reverse complement strand
GCCAGGTTGCGCCGGGTCGCCGAGTCCAGCGCCACGGCGTCGTCCCGCAGCTCCACCGAGAGTCCGCGGATGTGGGGCAACCGGCTGTTCTGGGTGTCCTGCACGTATTGGAGGAGACAGCCTGCGGCCCCGACTGCGGCCGTAAGATCCTGGCAGCCGAAGCCGGAGAGATCCCGGGTCCCGAGCTGTGCGCACAGCTGCCGCTCGGCGCTGTCCGGGTCGAAGTGCCAGGGCGGCCGCCGGGTGACCCCGGTGAGGCTCCAGCGTTCCGGTATCCGGCTGTCCTCCGCCATGAGGATCTCCGAGGGGCCGAGGCGGTCGAGCTCCCCCCGCAGAGCCTCCAGGGAGGGGACCTCCAGGAGCGCAAAGCGCCCGCTGCTGAGCTCCAGCCAGGCGATGCCCACGCTGTCCGCGCCCTCGCTGACCGCCGCCAGCAGATTCTCCCGCCGTTCCTCCAGCAGGGCCTCATCGGTCAGGGTCCCGGGGGTAACGATGCGCACCACCTGGCGCTGCACTGGTCCCTTGGATTTCGCCGAGTCCCCCATCTGCTCGCAGATCGCGACGGACTCTCCCTGGCGCACCAGCTTGGCCAGATAGCCTTCCGCCGCGTGATAAGGGACCCCGGCCATGGGGATGGGGGCCCCCGCCGACTGGCCGCGCTTGGTGAGGGTGATGTCCAGCAGGCGGGCGGCGCGCTCCGCGTCCTGGTAGAAGAGCTCGTAGAAGTCCCCCATGCGGTAGAAGAGCAGCATATTTTGGTACTCCGCCTTGATGCGGAGATACTGCTGCATGACCGGGGTGTGGTCTGAAAAGCTTTCCAATCAATAGCCCGCGCTTTCAACTGCCAACGATCTCGGCCAACTGCCCAACACTCGGGCCGCTGACGCGGTTGTTCTCGCGGTTGCGGAGATAACGAACGGTCCCGGACTGGGTAGTGTGGCCGGGGAGTGCCTGGCGAGCACCTCCCCGCTGCGCTGGGGGCTGAGTTCGCCCCCTTACGTCAACGCCGCCTGGCGCCTTTACCCTGCGCCTGGGGAACCCTGGATCGTGGACGACGACGCACGGAACCGGTCGCCAGCAGCACCACCAGCAGCCCGGGAAACACGAACGCCACGAGATTCGCGATGATCGCCGCATAAGCCCCAAGCCCCTCCGGCAGCAGGAGCAGATTAAACAGACCGAGCGCCGCCCAGAAAAGACCGAGCCCGGCGATGATATAGGTCACGATCGTCATCGGGTCGCCTTCCCGCAGGGAGCCAGAAATTTTCCGACAAGAAAGCCGCTGTCGGCGCAAGAGACAATGCGGTGATCGTCGGGCAGCGGGGCCAGAAGCTGCTTCATGGGCTCGACGATCCCGTTGCTGGTGTAGGCACGGCCGGTAGGCAGCCACGCTCGAAGGATCTCGTTGGTGTCGGCGCAGAATGCCAGCAACGGATGGTAGGGCGGCGGCGCGCTTATGGGGGGTCTTACTGGATTCGGTCTTTGCTTACGTGCTCCTGAAAGCCCTCACGCGCCTCGCTTATGAATACTTGAAGCTGCTCTTCCGCAACACGAGCCACAGTAATTCCCCGCTTCTCCGCTTCTTCACGTAAAACACTCGCCACCTGATTGTTGGGAATAATAAGTTCCTTGGGATATTGCTTCTTGTGACTATAACCGGCGCTTATTAATCGTTTAGCCTCCACTTGAGAAATTTCTTTCGAGTCTGTCGGAACAAAGCCTATACCCAGAATAAAGCAACTCGCTGCGTCCATTAACGCAAACACATTAAAATCACCATCCTTATCAGTGATAACCGGGGCGTCGTTTAGTTGAAACGTAATCCACGTTTCATTAACTTCATACTGGTTTGGATGCAGCACTGAATTCACCCTCTACTAAGACAGAACCGCATGGCGATAACCCGCCAAAACGGAGGAGGCTGGCACGTGTACGCAGGCAAACGGGTTTTCGCGCAGATTACCGAGCATCTTCCGCTGCTGATGTTCCAGCGCTGCGTGCAGCGTTATGGTGGACACCACAAGGTCAAATCCTTCACCTGCCTCGACCCGTATCTGTGCATGAGCTTCGCGCAGCTCACCTACCGGGAGAGTCTGCGCGATATCGAAGCCTGTCTGCGTGCCCATCGAAGCAAGCCTACCACATGGGCATCCGCGGCGGAGTGTCACGCAACACCTTGGCCTCGGCGTCCCTTTTGAGGAGCTCATCTTTGATCTTGGGCATGTTCAAGCATCTCCCCAGCGGCATTGAGCACATGGGCCGGCAGGTTGTCTCGCGCGCTCTTGGTATAGATCAGGGCGATTAGCGCTATCCCTCAGCTGTGCGCAAGGGTCGGGTGCGGGCCGTCGAGACACGCCGTACATACGTTCCATGCAGGCTCCACGGCGCACTCCGTGGCGCCGAGGGTCCCGCCGGCCCGTACCCGACCCCCGTCTTGGTCTTCAGCTGAGCCACGACGCTAATCGCCTGGATCAGCAACAGCCGCACCCGGCCCTTGGCCAGCTGCGTGTAGTAGACGACGCGTACACCCCCCACGTTTCCCGCGCCCTGCTCGAGACCGGCGGACCTTAGGCGCACCGCCAGTCGCTGAAAAACATCAGTGCTGCCCAGGGGTGGTCCGTCTAGCCAACGGCCCCTTTTCCTCCGTGCAGCAGGAGCTGGTACACGGTAAGGGCGATCTCCGCCACGATCAGGATCACGATGTACCACTCGACCCGCAGGCTTCGCCGGTTCTGGAGCAGGTCGAGCAGGGTGCTGGCGGTGTTGCCGATCAGCTCCAGCTTGCGGTCGAGGGCCAGCTGGCGGTCCCTGATCTCGTACTCGTCCTCCAGGTTCTGAAACAGGCGCCCGAGCTCCGGGCGCTCCCACAGCACCTCCGGCCGGTCCCCGACCTCGCCCCGGCCGACCATCCGGTGCTGGATGAGCAGGGTCTCGCCGATGTGGCGCACAAGTGCCCCGGCGCGGTGGACTCCGCGCCCTCGCCGCTGCAGCTCCTCGGCGAGGGGCTCGACGCGATCGAAGGTCTGGGCGACCCGCGCCTCCTGCTCCGCCAGGAGCACGCTCTTGCCCAGGATGTCCGCGACCACCTGAAGCCGTGCGGGGTCGGTGTCGGCGAGGACGAGCCGGTCCCGGTCCATCCCGTCGCTGCGCTGGGGATCGATCTGCATCGTGAGCTGCTCCGTCTCCGGGGTCTCCAGGCTGCCCCGGACGAAGGGGCTGAGATGCTCCAGGAAGGCGGCCTCCTCCATCGGGGGTACCCCGAAGAGCACCACCGCACCGGATCGGTGCAGAACGGCCCATCCGCCGCCGCCCACCGGGATGAGCACTGGATTGGTTGCGACGGGCTCGATGTGGCCGAGCCGCCGCAGCTCGATGTGGCGCCCCACCAGGATGGCCCTGGCCTCCAGAGTTGTCGCTGTGGTTACCACCGGCTCGGCGTCCTTGACCATGCGCTAGGGAAGCACTGATTTATCCGGGTGTCGATGGAAACCGCTTAACCAAATCAACTGCTTGTCGCACCGCTCGGGTCGAAGAGCGGAGTTGATCGGTGCTTCCCGAGCCGAGCACTGAAGATCGGTATCCGCCCGATGCTGCCTGGAAACGCGTCATTGGGCAACTCCGGGCGCCCGATGACCGTCAAAGCCGCGCGCAGCGCTCAAAATCCCCCTCGCCCCTTGGGAGAGGGCCGGGGTGAGGGAAACGGTCATGGGGTCAGCGACTTACATTCTTCGGGGTGGCGCTGACGCCATGACCGTTAGCTAGACTCCCAGCTCCTGCAGCAGGAGCTTGAGGGAGACGGCCATGGAGGCCAGCACCAGGACCGGCCGAATGAGACGCGTCCCGTGCCGCAGCACCAGGTGGGAGCCCGCCCAGGCGCCGATCAGCTGGCCGGCGCCCATGATGAGGCCGATTCGCCAGACCACCTGCCCCCCCGCGAGGAAGAGCAGGAGGGCCGCGAGGTTGCTCGTGAAGTTGAGGAGCTTGGTGTGGGCGGTGGCCCGTCTCAGGTTGTAGCCCAGGAGGGCCACGAAGGCCATGGCGAAGAAGGTGCCGGTGCCCGGTCCGAAGAATCCGTCGTAGAAGCCGACACCGGTGCCGACGACAAGCGCAAAGGCCGGCTCCCGGATGCGGTGATGGGAGTCCATGTCCGATACCCGGGGCGAGAGCAAGAAGTACAGGGCGAAGGCCATCAGGAGGAGGGGGATCAGCCGGGAGAGCAGCTCGCCTCCCAGGTACTGGACCATGAGCGCCCCGGAAGCGGCGCCGATGAAGGTGCAGACCACCGACAGGCTCGCGCGGCGCACGTCCACCGCACCTTTGTGCACGAAGTTTGCCGTCGCGGTGAAGCTGCCGAAGACCGCCTGCGCCTTGTTGGTGGCCAGGGCGGAGACCGGATCCAGGCCGGACCAGAGCAGGGCCGGCACCGTGATCAGCCCGCCGCCCCCCGCCATGGAGTCCACCAGGCCGGCGGCCAGGGCGAGCAGAAACAGGACGGCGGCGGGGTCGACGGATTCCACGGGACCGGCAGCGAAGGTTCCCCGGCGCGGCCTTGAAAATGGGGGGATAGGCGGCTAGTTTACTCTGGTTTGCGCGCGCGCCGTCAAACCACAACCGCCTCTTGTCATGCCTGCCCTTGCCGTCACAGAGCTGCGAAAGGTCTATCGCGGCGGTCTCGAGGCCCTGAAAGGGATCGACCTCACCGTGGAGGAAGGGGACTTCTTCGCCCTGCTGGGACCGAACGGAGCCGGGAAGTCGACCCTCATCGGGATCGTGAGCTCGCTGGTCAAGAAGACGTCCGGCAGGGTCGAGGTGTTCGGGCGCGACCTCGATCGGGACCCGGAGGGGGTGAAGTCCTGTCTCGGGCTGGTGCCCCAGGAGTTCAACTTCAACCTCTTTCTGCCCGTCTTCGAGGTGGTGGTGAACCAGGCGGGCTACTATGGCATCCCCCGGCGAGAGGCCAAGCTGCGGGCCGAAAGGTATCTGCGGCAGCTGGATCTTTGGGAGCGGCGGCACATGCAGGCGCGGCAGCTCTCCGGTGGCCTCAAGCGCCGGCTGATGATCGCCCGCGCCCTGGTGCACGAGCCGCGCCTGCTGATCCTGGACGAGCCGACCGCCGGGGTGGATATCGAGATCCGCCGGGCCATGTGGTCCTTCCTGCGGGAGCTGAATCGTCGAGGGACGACCATCATCCTGACCACCCATTACCTGGAAGAGGCGGAGAGCCTCTGCCGCAACATCGCCATCATCAACCATGGCCAGATCGCTGAGTGGGCGGACATGGGGGCCCTTCTGAATCGGCTGCACACCGAGACCTTCGTGCTCAATCTCAAGGGGAGGGTGGCGGACCTCCCGGTCCTCGGGGGCTATGTGCTGGAGCACTTGGACGACTGCACCCTGGAGGTGGAGGTCAGCCGTGACCACACGATCAACGGTCTGTTCGAGGCGCTCTCGCGCAACGGTATCGAGGTGATCAGCCTGCGCAACAAGGAGAACCGGCTGGAGCGGCTGTTCCTGGACATGGTGGAGCATGGCCGGACGGGCGAGGTCTCGGCATGACCGGCGAGCCCCCCGTCCGACGCGGGCGTCTGCGCCGCTACCGGGTCGCCTTCTCGACGATTCTGATGAAGGAGATCCTCCGCTTCTCGCGGATCTGGATTCAGACCATTCTGCCTTCTGCGATCACCACCACGCTGTACTTCGTGATCTTCGGCCGACTCATCGGCGGGCGCATCGGGTCGATGGGGGGATACCCCTACATCGACTTCATCGTACCTGGGCTCGTGCTCATGTCCGTCATCACCAACTCCTACTCGAATGTGGTCTCCTCCTTTTACAGCAGCAAGTTCTCCCGGTACGTGGAGGAGTTTCTGGTGGCGCCAGTCCCGAGCTGGGTCATCCTGGCGGGCTTCGTCGGCGGGGGGGTGGCTCGCGGTCTCGTGGTGGGGGTGGCCGTCACCTTTGTGGCAATGGCCTTTACGGATGTTCATCTGCACAGCTACGGCATCAGCCTGCTGGTGTTCACTCTGACCGCAATCCTCTTCTCCCTCGGCGGGTTCATCAACGCCGTCTACGCCAACAGCTTCGACGATATCTCGATCGTGCCCACCTTCATCTTGACGCCGCTCACCTATCTTGGGGGGGTCTTCTACTCGATCCAGCTGCTCCCGGAGCTCTGGCAGAAGGTCTCCCTGGCCAATCCGGTTCTCTACATGGTCAATGCCTTTCGTTATGGGATCCTCGGGGAGAGTGATATCCCCCTCACCACCGCGTTCGGCATCATTGCCGGATTCATCGTGGTCCTGGCGGCCTACAGTCTGGTGTTGCTGCGCCGCGGGGTGGGGATCAAGACCTGAGCGGGCGGGGCCGCGTCCGTCGCGGATGCGCCGCTCGGCGCGCTTGCGGCGAGCTCGGGGTCCGGTCGCGGAGTGCGACAGTTGTCTAGCTGGCGCTCAGATGGGACCATGAGTATGCTATGCGCAGCTCCCGCCTACGCCTTACCGAAAGTCGCGCGCAGCGCGCCCCGAATCCCCCTCGCCCCCTGGGAGATGGCCGGGGTGAGGGAAACGGCCATGGTGGCAGCGCCTTACATTTTCCGGGGTGCCGCTGACGCCATGGCCGTTACCGAGTGCGCTGCGCGGCCACCCAGGAGCTCCGGCGCCGCCGATATCTCGCCGCCAACTTACGGAAATCGCTAGAACCCGTGGTCCAACGCAAGAACTCCGCTTCCTCGGCCAGGCGTCGCGGTAAGGGCGGCCGCCGTGCAGCCGGCCGTCCGAAAAAGGGGGGGACCTCCCATCGGGCCGGGAGTATTCTCGGTCGCTGGGCGTTGCTCCTGTTCGTTTCCGCTGGCCTCGCAGGTGGGCTCTACGCGGTCTACCTGGACGGGAAGATCGGCGCAAAGTTCGAGGGCAAGCGCTGGCAACTGCCGGCACGGGTCTACGCTCGGCCGTTGGAGCTCTATGCCGGTCGGCCCTTGACGGCTGCGTCCCTGCAGGAAGATCTCGATCTCTTGCGCTACCGCAGGGTGAGCAACCCCCGATACGCCGGCACCTACAGGCGTTCCGGTGACCACTTTCTCGTGCACACCCGCGCCTTCCGCTTCTGGGACGGGCCGGAACCGGCGCACGTTCTGAACATCGATGTCGCAAACGGGCAGATCTCGGTCCTGAAGCATGCGACCGGCGGCGGTGCGCCCGCCTTGGTGCGCCTGGATCCTGTCCTGATCGCCAGCATCTACCCGGCGGACAACGAAGACCGCGTCCTGGTTCGCCGCAAGGACCTTCCGGACCTGCTCGTGAAGACCTTGCTCGCGGTGGAGGACCGGGGCTTCTATCACCATTACGGGATCGATCCCGCGGCCATCCTGCGCGCCCTGTGGCGGGACCTCAGGGCCGGCTCGGTGGTGGAAGGGGGGAGCACCCTCACCCAGCAGCTGGTGAAGAACTTCTATCTCACCCGGGCGCGGACCATCAAGCGCAAGCTGGAGGAGGCGGTGATGGCCATCCTCCTGGACCGGCGCTACAGCAAGGACGAGATCCTGGCTGCTTACGCCAACGAGATCTACCTCGGTCAAGACGGCAAGCGTGCGATCCACGGGTTCGGCCTCGCGAGCCTCTTCTACTTCAATCGCCCCCTCAACGAGCTGACCATCCCGGAGGCCGCCTTGCTCGTCGCTCTCATCAAGGGGCCGTCCTACTACGACCCGCGGCGTCATCCCGAGCGGGCGCTGGCCCGCCGCAACCTGGTCATCGACACCATCGAGCAGCAGGGCGTGATCACGCCCGAGCAGGGAAGGAAGGCCAAAGCGGCTCCGTTGGGGGTGAGCGACAAGGGAGGGAGGCCGGCGGGCAGCTATCCGGCCTTCCTGCAGCTGGTGCGACGCCAGCTGCAGCGGGACTACCGCGAGGAGGACCTGCGTACCGAGGGCCTGCGTATCTTCACCACGCTTGACCCGCTGGTTCAGGCGGCGGCGGAGCGCGCCGTGAGCGTGCGCCTCCCTGAGCTGGAACGCGCACGGGGATTCAAGGCCGGGACCCTCGAGACGGCGGCGATCGTCGCCTCGCCCTCGGAAGGTGAGGTCCTGGCTGTGGTGGGGGGGCGCGACCCGAGCTATGCGGGATTCAACCGTGCGCTGGACGCCGTGCGCTCCATCGGCTCGCTCGTGAAGCCCGCGGTCTATTTGACGGCGCTCTCGATGCCTCAGAAGTACAGCCTGGTGACCACCCTGTCGGACACGCCCGTCAGCATCAGGGCTGGAAACGGCAAGCTATGGCAGCCTGAGAACTATTCCCGCAAGCACCATGGACCAGTCCCGCTCTACCTGGCCTTGGCGCATTCCTTCAATCTGGCAACCGTGCACCTCGGGCTCTCAGTCGGCGTCGATCGCGTCGCCCATACGCTGGCCCGGCTGGGTGTGGAGCGTCCCATCGATGTGGTGCCGTCACTGCTGCTCGGGTCCATCTCTCTCACGCCCGCCGATGTGGCGCAGGTCTATCAAACCTTGGCCAACGGCGGATTCCGGGCGCCCTTGCGAGCTATTCGTGACGTGCTCGATGCGTCCGGCCGGCCGCTGAGCCGCTATCCGCTCGCCGTGCAGCCGGTCGTGGACGCGAACGCGGTCTACCTGACGACCTGGGCCATGCAGCAGGTGGTCAAGCAGGGAACCGCGAGCTACCTGCTCCGCCGGTTGCCGGCAAGCCTGACGGTTGCGGGGAAGACCGGAACGACCAATGACCTGCGCGACAGCTGGTTTGCCGGGTTCAGCGGCGACAAGGTGGCGGTCGTCTGGGTCGGTCGGGACGATAACAAGTCTGCGCGGCTCACCGGGGCCAGCGGTGCCTTACATGTCTGGGCCGATATCATGGCCAACATCGAGAATCGTCCCATTCCCGACCTCGTGCCCGACGGAATCACGGATGTGCGGGTGGATCCCGGCAACGGCCTGCTTGCCGCCACGGGCTGTGGCAGGGCGGTGACAGTGCCGTTCGAGAGCGCGGATGTGCCGACTCGCACATCCACCTGCGGTGGGGTGCAGCCGGCGAGCCCCGAGCCCGAGAAGCGTGGGCCGGCGGCGGTTGCCCAGGAGAAGAGCTTGCGGAGCGTGTTCGGCGAGTTTATGCGGGGGTTTCTGGGTAACTGATGAAGCGACTCTTCCTGATTGGATTGCCCCTGATTGCAATGGCGGGCTGTGCGACGTCGCCCAGAATCGGCCCTCCCGCTCCGATTGAGACCAGGGGCGCCCAGGGTCCCGGCGCCGCCGCCAAGGCGGGAGGGGCGGCGCCCCCTCAGCAGCAAGCGCAAACACCGGAGGTCGAGGTCTACCCCTACCATGCCCCGGGCACAGCGCCCTCCGCCGGTGGCCAGGCTGCCGCCCCTGCGCAGGGTACTCTCGGCCAAGCCAGTCCGACAGGCGGAGCGACTCCGGGCGGGCTTGCGGTGGAACGCCCGGAATACCCCGCCGGTGCGCAGCAGTCCCAGCGGACGGCGAGTACCCGTCAGCCCCAAACCCTCGCTTACGCCCCCCCGCCTAGGCGGCCAGCCCTCCCGCCAGCGGCCGATGCGCTCCTGCGAGAGGCGGAGCGTCAGCGGCAGATGCGGGACTACCTAGGTGCTGCGGCAACGCTGGAGCGGGCTCTGCGCATCGAGCCTCAACAGGCCTACCTTTGGAACCGGCTTGCCCAGGTCCGGCTGGAGCAGGGCTACCAGACACAGGCGGCAAACCTGGCAGCCCGCTCCAACAGCCTGGCCCGGGACGAGCCGGGCCTGAAGCAGGACAACTGGCGCATCATCGCGGCGGCAAGGCGGGCTGCGGGGGATGCGGCGGGCGCTGCGGCGGCGGAGCAGAAGGCCCGCGGCGGATAGGAACGGCCGCCGGGGACCTCGGCTGCCGGTTCCCTCGAACGGCTCCCCGAGGCGCGTTTGAGCCAGATCGCGGAAATCCTCGGCCCCAAGGGCCTGTTGGCGCAGCGCCTGCCGGGATTCAATCACCGTCCCCAACAGCAGGCGATGGCCGAGGCGGTCGCGGACGCGATCGCCGGCGGGGGTGTCCTCATCTGCGAGGCGGGTACCGGCACCGGCAAGACGTACGCGTACCTGGTCCCGGCCCTGCTTTCCGGGCGCAAGGTCCTGGTCTCGACGGGCACCCGTAATCTCCAGGACCAGCTCTTCCACCGAGACCTCCCGGTCATTCGAGACCTGCTGAGCATCCCTGTTCGGACGGCGCTGCTCAAGGGGCGGGCGAACTATCTGTGCCGCTACCGTCTGGAGATGTCCCTCAACGACCTTCGCAGCGCGTTTCCGGAGCTGCGCCGGCACCTGCTCGCCGTACGGGACTGGGCAGCACGGACCCGCAGCGGGGACGTTGCGGAGCTGGCCCTGCCCGACGACACCCCCGTTTGGCCCGCGGTGACCTCCACCGGCGACAACTGCCTCGGGCAGGAATGTCCCGAATGGGGGCGATGCCATCTCGTAGAGGCCCGGCGCCGCGCCCAGGGGGCGGAGCTGGTGATCATCAATCATCACCTGCTGTGCGCCGATCTCTCGCTCAAGGACGAGGGATTCGGGGAGATCCTGCCGGGGGCGGACTGCTTCGTGATCGACGAGGCGCACCAGCTCGCGGAGGTGGCGAGCAACTTCTTCGGGGTCGCCGTCAGTGGCCGCCAGCTGCTGGACTTGGCGCGCGACACAGAAACCGAGTACCACAGGGAGGCCGGAGACACCCCCGGGTTCTTGGAGCTTGCCGAGGGGTTACGCCGGGCCGTGCGCGATTTCCGACTGACCCTGGGAGAGGAGGCGCGACGCGGCCCCTGGCGGGAGCTGGCCGACAACGCCGCCGCAGCGAGGGCCCTGGACGAGGTGCGCGCGCGGCTGGATGCCCTGCGGGCGGGCCTGAAGGCGATCGAGGGTCGGGGAAAAGGGCTGGACAGCTGCCTGGCGAGGAGCGTTGACCTGGCCGCTCGCCTCGCCCAGCTGGCGGAATCAGGGGAATCCGAGGACATCCGCTGGTTCGAGACTCGAGGCCAGGGCCTGCGCCTACATCTGACACCCATGGCGGTGGCGGATATCTTCCAGTCCCATATGGAACGGCACCCCGCGGCCTGGGTCCTGACCTCCGCCACACTCGCGGTGGGGGAGAGCTTCGAGCATTTTGCAGTCCAGCTCGGAATCGCCGATGCCCGAACCGAGCGCTGGGAGAGCCCGTTCGACTATCAGCGCCAAGCCGTACTGTTCGTCCCCCGGGCCATGCCGGACCCATCCTCCCCCGGATACGTGGCGGCGGTCGCCGCGCTTGCCTTCCGGGTCCTTGCCTGCAGCCGCGGCCGGGCCTTCCTGCTCTTCACCAGCCATCGGGCCCTCAAGGAGGCGGCGGACCATCTGGACCCGCGGATAGACTATCCCATGCTGGTCCAAGGCAGTGCGCCCCGGGCCGAACTGCTGGAGCGATTTCGCAGCCTGGGCAATGCGGTGCTCCTGGGCACCGCGAGCTTCTGGGAGGGAGTGGACGTGCGCGGAGAGGCCCTGTCCTGCGTCCTCATTGACAAGCTGCCCTTCGCCTCGCCCGGAGACCCGGTTCTTGCGGCACGCATCGACGCGCTTCGGCAGCGGGGGGGCAACCCCTTCCGGGATTTCCAGCTGCCCCAGGCCGTGATCGCCCTGAAACAGGGCGCCGGCCGGCTCATTCGGGATCCCGGCGACCGCGGGGTGCTGGTGGTCTGTGATCCGCGCCTGCTCACCCGCTCCTATGGCAAGGCGTTTCTGGACAGCCTGCCGCCGATGTTGCGGACGCGGGACCTGGAAGACGTTGAGCACTTCTTTGCGGCGGCGTAGCAGGCCAGGGAGCGACACCTTGAGGATCTTGGCCATCGATACCTCCGGCGAGGCCTGCTCCGCGGCCTTGCTGTCGGACGGGGCAGTGGAGCAACGCCTATCCCGGGAGCCGCGACGGCATGGGGAGCTGATCCTCGCCATGATGGACGAGCTTCTGGCACAGGCCGGGCTCGGGCTCGTTCGCCTCGACGCGCTCGCCTTCGGTCGCGGTCCAGGCTCGTTCACGGGCGTGCGCATTGCCGCCGCCGTGATCCAGGGCGCCGCCTTCGGTGCGGACCTCCCGGTGGTCCCGGTCTCCACCCTCGCGGCCCTTGCCCAGGGGTATCACCGGGCAGAAGGTCGTACCCGCACCCTCCCGGCCTTCGATGCCCGCATGGGGGAGCTGTACTGGGGCGCGTACGTCCTCGACGAACAGGGCCTGATGCGAGCCGCCGTCGAGGACCAGGTGGGATCACCGGAAACCGTTGCCCTGCCGGAGGGTGGCGGCTGGTGCGGGGTGGGGGGCGGGTGGGCCGCCCACGGGGACGTGCTGCGCCGGCGCCTTGCGCCGCGCCTCATGGCGGCGGATCCCTCGGCCTTCTGCGAGGCCCGGGACGTTGTCACCCTCGCCGCGGCGGCGTACGCGGCCGGGCGCTTCGTCCCGGCGGAGAGGGCGCTACCGGTCTACCTGCGGGATCAAGTCACGGCAGCGGTCTGAAAACAAGGACCCGCGGGCCTCCTGCCCAAGCCGCGAGTCGACCCCTGAAGCGGCAAGCGGCCGCTTGCTCGCGACCTACCCCCCGCGCCTGACGGTCATGGCGCCCGGGCCACCCCAGAGAGCCACTATGGGACAAAGCCGGTCGCTGCCGCCATGACCATTCCCTTACCCCGGCCCTCTCCCAGCGGGCGAGGGGGACTCAGAGCGCGCTCCGCGTGACTTTCACGGCAACACCAGCTCAATGGGCGACCTGCTGGGAGTGCGGAGACTCCTTGCCATGGGGGCAGTGTCGCCTCATGCAGCTGAGCACGTAGTGCACGATGGTGCCGATACCAGCGAGGAACACGGCACCACTCGCCAGCAGGCGCTCGACCGTGCCTATGTCGGACAACGAGAGCGTGAGCCAGGTGACGAATGCAACCACGGCGGAGATGAAGACGGCCATGACGAACGGCCACGGCGAGTTACTACATTCGGGGCACAGCTTCATGGTGTCGATCCCTATATTATCTATTTATAATTTTAGACCCACTCCGCCCGCCGGGTTCATGACGGGTGTCCATGGAGTCGCAGAATCGGGTGGGGTCGGGAGCGGCGAGGGCAAAGGCAACGGCCATGGCGCCAGCGCCACCCCAGAGAGCCACTATGGGACAAAGTCGGTCGCTGCCGCCATGACCGTTTCCCTCACGCCGGCCCTCTCCCAGAGGGGGCGAGGGAGATGCGGAGCGCGCTGCGCGCGACTTTTGCTAACTTCAGAGCACCCAGGCATGAACGCCGGGCGGCAGCGGCCCGAGACCTACCTTGCCGTTGATGCATCAGAATATTAAGATATTAGAGCAACCCGAGAGCTTTCCGGCGACAGGAGGCGAAACCATGAGACGAGCGATGGTAGCCGTCGCGGTCGCCGCGACGGTCGTTGTTAGCGGTTTTGCGGTACCGATGGTTGCCCGTGCAGACGGCATCTTCAGCACGATGAACCCCTTCAACTGGTTCTTCGGCGACGACCACGACGATTACTATTACCACCGTCACGGCCCCTGGGGATGGGGTGGGCCTTATGGCTGGGGCGGTCCCTATGGATGGGGAGGGCCGTATGGCTGGGGCGGTCCCTGGGCAGGCGGAGCCTATGGTCGGACCCAGACCGTAATCGTCCTTCCGGAGGAGCCCCAGAAGAAAGAACCCGCCAAGATGGCCGCGGTCGCTGTGCCCGAGTAACCGCCATGGCGCCAGCGCCGCCCCGGAGAACCACTACGGAACAAAGTAGGTCGCTGCCGCCATAACCGTTTCCCTCACCCCGGCCCTCTCCCGGAGGGCGAGGGAGGGGTGGAGCGTGCTAGGCGCGACTTTCACGACGGGGCGGCGCCAGACCTCCAGATCGCTTGCGCATGGGCGGGCCCTCGGATGGGGCCCGCCGGAAGCCGTCTCTTGCCCGCGCTTCCGCAGGGCAGTGCTAACCCGTTGCATAACGCCGTCGGCCGTGCCTGGGGGCACGCGCTTCGCATAGCCCGTAGGAGCCCCGCTTGCGGGCGACCGCGCGCATGTCCACGAGCCCGGTATCGCCCGCAAGCGGGCTCCTACGCTGCCTCTGGATGACGGGCCGCGCGGAAGAGGTTCCGCAAGCATCAATGCACTCCCCGGCCGCCGGATGTGCCCCTCACTGCGCATTCTCGGCGTCCGGTCCGCTCCCCTCCTTGCCGCCCGTGCGTTCGCGGTAGCAATACTCGCACCCGGCGGCCAGTTCCGCACAACACAAGGCGAAACGGCGCCGTAGGGAAATCAGCAGGCTAGGCCATGTTCCTTAGCTGTGCCGTGTTGGGAAAGGTGGCCGAAAGCTACGGGCAGTGTCCCTCCAGTGTCCCACGGGAAGGCACAAAAAACCCCGCCGGAGCGGGGTCTGTGTCTCGGTATTTCCATGTACGCCCTTTAGCGCCTCCGCTGCATGTTACAAACCTCATCCGTGAGTCCCCGAGCGAGGCGCGTCATCTTGCTCAACGGGCAAGCTTTCTTCGCGCTGCTTCATTACGCGCGCGGCCTCCTTCCGCAAGATCTTCTTCTTCTCGCAGTCGGCAAAGCGCGTCAGGATTTGCCGTATGAGCGGCTGATATCCCATGCGCAGCAAGAGCCAGGCTCTTGTTGTAACTAATGGTACAGATTGAAAATCCTGATACCGTTTCTTAAGTATATGTGGCATCATGCTGAACAGGTTAATCTTGACTGCTCGGAGCTGTTCGCCATCGCCCGCTGCGCTGCCGCCCCCATCGCCCTCACCACGAAACACCGCCACCATCTTGAAGCCATCGTGCGCCAACATCAGGCGCCGCAGAGCCTGGTGCTGCGCGCGCGCATCATTCTAATGGCCGACG
>Ga0210085_1000598_pt1 | contig 14897 bp, 31 predicted proteins | sample China_Galinas_PW_5_FD_184866 | JGI IMG/M metagenome (GOLD analysis project Ga0210085, IMG submission 184866) | Wetland microbial communities from San Francisco Bay, California, USA, that impact long-term carbon sequestration - China_Galinas_PWC_D1... | ecosystem: Environmental > Aquatic > Marine... | reverse complement strand
GTGCACCGCCGCCGCTTAAATACCGTTTCATCGTCTCAACACCTCATATTTAGTAACTGTTTTATGTTGAAAAGGAATCGCATTTTCATAGGTAGGATCAAGATTAAACCATGTTCCGTTTAAATTTGCCTGAGTGAAAACATGGTGAACATGCTTATCAGGCATTTCGGAGATTGCAACAAGCCGATAAGGAACCTTATTTAATTTCAAATATGATGACATCATAATTGCTTTTTTCTTGCAATCCGCACCGGGAAGATCGTTAATATATGCAGGTCTCGAAACAATTTCAACCGGTGCGGTGTCTTCAAGATATGGAATATTTGAAATAGCATAAAAAGCATCTGTTAAACTTAAAAAGGGGAATGGTGTCACATTTCCCCGGATTACCGTTTCTATTCCGTACAAATCACCGGCAAACGTTTCGATGATTCGGTACATTTCCCGCCCTGTTTGGTTTTTGCTGTACAACGGACGTTCGATAGCTACCATAATACAAATATAAAGCCTGTTTTTTACTCGTCAACAGTTTTTAACCTTAAAATCAAAATATTGCCAGAAAAGCAATACTCAGTAATCATATTCGGCGGTTTAACATCATACAACCTAAAAGCATCACCACCAGCGCGAAAAGTTGCTTTTCTGGCTTCTGCTATCATTGTACCACGTCCGCATCGATAAATCAACATTGATCGTGTATTAAAAACTGCTGTCGTAACATATTCATAACCGTCTGGAATACCGGTTCCATCTGAGAACTGAATAATTTCTCTGTTTATATCGCTATTTCCAGACGATTGAACCACATCAAAGCGCCCATATGCAGCACTACCACAATGTGAAATGAAGAGAACAACAGCAATTACCCCAACTGAGAACAGTATTTTAGGCATAATTTCTTTCATTTCTTTACCTTTTACCCTTCCCTTTTCTCTCTTTTACACTGTTTTTTGCAATTCTTAAGGCGGTTTTACTTGCCTTTTTGAGATCAATTATAATACCACTGTTGAAAATATTCAAGTATGTTTCACCGGTTCGATCTACAACAGTTTCAACAATATTCAATATTCCGTTAGCTATCATCTTTCCCGCTGTTTTCATGTTTTTCGCTCCAAACTTTTACCAGTGAAAGCAGGTTCGACATTAAACCCGCAATCTGAGTTCCGGGTATTTCTGATTGTTGATCAATTCGGACACTGCAATTGAATGAAGCGATTACAACCATTTTTCCCTGATCGTTGATAACCAGATAAAACAGTTCATCAATCCACTTCTTTTTTCCTTCGAATTCCTTTTCAACATTCCGGGCTTCATAACCGACAACAGTATACCACTTTTTGCGCTCTATTCCATCGCGCATGTATTTATCATCACCGGTGTACTTGCATTGAATCGGATGTATCATGTGTATCATTTAAAAACCTCTTTTCTGTTTTATTTTATTTTGGTAACATTGTGGACAAATAGGACGTGCAGAAAAATTTTGATCTTCTAACACTTCATCATTTTTAATAGTTGGAGCAAACAATGCACCGCAATAACACCTGTTTGCTCTTAAATGTACTATCATTTCAGATTTTTTTTCATCATATACCCTTTCACATTCAGTACATATTAAATGTCTTTTCCATTCAACCTTTCCGTGTGAATCACACTTAATTTTTTTCATATCACTACATCCTTTTAAAAGCTCTTCAGTAAATTCGTTCTGAATATCAGGAAACTTCTTTCTTAATATTTCACACTGCGGATTGCCCGGACAATCAACACCAGTACCAGAACACCCTATTAACCTGCAGTATTCTTTCATTTCTTTTTTCTTTTCGTTTTATCAAAAAGTGAAGTCTGTCCCGGTAATGTATCCTTGAATGCTTCCCGGTGCTTTTTCAGTATCATATCGGTAAGGTACATTTTGCAGAGAGTACCGGGAAAAACATTTGCGTTTACTTCTATTAATTGCGCCAGCTTATCAGCTGTTTTTATATCAAGTGAAACGTTCACCCGTTTTGAACCTCTTGCAATATCGGCGGCGGTTATAAACATCAAATCCCCCTTTTCAGTTCGTGGATTCGTTTTTTCAGTCTATCAATTTCCATGCTCTGCTTTTTATATTTCTTTTGAAGATCACCAACAATGTGACTTACTCCAATCAATGCAGTTTTTATATCTTTTTCTTCTATTCCTTCAGCATAAAACAAAACATTCCCTATTTCAGTTGCATCATTGCAAAAGCTCATATCATCAGCCATGTTGATTTTCCTTTTTAATACTTTTCAACAATTGTACTAATTGCGCTTTCATTTCGGTTTCACTTTTCGCGCATCCCATAATTATTACCGCCGGGAGTGCTGTTTCACTCTTGTCCACAACTATCGGTATTCCTTCACTCATTTTCTTGAGTTCCAAATCTGAAAAACAAAACGAAATAGTGAGCGGTTCACTATTCACAAAGTAAAATTTCATAAATCACCCCGTTTCTGTAATAGTCTCAATTCTGTTTCAAGTACCTGTACTTTTTCTTCAAGAACATCTATTCTGGTTGCCATTACCTGAGAATTCAATTCTGTTACGGTTACAATGTTTGCGATATCGTGAATAAAATCAACTGCAATACATCGACCATTGTTTGAAATCGTATCACAAAGCAGTTCACCCAGCTTTTTTATTCTTGCTTTCGATAACTCTTTTTCTTTGTTGTCCACGTTTTACCGCCTTTGTTTTTTTATAGCTAAATCCATTTGATGCATGAAGCACACCACATTTACATTTTTTACCTGCAGCAACGAATGAAGAAATAAAAACGTTTGTTATGCTATCGCAATACGGACACTGCACGGCCATTTTCTGTTTTCCGCTGCTGTCTTTCCATTTCCCAGATGTATGGTGTTCCCTGCATTCGGATAGCTCTATTGTCATTGCAACCGCCTTTCACTGTTCTGGTGTGCATGATTATGATTCGTTGACCATTTACTTTTTTAATCTTGCCGCAAAAAATATTCATCGTCACATATCCCGTTTAAAGTTTTTAAAATGGCAATTCACTTTCTTTCAGTTCTTTTTTTGTTGTTCCTCTTTTCTTTTTTTAAATCCACCGGCAACGGCTTCTATTATTGGAAACTGTTTACACTTTGAACGTTGTTCGCATTTGTAGCAAAGATCAATCGTGAACATACCTTTTCCGGTACATGGTTTTTTCTTTCTTCCCATTTCAACACCTCATATACATTGAACATTTCTTATTCATACAAACACGGTAACCGTCTGGATGGTTTGCGGTTGTGTTTCCGCATCTTTCACAAATCAGATTACCTTTTACATTGTCGATATAGTAACCGCTTAAAAGTAATAATTCCTGAAAGTTTCTTACTTTTTCACGCATAACTTTATCATTATCAAAATCGATTCCTATTACATGGAATGCATGTTCAATACAACATTCAATTGCTGTTTTTTGCACGTCTTCCATTTTAATTCATCCTTACAGCGTAATAGTAAATACTTTCCACTGCACCCTTATCAACTTCATTCAGTGAATCAATTCTGAAAAAGTGCAACAGTATCGAAGTTTTAACCACTCCGGTGATTGTGAATCTCAAAAGTAGCTGACTGTCTTTTTTTCTATGTTTTCCAAGACAAGCGAAAGCATCTTTTGTAACTCTACCCAATGAAGGAAAAACCCAACGTGCCGCACCATTTTCAATAAACTTCGATAATGCTGGATACTGTAACCAGTGCCTTGAAATAAACTGTTGTAGAATCACTCCGACTTGTACAGATGCGCTATCTTCACTTAATGTGAAGTACCTTACTGTTTTCATTTTTTTTCTTGCCATGATACTAAAATTACCTTCCTATAAATAAAAGTTTACTTGATGAACTAACTTGAACCCCTCTATTTTTTCAGGTTTTTGAATAAACAGTTTTTCATAAAGATCAATACGCAATACATCGTATTGCGCTTTTTTCTTATCATCGTGAACATCCGGGCCATTGATTTTAACGATATGAGAAAAGGCAAGGATTAAATATTCATCATTTTTCGGTAAGAACATATCACTGAGCGTATCGAGCAGCTTAGTATAATAATCATCATTTGCTAAATAAAAGTTTCTTAAAAGTGAATAGTCTTTTTCATCAGTTGTGTTGTTCAGTAGTGCTCTGAAAAAATAAACACACTGATTATGATAATCATCGAGTGTGAAAACGTAAGTGAATGGTGATTTTACTTTGACCATGACGGGCCCCTTCCGATAATGTGAGAAAGAAGCCGGGAAGTGTTTCCGCAAGTGTACCCTGTCTATTCATCACAAAGTGAATTCACATTCCCGGCGAAAGTGTATATCAGTAAGACGTTCCCATGCGCCAGAACCGATACACACTATAGCACATAATGTAACAATAGAGCCGGAAAGAAGTCAAGAAGTATTTACATCGAGCGTTTTGCCCCCCTTCGGTTACCTATCGGTTACAATCCTCAACTGTGACAAATAATTGCTTAAGTATCGAGATTTAGGTAAGAACGGACAACGGACGCACGCCGGGAGTGCTGTTTTTTCAACCGGCGGCGGTGGTCGCTGGCTCAATTATCACAATACATGAGTTTTTTTTATTGTATCTTGCGATTTCTACCGCTTTGCTGTAATCATTTTTGCAGTATAACAAATTTAGAGCTCTTCCAGGCATTCGCGCCGATCCGGAAACGCCTGGTAAAATCCAAATTACGAAACCACTGATTTTATTGAGTGAAATTTAGGTATGTTTTCGAATCATTTTAAAAAATTAATTTTCGTGTAATCAATTTTTTAAAACTTTCAGGTTTTGACAGTTAACTGAATGCGGATTGATACAAACTTCTCGAATCAGTACCGGGAATGAACATCCCGGTTGCTGCCATGACTGAAGAATAATTGTCACACTTTGCGTTTTCAATATCATTTGAGGCATTTTTACTATTATGATAGAACGCCCACACCGCTTGTACTTTTCTCCTGAATTGAGCTTTCAAGTCATCGAGCAGTATACATAAATCAGATCCGATTTTATGTTGAAATGATTTTCCATCTTTGCGGTACATTGTAACCATTGTACCGTTGTGCTTTGCTTCAATGAATAATCGGCGGCGGCGGCGGTATTCACCAAGTAGCTTGCCACATTTCGAACGTGTTTCCTTTGCTTCTTCACCTTCCAGATCACGAACACGTCCGGGCATTGCATCACCGTACTGATTATTTTTCCAAACCATTACAAATGATTCACTTTCTGCAGGATCATCATTGTAATCATCACCGGTTACACCGCGAAACTCTCCATAAGTGGCTGTCATTCGTTTATTGAAGGTTTCATTTAAAATAATGAGAGAATCGGAAACATCTTTCAACTGTGTCGGCATTTTCGCGGGATACTTCAAAACTTCTTTTGCCTGATATGCCACACTCTCAACAAAAGACATTTTCATATACATTCTTTTTTTCTTCCCGGTAACACCTTTGGGTATGTGCCGTATCTTATCAATTGAAATACTCATAGAATCGCCGCAGCTGGCTTTGAACCATTCAATTGATACTTTGGAAGCCGGAACCATTTCACCCTGAAAATAGACCGTCTGCAGCGCTGCTGAACGTAGTTTCTCCGGCGGTATGTGCTTTCCGTATTTCTGATCAAGTTTTCTTTTCTGATCCGGATCATAAACACGGTATTCGATAGGTTCATCAGTGAAAACAAGATCATGACTGTGTACATGCCAGAGATCACTATTTTTACCCCGTTTTATTTCAACTGTGGAAATTGCCGCTTTAATTTTTCCAGCTTCACCGCGTGAACGCCGATTGTTTTTTCTTACTTGTCCCATTTTCCGGAAGCTCTTTTTAGCTTCTTTTAAATGTTCCATTCTTTCAGAAAGTGATTCACCATCTTTTACAGTGTATGTAATCATATAGGCAAACCGGTTACCAGCTTCAACCATTCGTGCCTGTTCTCTTATAGGATCATTGAACCGCACTCGCCGGCGGGCCTGCATCCGGTCGGAACATACAGGACAAACAACATGCTGTTTACAATAATTTGCCGCCGCAACTTTCATTACCTGTTCAAAAGTATCATTCTTTTCAACGAATGAATCACGCAGTTCTATTATTGTTGCACATTCACGCAGTTTATCAATTTTTTCTTTGATATCCGAGTACGTTAAACCGGTACTGGAAACATAATCTTGCGGAAGTATTGAAAGCGGGTTTTGACTGTCGAACGCTTCAACAATCTTCTGTTGCTTCTTTTTTAAACGTCTTAATTTTCTGATTTCGCACATATCCTATTTACTTCTCCCGAAAATTATTATATTATCGGTATCACAATACATGAGGCTGTCGTAATAGTCACATATCCCGGCGGCATACATGGGGCTCGATTTAATCGGGCCTTTTTTCATTTATACACCCTGTTGCTTCTGAACAGGTGTCTCTTTGCTAGGATCCGAATTTAAGACACCATTTGAATCACCCCCCTCGATTTCATCTTGAATAAATTCCTGATCGTAATCGATTTGATTTTCTTCAGAAAATGGTATTCCTAAATTATTTAAAATCTGTTTTGTTGCTTCAACACCTTCGGTTTGAACCAGATAACCGACAATATCATTTAACTTCTGAGAATCGTTAACAATATCTTTTATTTGTGGAATGTTTTTTATAAGATTGCCGGTCATTTTGCTCTGCATATCATTACCCATGAGTTTAGGCAACCATTCAGCTAAAAGCGGTAAAAACTGCTGTATTATTCCCGGCGGCTCTGGTGTATCTTCTTTCGGCGGATCGATTAAATTCAGTTGTCTTTTTTGTACCTGTTGAATCATTTTGAAATTCTCCATCATTGATTGTTGCATCACTTCACTTATTGCTTTGTAACCGTCTCGAACTATTCCGGTAAAATCCGGCTGTTTCTGTTCAGTTCTCGCAACAAGTAGCGGTGTGACCATTGTCACTATTTTTTCAATGATCGATACGGTATCAAGAAAGTTGTTTTTTTGATCGACTACAACCGGCGGCGGTGGTGGTGGTATTGTTTCAGGTTCATAAACGTTTCTGAAGCGGTGAGTCTTTCGCCGTCTTTCGTCGTAGACTTCACCGACATAGAATTGATAACCGCGAGAAGTACCTTTTTTATATTGCTCATTTGGCGGGATAACTAAAATAAGTAAATATTTTCCGCTTCCGTGTTCTAATCCTATTTCGTGTTCATCAGGCGGTGAAATATTACTAAATTTATCGATAAGCTGCTTTTTTGCAGATTTATCATTTTCAAATCTGTAAAGATAATAAACAGGTTCATTTTCATCGATATTCGATTTTAGAAAAAATTCCTGCATCTTGAATTGATACGAAGGAATAAACGGTATTTCATCCGCTGTAAATTCCTCGATGTGCTCAACTTCCGCACCTTCATTTTCTGTTTTTTCGCTTTCGGGCTTCGGTTCAGACATTACTTTTTCCTTTTCTTAAATTGGTAATAGATAAAAAAGATTGCTCCTGATAAAACAAATGGAGCGGAAATCTTTATTATTTCTTCAGTTTTTTTTTACTGTCAACGAAATTCATATAATCCTGTATCGTTTCAATTCCGGGATTCACATTTTTTATTGAATCCGGGAATTCGGTTTCAGCATCGAGACCACGAAACTTAGGATAAAAAACAGACATGAACAAATCTTGACGATTTTCAAACGGGTAAAACTGAACAAGGTACTCATATACCACCTGCAGCTGATCGTATACAGTCGGATGTGTTTCTACCAAATGAAGAGAATCGTTGAAACCAAGTTCACGGGCTGTTGAATCTATGAACTGAATTAAACCCCGTGCTGATGAATACGGATTTTTCGCGGTAGGATTGAAACCAGATTCAAAGTTTATCAGGTCGTAAAGATCATTGTAATTTATATTGAGATCGTTAGCAACCTGAGAAAGTCGTTCTCTCTCCAAAGTTGAAAGAATTCTCATAATACTTTACCTATGAGGAAACCGGCGGCAAAAATACCGATTGCATACGGAAGCGCCTTTTTGATAATAACAGGACGAACAACAGGAAACCATTCAATTCTGATATCAGAATCACCGGTTTCGGGCAATCTATCGCTTAAATTCTGTAAAACTTGTGATTGTTCAGCCGGTAACCAGTGTATTGAATAATACGTTTCCTTTTCCTCAACAATCGGTTCAACGCCGGTCACCTTTTCAAGTGCAAGCGCTATACCGTGAGCTTTCAATTCAGTTAAATAATTCATTGTTTTTTGCGGTACTTTCTTTTCATTTTCCTATTTTTCTTTCTTGCCTTATTAATTTCCTTGATATTGTCTTTATTGTAAATTCGATAATCAGGAAAACTAATTGAAGGAAATAAAAAAAACGGTGAATGCATTTTTACCTGTTTTTAAGAAAGTTTGTTAAACCACGACTGAGTGAATACAATCCGGTAACAACCGCACCGGCTAAACCATCATCAATGGCAACACCTAATTTCTGGGAAACGATCACCAGTAATTGAGTACCTATGATGATAACAGAAGCAGGAACCGCAACTTTAACGGCTGTCTTTTTTACACTGTAATTATTATTCATCGACGATTTCCCAGATGATAAACCATTCTTTGCTGTTTTCGATTTCCGACTTTTTCACTTCTTTTCTTGCGGCTTCAATAAACTTCTTTCCTAAGTCGCTTTCAAAAAGTGCATTTTTCGTATTGCTTTTCCTGATCCGCAACACATCAATTTTCCGCTGTACTTTCGGTTTTTCGGGCTTCTTTTTGTCAGCCATAAAAACACCTTTCTATGAAAGTGGAAACTCAACCACCGCACCTACTAAACGTATCTGACCACCTGTATAAGTATCATTTGGTCCATACTGGCGGCGTAATTTTATATAAAACAGACACCAACCAGCTGCACCAGTAGCCGCCGGATCTGTTACCTGCATATCAGAAAATCTATGCCCTACTACTTGTAAGGCTGGAACCGAAAAGTCAAGAGACATAAACACACCTGCTGATTTAGCAAAATTTACCGTTTCTCCCGGTCGAAAGATATACATCTCAGTATTGAAGTAACCAATATTATTAGGTGCGGCAACGCTTGCATCAGCATAAAAGAAAAAATCAAGATTAATACCTGTTGTCCCTGTTAATACTCTTGTCCAATCCTTATGGGGTAGTGCAAAAGTAGCAAAACAACCATCGCCCTGATCAAAATCATCTGTTTTATAACCGTACAAACCATCTAAAGCGGTTGCATGAAGCGCTGAAGTTACAGGATTGCTATTTGCATAGTGCCAGCTTTTTTCTTCCAGTACGTACCTTATTGTATCCGGATTAGGTCCAGATGAACCGCCACCAGAAAAACCCCTTCCCTTTCCTGCTCCACCGCCATGATAAATTTTTGATTGCTGCATGATTATCTCCGGTTTTTCTGTCCAATTGTTTTGGCGGTACGATCACGGAAGGAACCGACAAACCAAGCCGAATCAATCATATAAATATTCAATGATATTTGAATAGTTACCGTAGCAATTCCAACCATTGAAGCCAGTTGATTTAAAATTCCTTCAAAGGTCATTATCAATTCATCGTCTCTATTGTCAGTATAGAAAAAGTTTGTCATTTCTCCATTATCGATTAAATTTCCAATCGGAACGGGAAACTTATACAGATTTTTATTTTTCTGTTTCTTTTTCATGTAAAGAACAGGAAAACTGTTGATTGATCCTAAAAACTGCTCTTCTGAAATATTAGCACCTACATTTATACGATCAATCATATAAACCGTGTTTGCTTCCAGAGTCAAAACGGAAACATTCTGATTTGCTGCATTGCTTGTGAAATCATATACTCCCGGAGTCGGTACGCCGAAAACACCGTCAAACTTCGTTGAAGTCGGTATAAACTTCGCTTCTGTAGGTATCTGAAAAGTAACTGACATTTTAACCCCGCTAAATTACTATTGCGTCATTGTGTTCGATTTTAACAAACGGAATCACATAAAAAGTGTTACCGTCCACCGCTGCCGGAACATTCAACATTGATACTTGCGGATAGTCAGCCACACCGGATGTATACGGCACTGCAACTTTCAATTTGAAACCTTCATTAATACCGAGTTTTGCGGAATCTACAAAAGCACCTACTGACATTTCATAATTTTCGAACGGTATTCTTTGAGTTCCACTATTGCCAAACTGCAGAATATCAAATGACGTTCCACTTACTCTTTCTTCAGCCTGTAAATACATCAGTATAACCGGCAACGTTCCTACTGCATGAGAATAATTCGTCAATACAAACGAATCAGGCATAATAAGACCACATGAAAGAATATTGAAACACTCACCGTTTGAAAAAAACTTTGAATCGGTAACCGTAGTATCAAAACCTGTTGATAAATCGTAAAAATTACCTACAACCGGCGGCGTGAGATTAACAGAATTTACCGCAACGTTCACAGTAAATGAAGGGCATTCCGTAATTTTAGGAGTAAATACGTCAATCCTTGCTGCCATTTTTCCCCCACATTTTCAACTGTTCAAATGGAATCAGGTAACCGACTAAAACGATATCGCAAATAGTCGGAGTAGTACCGTTTTGCCCTGAAACCTGCAATTCTATGTTGTCCCGATAAGGAAAAAGGATATTCAATACCTTGTTGTTTTTCGGTGGAGTTGCTGTCATTTGTGAAGCCGCGTTCACTTGAACAGCTGATGAACCGGGAGTTGTAAGCAGATTAAACGGTATAGGTGCATCCTGAAAATAGGTATTCGTACTACGCCTGACAGCTTTGAAAGACAATTGAGGCCCGAAGGTTACCCCCCCTGCATCAATCTCCGGATATTTCACCCGCAATTCACGCAAGAGATAATAAAAACCATACTCTATGTGAAACATAAAGTATTCAATAGCAGCTGCCAACGTTAACCGGCGATACACAAAGTAAGGTGAATATTGATCAACTAAATTCATATTCACCACCTTAAACTATTTCATTAGCTGCTGTAAGCACCTCATCTGAAATAATTCGTATACCATGAAAAGCAATTTCATAGTAATTCGGTGTATTCGATTCGTTTTCAACATCAAAAAGTATATCCGCATTTGAGGCGAACAAATATTCAAACTCAATGGGATAAAAAAGATTATTTGATGCAGGATCAGTAAGAACCGTTGTACTGGTTGCATCTCGCCGGTGTCCCGGTGAAAGAAGCAGATCGAGCGGTATTCGATCATTGAAAAGTTTTCTGTTTCCAGCCGAATCACTCAACTGTCCAGAAAGATATGAAACTCCGGTATCAACAATAGCAGCTGCCGGAATATTTAACGATGTGAAACTCCCGGTAATGAACTGGCATAGAAAATGCCCCAGACTTGAAATATTGAGCTTTCCCAGCTTTGTGGTGTTTGCCGGTACAGTGTCCGACAATACCAATACTTCGGAGTATTGCCGTGACTGTCTTTCAAACAGTTCTGCAGCGCTCAAATCTTTTGTAAATGTGTTAATCACTTCCGCACTCCTGATTTTTGGGTTGAAATGGGAACGGGTAATAAAACCCGTTCCCCGTCTGAACAAAAACACGCCCGAAAAGTGTGCTTTCACTCCATCTACTTACCGCATTAGCGGAAAAATACTTTTATCAGGTTGCCCGGATCATCAAGCCACTGAGAGCAATTTTCAAACGATCATCCGCAAGTGCCGCCGCCGGTGCCACATGGTGTGTGATCGTTACTTCAAAGGTTGTGAGTGCTGCCAGAGTCACCGGTTCATTCAACAGGTAAACACCGGTGAACCGCGGTTGAATCATCGGAATATTATCACCCGCCGCTGAAGGTGTCAACGGATTGAGAAGAGAACAACCGAGAAGTTCCTGAAGTGTCCATTGTCCCATTGACTTTTTATTTGCAATTTCAATACTTGCGGTGGTTTCCGAAAGCATTGTATAAAAACTCAACACGTCCGCAGTTGCAAAGGCATCATTCGCGGCATACATGATTTTTACAGCGTCAACAATCAAGTGCTGTCCTTGCGGCATTGTTCCGCTTGTTGTCATGTTAGTATCGGCCATTGTTTTACCACCGACACCAAGCCCGGATGTGAAAAGCCGGTGTGTGAGTGTCGCCGCTGCAATATCGGCTGTATCCCAGTAAGACCATTCAAGAACCTCGCCCTCATTACCGTATACACCATCCTGCAGTTTCGCTAAAATATCCTGAGTTCCCATGATAAAACCTTTCTCAAAAAAATTGATTTCAGTTATTGATTGATAAAAAAATCACTTCCACACTGGTTTTATATCAGATAAGATATCTGAATCACCCATTATGAAACCCTGTATGTTCTCCGTTCGTGACTCATACGACGATTACCGCCAAGATTCACAACACGGCCCATTCCGTTTTCACGTTTGTCGGCAATTCCCAGGCGAACAACACGGCCCATGTTGTTTTTTCTTGCGGCGTTACTGTATGGCAACCTGATTGTACCATCACCGGCCATCATAGGAATAGTAGGCGCAAGCTGTTTGAACAGTGAAACAGTTCCCAGAACTACCATTCCCTGAGATACCGACATAACCATTTTGTTTTTACCCAGCAAACCGGCCAGCATGATACCGGTAACAATCGGCACCATCGATTTCACTTTGCTGTCAGTTATCGGGAGACGTGAAACCAGATAACCGGAACCTACGCCACCGGCAACCGCTAAACTTGCATTTGTCATAAGTTCGGCAGCATTCGATTTTTTCAGAAATCTTTTTGCGCCCCTGCCGATTGCGCCCGTTCTCTTTGCCATGTAATTACCCCCGGTTTTTTTCCGTGTGGAAGTTGATTTTTTAGCAGTCGTTTTTTTTGCAGTCGTTTTTTTAACCGTTTTTCTCTTTTTATTTTGAGAAGACCACGGTTTTGAAACTCTTCTCTTTTTGGTCGTACCTCTCAGATTACGTTTTCTTGCTGCCCTTCCCTTTGCAAGCGCCCGGAGTTGTGCCGGTGTGGCTTTTCTTTTTTTCCTGACGCTTTTTTTCTTTGTCGCCATTTCCTCACTCCTTGAACATTTTATTTATATTTACAAATAAAACTGCACCAGCTGCAAAACCGGCAACAATTAATATTTTACCTACTGTTTTTCCTGTATCCTGAATAACTGCCTGAACACCTGTTGCCGGTTCCGTTTCAGTAACCGTTTCAGCTACCTTTTTATATCCAACCGGATCATAAATCGAATATGAAATTGTTCCGACTGATGCAAGATTATAAAGAGAAAAAAGGAAAGCGTCAACAATCGGTTCCGCAATTGCCGTACTTCCCTGAATTGTCCGTGAAAGTGAAGTTGTTTGAATTGATGGAACCGAACCGGTATACTCTGCAGGTCGATTACCTGTTGTGAGTAAAGAAACGTATGAATCATGAAGGTCGTTAATCATTCCGGTATTCAATCCGGAACCACCCCAGAAACTTTTTATACTGCTTTCGTATCCAGTACCATCGAGAAGTGAAAGCATTTTTTTACCGACTTTCTCTTGCCATGAGAAGCCGAAAACGCCCATTCGTTCAATCGGTTTATCTAATCTGATTGTAGTCATGTTACAACCAGTAACAAAAGAAGTGCACCGGCAACAGCAAAAGGAACCATGTTCGATGGTCTATCTTCAACCGGTACTATTTCGGTTGGTGGAGTTAACAAAATCGGTTCCGGTGCGTATATCGGTTCAATAGTTATCGGTTCCATGTATATTACCGGATTTTCGTTTTCTTCACCTTTAAGATAATATTTCATCGCTTCCCCTTATAGCAATAAAGCCAATAGTGCAAGACCGCCAAGCGGTGCGAATGTAGCGAGTTTCTTTATTGTGTCCGCTGTCTGGTCATAAGTTTCGGCTGTTATCAAAGCGGTTTCTATTTCTTTTTCCGCTTCAATTTCTTCATTCAAAGGAACATACTTTACATCAACGACATTACCACCTGAATCGATGGTTGTAATTTTATTACCGCCTGTTTCTGTATCATATGTTTTTACTTCTTTCGTTCCGGTTTCCTCATCTACCGAAATTTTATATTCTCCGGGTTCGTCAATTACCGGTTCCGGCATTTCCGGCGGCGGCGTTAAATTTCCCTCTTCATCAACACCGGGAACGCCGCGACTACGCCAAGCGGAACCAAGATTGCAACCGGCTAAAAGAACCTTCATATTTACCGCCGTTTTTTACGTGAAACTTTGATAAGTATTATTACTGCCAGCACTGCAGCAATACCACCATAAACAACAGGCTTTTTGAAAAAGCTGATAATTTCGCTTTGGTTACCTGATTGAACAGCTGCCTTGAATTCATCAAGCAAACCGGCTAAAACTTCCGGCTGTTCATTCAAATCATACCGTTCCACCATTGTTCTTATTTTCGTGAGTTCCCTGAGAACTGCACCTTTATCAAGTGCACAAGGTGGAGTGTATAAAGACAGTTGCGGCTGTTTTGTTTGAACCTGATCAACAACACCGTTACCAGTTCCTTTATTTTCGCCGTTTCCGTTTCCCTGCATGAAAGAGAAATCATCTCTTCTTGATGAACGTCTCATTTTTTGCCGCTCCTTGCTATCATCAACGATACAACAGCCACCGCCGGAACACCTATTGCAAGCGCCATCATCATTGTTTGCGTTCGCTGTTGTTCCGCTGCAAGTTGCGCCTGAAGCATCTTTTTAACATCATCATCATCATCGAGACCGAAAAGCTCGCTTAATACGTCACCTACAACCGGGATACCGGCAACCAGTGACGAAATACTTCCCATCAATTCAGGTCTTTGTCTGGCTTCAAATGAAGTCAGTACCGGAGTTCTGGGCCTTCCCTGCAATGTTACCAGATGTGCACCGCCGC
>Ga0210085_1000597_pt1 | contig 14946 bp, 14 predicted proteins | sample China_Galinas_PW_5_FD_184866 | JGI IMG/M metagenome (GOLD analysis project Ga0210085, IMG submission 184866) | Wetland microbial communities from San Francisco Bay, California, USA, that impact long-term carbon sequestration - China_Galinas_PWC_D1... | ecosystem: Environmental > Aquatic > Marine... | reverse complement strand
GCAACCAGGGGAAACTACACAAATACGACCCTTCGCGTTTCAAATCGACACCAAAATAAATCAGCCGCCAAGCCGCGCCAGTACTGGGCTTTTGCCATTTCACATGCAATTTAACCGGACACTAGTGATTTTATTTATAGTTCTGGAATTTATCACAGCAGGGGGAACGTATAAATAGCTAATTGCGCCGGTTCATGTAGAAGGTATCAATTGATTTCCAGAGCGGAATGAGACTGTAACGTCAGTGTTATGACACGTGAGAATGCCTTTGCAACCCGTATTTGCGTAATTTCTCCACCAGGGTGGTGCGCCGCATGCCCAGACGTTTTGCCGCATGCGCGACCACTCCGCCGGTATCATGCAGGGCCTGCTTGATGTAATTGATTTCCAGGGTACTGAGGTGCTCCCTGAGATTCAAACCGTCGCGAGGCAGTCGTGGATCGAGATCTTCCGAGGTAACCGGAGAACCGACCAGCATATCCGCCATCGATTCCGTATCGACCCTCCCGTCAAGCCTGAATTTTTCCGGCAGATCGCCCGCTTCCACTATTCCGTAGGGATGCAGTATGGCCATGCGTTCGATCAGATTCGCCAGCTCACGGACATTTCCGGGCCAGGGATGCTGACAGAGTGTGTAGATAGCACCGGGCGACAACCTGACCGAACCCCGTCTTTCATGCTCGATGCGTCGCACCAGCTCATTAACGAGCAGCGGGATATCCTCCAGGCGCTCGCGCAGTGGCGGCATGTCAATCGGAAAGACATTTAGGCGATAGTACAGGTCTTCACGAAAACCCCCTTCCTGGATGGCCGTCTCCAGATCGCGGTGTGTTGCCGCGATTATCCTTACATTGGTCGTGAGACTTGCATTGGAGCCCACCCGTTCAAACGTTCTCTCCTGCAGCACCCTCAGAATCTTGACCTGCATGGCAATACTCATATCGCCGATCTCATCAAGAAACAGCGTACCCCCTTCTGCCATTTCAAAACGGCCTTCACGTGAACTTATCGCGCCGGTAAAAGCGCCTTTCTCGTGACCAAAGAGTTCTGATTCGAGCAAATCGGCCGGGATAGCGCCGCAATTCACGGGCACAAACGGTTTGCCGCGTCGCGACGAGTGATAATGCAGATTCCTCGCGACGACCTCCTTGCCGGTACCGGACTCACCGAGGATAAGTACATTCGCCTCGCTGTCCGCAGCCTGTTCAACCATTTTTCTGACATGCTGAATTGCGCGGCTGCTCCCTACCAGACTGCGAAAGAGGTCAACCGGGCGACTGGTCTCTTCTGACTCCAGATACGATTCGGCATACACTTCCGCCTGATGCATTGCAGTCGTCAACTGCGCATAATTGGGTGGAATATCAAGCCGCCCGAGGATGCACGAGTCTGAATCAATCGTAACCGTCGGCTCCTTGCCTTTCCTGCTCAGGATATAAACCGGGATATGCTCGTCGTAGTCATGGATATCATTGAGCAATTCATCCAGCGGGTTATCCGGCATGCAGGAACCCACCATTACAGCCAGCATCCGGGAATCATCTTCGATGGACTGCTTCCAGAACGCGCAGTCCTGAACAACGATTGGCGAATAATTGATGAATCTCAGGATTGCGGACAATTCCTTCGCGTTCTCCGGGTCAGCTTCAATTATCAAGACCTTGGGATCATTTAGCATTTGTTTTACCTGAGGAATTTATCTGCCCACCTGGTTATTCTTAACATCCAGGCCAATGTAGTGCCGGCTACACCCGTTCACCGCCAAGGTTACCGGTCAACCCCCATAACAGTCAAAATACCGTCATGCCGTGCATGAGTTCGATACTTTTGAATATCAATCACATATCACAATGTCCGATGATTGATTTCGTCACTCGCCCGACTCTGGTGCGGCTGGAGCATTATATCAGCCCGGACAAAAAATACTCACACCACTTGATCATTTATTTGACCGTCCTCAGCAAAGCACGAGTGGGACTGATTTCATGAACAGCAACCCCGGGAAACGCCGACAGACCACCATGATGAAAACGCCTGCTACCGGAATGCCACTTTGTGCGAATACCCACAAAAATTCATTAAACCCGGAGGTTCAACAGGCGATAACCTTCATGTGTCAGAGACGATCAAACAACAACCGAAACCAAACCCGATATTCTGAAAACAGCCTGAACACGTTATGCTCAACAAGTTGCCCAAGTTCCCGGATATCGACGATCACCGCATCAACATCATACGCACACAACTGGATGAAGATACCTATATTGTGAACAGCCGTCAGATAGCAGACAAAATCATCGATATCGAAGTTGCGCTTTCGATCCCCAGGAACCGCCGATTCACCGGACACCTCTCCTGATCCGTTAATCCCCGTGATGCCCCTTACGTATATGACATATCCCTATTTTCACCGGGGCTGACATTCATATGGAAGTAAAGTCAGATTCGATGCTAGAATTTCGTCGTCGAATTTTTTTTCGGTTTTTTACTGAATCAACGGGGCGGTAGCTCAGCTGGGAGAGCGTCGCGTTCGCAATGCGAAGGTCGGGAGTTCGATCCTCCTCCGCTCCACCAACAAGCGATGGCCAGACTCCGTCTGGCCTTTTGATTTATATGCTTACCAGAGGTCCCGGTAGCTCAGTCGGATAGAGCAAGCGCCTCCTAAGCGCTAGGTCGGAGGTTCGATTCCTCTCCGGGACGCCATAACCTCAGGGTTCAGCGCGCACGGACCCCTGATCCCGATACATCGGCAGGCAATACAGGACGGATACTTCAGCCTGCAACCGGGAGTTGAACCAACCCGTCGTTTCAATGCGACACTCCAGCTGGCTGACGATGGTCAAAGATTGTTCCAGTTGTTATCGTACTTTCCTGACACGCCATTATTCCATACAGATCACAATTGCCGTTATGCTGAAGCGCTCATATCGAGTCAAACTTACTCTTTTATTCTGTGCCTTGATGACAGGCATTTCCGGCTGCGGGATTCTCGGCGATTCCCGTGAGCAGTCGCCTGACACCGCGGCATTGCCGCATCAGGTCAAGGTCTTCTTTGCGACCGACCGCGCACCGGATGCCGAAGGCAGCGCCTATTACGGCGTCAATCGCGGCGAAATGAGTTACGGCATCACCGAGGTGGGTATACCCCCGGGCCATGTCATGGGCCGACAGGAGGAGCCATCCCTGTTCAAGCTCGAATCCACCGCCGATGAAAACAAACACATCAAGGTGCGTACTGTCATCACCCTGACGCGGGATGACTTTCTCAAGCGACTGACCGAAGCGGTAGCCGAGTCACCCGATGGCAAAATCAGCATATTCGTGCCTGGCTATAACACCGAGTTTCTCGAGACCAGTCGAGTCGTGGCGCAGTTTGCCAACGACCTGAAATTTACTGATCCGGTCCTTATATTCAGCTGGCCATCTCAAGGCAGTCTGACGGGCTACACCGTGGACGAAACCAACGCGGAATGGGCGCAGGCGGATTTTGTCCAGTTGCTTACGACGCTGCTCGAAACCATCCAGGCACAGAACATCTACCTTGTCGGCCACAGCATGGGCAACCGAATCATCGGCCGGGCCGTGACAGAGCTTGCCAGTGACCGTCCGGACGGGGATCTCATTGTATTCAGGGAGATCGTCATGATTGCTCCGGACATCGATGCCGATGTTTTCCGCCTGGATCTGGCCCCGCGCCTCGCGCGCACCGGAATACATGTAACAGTCTATGCCTCGTCGAACGACCGCGCCCTGATGGCTTCCAAGGCCTTTCATGGTTATCCGCGTGCAGGGGAAACCGGCGACGGTCTGGTGGTAGTGAGCGGGGTCGAGACAGTGGACGCGAGCGATGTCTCCGGTGGTCTGCTAGGGCATTCCTATTTCGCCGAGGACCGGCGCGTCATGGAAGATATTTTTGCACTGCTGCAGACCGGACAACGCGCCGATGATCGTTTTGGTCTCAAGCCCCTGGAATCCAATGGGTTGCGCTACTGGACCTTCCGGAAATAACCCGGATCACCGGCGAGACACCAGCCAGTCACTCCGATACGCTCAAGTGTATGCCACCGTTCCACCTCGCCATCATGGTGACCGATCTCGCGACGGCGCGTGATTTCTACACGGGTTTGTTAGGCTGCCCGGAGGGACGCAGTTCCAGCACCTGGGTGGATTTCAATTTCTATGGACATCAACTGGTCTGCCATCTTGCCCCCCCTGGCCAGAATCGGGATTGCGGCGTGACACACAGCAATCCGGTTGACGGGCATGCGGTTCCGGTACCGCATTTTGGTGTCGTGCTGGAGATGGATCAATGGAATGCGCTCGTCGAGACGCTCAGAGGAAAAGCAGTACGATTCGTCATCGAACCCTGTACAAGATTCCCGGGACTCCCTGGTGAACAGGCCACGATGATTTTGCTGGACCCAGGCAATAATGCACTGGAATTCAAGGCGTTCAGAGATATTGATTACCAGTTGTTCAGGATGTGATGCGGCAGGGGGAGGGACCCGCGGATCAGTCCTGGCTGTTACGGGATTATCGGGCGTTGCGTAACCGCGAAAAATATTTCCGCCATCCGCTTGACCTCCATTGAATGTGTAGTATCTTGATAACTGAAAGCCTCTTTCTGGATGTGAACCACATCTGAAATTCGCCCTTATTAAAACCGGGCAATTTATCCTAGGTGTCGTACTCCAGACAGAGGTTTTCTTTTTTACCAATGACTTACCCGGCAAAGCTGATCATTATTTCAGGTTCCCCCATTGTCCTTCCCACCTACCCCGGCAACCAGTTGCTCCGTTTGCCGAGATCTACACCGGCACCACAGGTCTGACCCATTGATTACAAAGTCCTGATCTCTCACCCGGCGTTTATTACCCTGCCGTTTAGCGCCGCCATAGAGAAATCCCGTCAGATCAACCCAGTCCGTGCTTATTTACTGAAAAGGTTGACAGCCCGAAATGCCGTGCCCAATATCGGCGACCTTGAAGCACATCATGTCATGATGCGCCAGGAGCCTGTCGGATTCAGGTGATCGTAGCGAGCAGGGTGGGAGAGCGAGCACAGAGGTTCACGATATCGAGGCGCATAGTGGTTCTATGCAACGAGAATCGGGGAACTATGGGCCGCTCTCCCACCAGCGCACGACTGCAGGGAGAAGGTGAGACCGGGAACCGGTCGAGAGACTGGCCTGGGCCAGAAGGTGAGACCGGGAACCGGTCGAGAGACTGGCCTGGCCCAGAAGGTGAGACCGGGACCGGTCGAGAAACCGGCCTGGGCCGTGCAGGAGGTAGAGCACCAAAAGTAGGCGCTATAGGCGACGCATGGAGCAGTTGCCGAGTAGATCAATCCTGAATCCGACAGGCTCCTAGACGACATTAGTCGCCCACACCTGCACCAGGGACACTTTATGATGCACACACCGATTAAAGTTCTGCTTGCCGCCATGCTGTGCGCCTTCATCAACGCCGCCCGGGCCGATGACAAGGTTGTACACATCTACAACTGGTCGGACTATATAGCACCGGATACCCTGGAAAATTTTCAGGCCGCCACCGGCATCAAGGTTACCTACGACGTTTATGACTCCAACGAAGTCATGGAGGCCAAACTGCTCGCCGGCGGCAGCGGCTATGATGTTGTCTTCCCCACTGCACAGCCTTTCGCGGAACGCGAGATCAAAGCCGGCCTGTACCAGAAACTGGACAAGTCGAAGCTTGGAAACTACGGAAATCTCGACCCGGCCATCCTCAAGCCGCTACAGACGCCGGACCCGGGCAACGCACACGTGATCCCCTACATGTGGGGGACCAGCGGCATTGGCTACAATATCGACAAGGTCAAGGCCCTGCTCGGCGATAACGCGCCGACCGACACCTGGGCGCTGATCTTCGACCCGGCCATTTCCTCAAAGCTCGCCGGCTGTGGCATCAGCGTGATGGACGATGAAATGGAAGGCATGAGTGCGGCCCTGATGTACCTGGGCAAGGACCCGAACACCGCCGATCCCAAAGACTTTGACGCGGCCGTGGCGCTGTTCCAGAAGGTGCGCCCCTACATCAAGTACTTCCACTCATCCCAGTATATCAACGACCTGGCCAATGGCGATCTCTGTGTGGCCCATGGCTACTCGGGTGACGTGCTGCAGGCGCGGGACCGTGCGTATGAAGCCGGCAACAATGTCCACATCGCCTACACCGTGCCGACGCAGGGCGCCATCCTCTGGATTGATGTCATGGCTATTCCCACTGACGCCCCGCATACGGACAACGCCTATGCCTTTATCAACTACCTGCTGAAACCCGATGTGATCGCAGCGATCAGCAACGAAGTGTCCTATGCCAATGCCAACCGCGCGGCAACCGGTCTTATCGATGAATCGGTGCGCGATGATCCGGGCGTCTACCCGCCCGAGGACGTCAAGCAGCGACTGGTAACCATTGGCACACTGCCGGACAAGGTCCAACGTCTGAAGGTGCGCGCATGGACCCGCATCAAGAGCGGGCAGTAACACACCCGCCGCTGGCCTGAAGACTGGCCCGTCCCTGACCGCGTAATGGGCAGTGACAGGCGTCATCTCTGGAGACTGTGAAAACACCGAGGATGACCCAGCCCAAATCCGTAAAAGCTCCCCAGGAACCCTGGCGCGATCCCGCGGCCAAACCCTTCGTACACATCGAGAAGGTCACCAAGATATTCGATACGACCTATGCCGTCGACGGGGTCACGCTGGATATCTACCAGGGCGAATTCTTCTGCCTGCTCGGCGGCTCAGGCTGCGGCAAGAGCACTTTACTGCGCATGCTCGCGGGACTGGAGCAACCGACCTCGGGACGTATCCTCATCGACGACGCGGACATGACCCGGATTCCGCCCTACGCACGACCGGTCAACATGATGTTCCAGTCCTATGCGCTGTTTCCGCACATGACCGTGGAGCAGAATGTCGCATTCGGTCTGAAGCAGCAGAAGCTCGGCAAGGACGAGATTCGCGATCGCGTGGCAGACCTGCTGGAACTGGTGCGCATGAAGTCCTACGCGCGCCGCAAGCCGGAGCAGCTTTCCGGCGGTCAGCGCCAGCGGGTCGCGCTCATCCGTTCACTGGCGAGACAACCCAAACTCCTGCTCCTCGACGAACCCCTCGCTGCGCTGGACAAGAAACTGCGCGAGCATACCCAGTTCGAACTGGTCAACATCCAGGAACGTGTGGGCACCACCTTCATCATGGTGACCCACGATCAGGAGGAAGCGATGACCGTCTCCACCCGCATCGCGGTGATGGAAGAAGGCCGTATCGAGCAGGTGGGCACACCGACCAGCGTCTATGAGTACCCGGCCAGCAGACACGTGGCGGAATTCATCGGTGCAGTGAACAGCATCGAGGGGCGTGTTGTAGATCAGGAAGGCGAACGGCTGTTGATTCGTTCCGAGAGTCTCGGCTGCGACCTGGTCATGACGCACAATCAACCCCTCCCGGAAGGAACTCCGGTTACAGTGGCCGTGCGCCCCGAGAAACTGCTGGCATCCGAGCAGGCGCCCGCCGCCGGATACAACACCGTAAGGGGCATAATTACCGACTTCGCCTATCTCGGCGATGTTTCCATCTATCTGGTACGGTTGCCGACCGGCCAGCAAATGCGGGTGCAACTCACCAATCTCGCGCGACTCACGGAAACCCCGCTCACCTGGGATCAGGAAGTCTATCTTTTCTGGATGCCGGACAGCGGTGTGGTGTTTGCTTCATGAACCCGTGGTCTGCCATCAATGGCTCCCTGCACAGCGCCGGCAAATGGCTGGGCGATCTCCTCACCGGACACCAGGGACGGCGTCTGGTCATCGCACTGCCTTACCTTTGGCTGCTGGTGTTCTTCATCCTGCCATTCGTAATCGTGCTCAAGATCAGCCTGGCGGAAGTCCTGCTCGCCCGGCCACCCTATTCGCCCCTGTGGCAATTTCTTGAAGACAGTACGGTACAGATACAGCTGCATCTGGAGAATTACCGGCGACTGTGGGAGGACCCGCTTTATACCATTGCCTACCTGAAGTCGCTCAGGATTGCCGGCATCTCGGCCCTGCTATGCCTGCTGCTCGGCTATCCCATGGCCTACGCCATCGCACGCAGCCGCGATTCACTGCGCAACCTCCTGCTGATGCTGATCATCCTGCCCTTCTGGACCAGCTTCCTGATTCGCGTGTACGCCTGGATCGGCATTCTCAAGAGCAATGGCCTGCTCAATAACCTGCTGCTCTACCTGCGTGTCATCGATCATCCCCTGAACCTGCTGCATACCGACTTTGCCGTTTATCTGGGCATCGTTTATTCGTATCTGCCATTCATGGTGCTTCCCCTTTACGCCACACTCTCACGCATGGATCTGACGTTACTGGAGGCAGCAGCCGATCTCGGATGCCGGCCGTGGAAAGCCTTTCTGAAGGTAACGCTGCCATTGTCACTGCCGGGCATCATGGCCGGTTGCATGCTGGTGTTCATTCCGGCAGTGGGTGAATTCGTGATACCGGATCTGCTCGGCGGTCCGGATTCCCTCATGATAGGGAAGGTGCTGTGGACCGAATTCTTTTCCAACCGCGACTGGCCGGCAGCGTCCGCTGTGGCGGTGGTTATGCTGTTACTGCTGGTAGTCCCCTTGACCCTGTTTCAGCGCGCCCAGCAAAAAAGCGAGGGTGAAACGCCACGATGAATCGCCGCCGACCCTTCCTGCTGTTTACGCTGCTGGCATTCGGCTATGCGTTTCTTTACATCCCGATCATCTCCCTGATCGTGTACTCCTTCAACAGTTCAAGGCTGGTCACGGTGTGGGGCGGTTTCTCAACCCGATGGTATGGCGAGCTGCTGCATAACAATCAGATACTCTCTGCCGCCTGGCTGAGTCTGCGCATCGCCACAATGAATGCAACCTTCTCGATCGTTCTTGGAACACTCGCCGCAACCACCCTCGTGCGCTTCGGCAGGTTCCGGGGGCGCACCCTCTTTTCCACCATGGTCAGTGCGCCACTCGTGATGCCCGATGTCATCCTGGGCCTCGCCTCGCTGCTGCTGTTCGTGACCATGGAACATCTGATCGGGTGGCCGGCCGAACGCGGTTTCACCACCATCACACTGGCCCATATCACTTTCAGCGCGGCGTACGTGACCGTGGTGGTCCAGTCTCGCCTGTCTCAATTCGACACCTCGCTGGAAGAGGCGGCCATGGACCTGGGCGCGCGACCGTGGAAAGTTTTCCTGCTGATTACCCTCCCCATCATTGCACCGTCCCTGTTGGCGGGCTGGCTACTGGCCTTCACGCTGTCGCTGGATGATCTTGTAATCGCCAGTTTCGTATCAGGCCCCGGCGCCACAACCCTGCCCATGGTGGTCTACTCCAGCGTACGGCTCGGCGTCAGTCCGCAGATCAATGCCCTGGCCACGCTGATCGTAACCATTGTCAGCCTCTGCATCGTGCTCGCCGGATGGTTGACACGCCGGAAGGAAATGCAACGCCGTCACGCGCCGGCGATCGATCCGACCTAGGAGCCTGTCGGATTTAGGAGTGATCTACTCGGCAACTGCTCCATGCGTCACCTATAGCGCCTACTTTTGGTGCTCTACCTCCTGCACGGCCCAGGCCGGTTTCTCGACCGGTCCCGGTCTCACCTTCTGGCCCAGGCCAGTCTCTCGACCGGTTCCCGGTCTCACCTTCTCCCTGCAGTCGTGCGCCGGCGGTAGAGCGGCCCATAGTTCCCCGATATTTCGTTACATAGAACCACTATGCGCCTCGATATCGTGAACCTCTGTGCTCGCTCTCCCACCCTGCTCGCTACGATCACCTAAATCCGACAGGCTCCTAGAAACCGATCAATTCGGCATGCAAACCCGTGTTGTTCGCTTCTGCAAGAAATTCCTTCGAGTTGATGACCTCCGGATTATATTCAATCAACATCAAATGCGGCCTTTCATCATGACATGACGCGGCAATAACCCCATCCCTGCCAAGTAACCGGTCACGAAAATTCTCGCGTTGATCGTGTGTCGTCTCTTCGTCAATATGCAGAGTAACCTCTGCCCATTTGGTCCCCATGACACAACCTCCTTAGCCGTATTTTCCAGCTATCCGTTATAAAAATAGCCACCGAACCGTTGGTATGCAATGATCCCTGTCAAATAGAATCGATACTGCCAACCAGCATTTCGCCGCGTCTTGCCGTGCCGGCAACATGTTGCCGGGTAGAGGCAGTTTCCGGCATCGAGCCCCGTCAGCACGCAGGATCGCCGTATCGAAACAACCTTCGGACCGCGGTCGAATCGAAAGCCGGCGCTGGCGATTCTGGTGTGTTTTATACGTAATTCCCCTAATTGTTCCCACCCCGCAATTCCACTATCTTGATAGGACTGGTTATTCAGATTCGAATGCCCGGCCACCCCGCCAGGCCAGCTGGAAGCCCGGATTTGATGAATAAACACCTCCGGTTATCCCTGGCGCTCGCAGTTTCTGGCAAGCGAACCCTATACGGCTCGCGGTCTTCATGGATCTGATTTGCCGGTTATGACCCCCTGGTTCTGACGCGAGTCTGTCGCTGACAGCCATTCAAGACATGTTGCCGGTTGCATATATGAGCATCATCGCAAGACAAAAGGGAAATCGCCGATGGGATCTACCCCATGAGTTCCCCCTCGTGGATAGCCAGGGAATCCTGGTCATGTGCGACCGCAGAAAGTTAACCGACAGGCGCAAGACCCACAATGATCTCGACAACCTGATAATCATCCTCTCCAGAATATCGATGACTCATTCCGACTGATCAATCGTCCGGGGCCTCCTCACCAGAATACATCAAGTATTCTTGATCAACATCTGAAAATTTATTTTTGTGGATCTCCCTTTTCCATAATCAGTCGATCCCACGACCATGATTAAAAGAAGACGATCCAGCGACAGGCGCGCATGGATAGCTGAACAGGAATAATCATTTCCCTGTAACCGGCGCAGACCGCCGGAGCCGGGATAGAGCAACATCGTTGTCCGATGGCTCTCTCTGTAATTATCAATAGACAACGCATGAAACAGATCTCCGGCTCCGAATAGCTTCCTTGCCGCCGCAACAGACCGGATGCAACCTCCGCAGGAGATTTCCGAGCACCTTCGTCAGTATCTTTATTCGTAATGCCCAGAGTATTGCCATCCTGCTGCAGAACATCCGACGGGGAGCATCGGAAAAAGGAGGACGGAAGGAGGTTGCATCCCCGGCTTCCCCTGCCTATGATGAAGCCGCGGTAACAACAAAATATACGAGCCCTGATCACGACGGGCAAACAGCCATGTGCCAGGGAGAGTTACCCGCCAATGGCCGCTTGCAGCGGTACCCGGTACCGTCAATGCCCGTCAGCGTGATAACCATTATTAATACCCGGGAACCCGTTCACCACCACGACCGGTGTGCCGGACCGTTGCGAGTGCGAGCTACGAGCAGAACGACTACCGGTGCAATTGTTCACGACAATCATTCTGGTGCTGGCAGGTTCGTTGACTGCCCCGACGGTAATCCAGGCCGCAACAGGCGGATCTCTGGCGCATGATCTGACCCGAACCAGCGTCGGCTATACCGCACTGCTGGTGTTTTTCATCGCCTACCTTGTCGTTATGGCGGAGGAATTCACCCACTTGCGCAAGTCGAAACCCGTGATCCTGGCGGCCGGCATCATCTGGGGGATGATCGCCTTCGTCTATACGGGCCATGGCGACAGCCACAGGGTTGAATCGGCCCTGCGTGAGAATCTGGTCGAATTCTCAGAACTGTTTCTGTTCCTGTTGTCGGCCATGACCTATGTCAATGCCATGGATGAGCGCCTGTTGTTCGAAGCACTGCGTTCCTGGCTGGTGCGCAAGGGTTTTGGCTACCGCAGCCTGTTCTGGCTGACGGGTGGAATGGCGTTCGTTCTGTCGCCGATACTGGACAACCTGACCACGTCGCTGATTATGTGTGCCGTGTTGCTCGCCGTCGGCAAGGACAACAACAGATTCATCACGACGGGGTGTGTCAATATTGTTGTTGCCGCCAACGCAGGCGGGGCATTTTCTCCATTCGGTGATATCACCACACTGATGGTATGGCAGAGGGGTCTGGTTGAGTTTGACGATTTCCTCCTGCTGTTCATCCCCTCCCTGATTAATTTTCTGGTGCCGGCTGCTTTCATGCATTTTGCCATTCCCGCCGGACATCCCCCCGGCAAGGAGGAACAGATCAAGGTGCGCAGGGGCGGCAAACGCATCATGCTCCTGTTTTCCGCCACAATTCTGACGACGATCTATTTTCATCAATTCCTGCACCTGCCGCCTTTTCTCGGCATGATGACGGGTCTTGCCTACCTGCAGTTTTTCGGTTATTACCTGCGCAAATCGCACCGCTCGACAAACCAGGAAACGGAATTCTTCGGTGATATAAGCCATATTTCCATGCAAGGAAAACCATTCGACATCTTCCGGCGCATGGCCCGGGCCGAGTGGGACACCTTGCTGTTTTTCTATGGCGTCGTACTCTGCGTCGGCGGCCTGGGATTCATCGGCTACCTGGGATTGCTGTCCGGGATTATTTATGTCGACATGGGCCCGACCTTTGCAAACGCTTCGGTCGGCATCATCTCGGCCATTGTGGACAACATACCGGTCATGTTTGCGGTACTCTCCATGAATCCGGATATGTCGCTCGGTCACTGGCTGCTGGTTACCCTGACCGCGGGTGTCGGCGGGAGTCTGCTGTCTATCGGCTCGGCGGCCGGTGTCGCGCTGATGGGTCAGGCGGCAGGCAAGTACACCTTTTTCGGACATCTCAGATGGACACCGGTGATCCTGCTGGGCTATGCCGCGTCCATCCTGGCTCACCTGTGGGTCAATTCCGCCACCTTCCAGCTGCCCCCCGCGGGCTGAATCGAATATCAGCCGGGCGTATCCGGCTGTTCCTCCAGACGACGCCAGATACAGGCGCCATTATGCGCCCGGTCAATTGCATCCAGGCGCGTACAGTGCGACTCGAGTTCCCCGGTGCTGGCCTGAATAACCCGCAAGGGTGGCCGATCAGCTTGCAGTCGCCGTATGGAATGGGCCTTCTCTCCATGCATATCGCTGCGACTGTCCAGGGACAGCGTAGCCTGTCCGCCGGTCATTGCCAGATAAACATCGGCGAGTATCTCGGCGTCCAGCAGCGCTCCGTGAAGGTCACGCTGTGAATTGTCTATCTGGTAGCGTTTGCACAAGGCGTCGAGGTTGTTTCTCTGCCCGGGATGCAAGCGGCGCGCGATCGCCAGGGTGTCCACGATCGTGCAGTGTTCCGAAAGAGGTCCAATGGATTTACCGAGCAGAGTGAATTCGTGATTTATGAACCCGACATCAAACGGTGCATTATGTATGATGAGTTCTGCACCTCGTATGAAGGTCAGGAATTCGCCGGCGATGTCGGCAAAACGCGGCTTGTCGACCAGGAACTGGTCGGTTATTCCGTGTACTTCCCTGGCGCCAGCATCGATTACGCGATCCGGCTGAATGTACTGATGGTAGGTGTTTCCGGAGATCCGCCGGTTTACCAGTTCGACGCAGCCGATTTCAATAATGCGATGTCCGTCGGATGGCTCGAGGCCCGTGGTCTCGGTATCAAGTATGATCTGTCGCATCGTTCATCATCTCTGCAGTGAAATTCATTGTCACAAAAGCTCATCGATCGCCTTGTTGGCAAGCTCATCCGCCAGTTCGTTCTCGGGATGACCGCTGTGCCCCTTCACCCACTCCCATTGTATCTGGTGCCCGGTGATGGCCGTATCCAGTCGTTTCCAGAGATCGGCGTTTTTAACGGGTTTTTTCGCGGCTGTCTTCCAGCCGTTGCGTTTCCAGTTCACCATCCATTCCGTTACGCCCTTCTGTACATACTGCGAATCGGTGGTCAAACACACGCGGCAGGGACGCTTCAGGCTCTCGAGCGCACGGATTGCCGCCATCAGTTCCATGCGGTTGTTGGTGGTGAGCGGCTCGGCGCCGTACAAGGTCTTTTCATGACCCTTGTAACGCAATACCGCGCCCCAGCCACCCCGTCCAGGATTGCCGCGACAGGCGCCGTCGGTGTAGATCTCAGCTTCTGCTGACACGCCGTATGTTTCTCTGGCTCGAGGTGGGAATGCCGACCGGGAATAATTGTCTGCGCCCGTTGCGCACCGCCTTGAGTGGCGTCAGGATGACCGTGCGTTTTCTGGCAACGAGAATATAGGCGCCGGCCAGAAGCATCCGGTCATTGCCATGGGTCGGTTCGAGAAACCGCAGGCGACCCAGCATGCGTGAATTCCGGATCGGTGGCCGCTGAAAAAGATAACGGTAATGCAGGGTATCGAATCCCAGCAGGCTGAGCCAGTCCTTGATCCGGTGCATGCTGAGGAAGCGTGCATTCCACGGCATTTCCTGCGAACGCCATGACAGCAGTCGACGCACCCCCCACAGACTCCAGGGATTGAACCCGATTATCACCAGATGTCCATCCGGTATCAGGCTGCGCTCCGCCTCGCGCAGCACCTGGTGCGGATCAACGGTTATCTCAAGGGTATGCGGCAGGATAATGGCATCCACAGTATCAGTCATCACCGGCCACGTATCGGTATGTCCAACGACGCCCGTCTCGCTGCCGGAATCCTTCTGTATCCGCTGAATAACATGATGCGGTATGCGACTGTCTGAAAGGGTACAGGTTTCCCATGGCGGATCGACCACCATCAAATGGTAGCCAAACAAACCGGGAAGCTGCTCGGCGAGCGCAGACAGCTCGACATCGGCCAACAGCCTTCCCAGAGGAAGACGGTACCATCTGCGTAGCGAGGAGGCTCTCGATGGCAGGGATAACGGCGTGTTCATGACGAAATCATACCGCATCCGGTGCGGGGATGCCGGTATCGAATGTCATAAATCCGACATTGACCTG
>Ga0210085_1000596_pt1 | contig 14951 bp, 18 predicted proteins | sample China_Galinas_PW_5_FD_184866 | JGI IMG/M metagenome (GOLD analysis project Ga0210085, IMG submission 184866) | Wetland microbial communities from San Francisco Bay, California, USA, that impact long-term carbon sequestration - China_Galinas_PWC_D1... | ecosystem: Environmental > Aquatic > Marine... | reverse complement strand
TAATCAGCGCGCCTGGTTTCCTTCGCCAAAAGTGGTTTCTTCTCTCAGGTCTTCTACACAGCGAGGAAAAGGAAGTATCTCATTATCTGTCAACATTACCTGTTATCATTATCAAAAAATGGGCCACAGACGGAATATGGACAACTATTTTAGGTATTACCCGTGAGGACCAGTACTGATACTGATTTTCAGCCCGGATTTCTCATGATCATCTTGTCGAACAACCGATAAGGTTTAAATTTACCATAAGAGCCACTTGCAAAACTATCTTTTTGCCCAAACTCTGCATTATGCTCAAAATTTTATCCTCGGAATATCAATCATATGCCTGTGGTAAAATTCATCGCATGCCTTGATTTTGAATAAAAAGCCTAGTTTTGCAGAAGGCTCATAAGAAAGATATTAAGCTATTTATGGTAATTTTCACTATATTCATGAGCAATCCAGGTTAATCTCTCATTCTCCTCTTTCTTCCACCTTCTCAATCCCTGAAATTTCCTGTTTATCCAAACTTATAACCATTCCTGTATTGTCGGTAATAATCGCCCTATTTCCTTTGGTCTCAATTACCACTGCTTGCAGACTCCTGCCACTTACCAACGTAACGAGATAGTAGCTACCTTTCTCTGCCTTAATACTTTTTATATCTTCAGTCTTCTTCTTTCCTTCCTTAAGTAATTTCTTATAGGCTTTTTCAACCTCCTTATCAGTTATGACGACATCATCACCTTGATTCTGTACTGCCTTTTGAGGCACATCGCTTGCTGTCATTAAACCGGTTGTTTTCCCGAGAGTATTTGATCCCGATATATTTTTCGCAGTTGCGGTTTTCGAGTCGGAAAAATCACAGCAAACGAAGAGTGACAGCATGACCGGTATCAGAATAATTACGTTTGACCACCTTTTTTTCCTTTGATGAATTTTTCGATCTCTCCAATATTTATTGCATTTCTCCATCATTCCACCTCAAGATACATCAATCAGTCAGCTGAAGATTCGATTATTTATCAGCATATCGTTTAAGATGAATCGCCAAAGCCTCGACAATCAATTCTCCCATTGGTTTGCCTGTCATTGCAGATGCTATGCGCAATTGTCTATGGATTTCTTTAGGAACCCGAGTTGTAATTTTTTGCTCCTGAGCATAAGGGTTGAGCTTTGGTCTGCCCAACCGCTTTTTCTTTTTACCGGTAAGAGAATCGATACTTTCCAGTTCATCCATTCTCATATCAGCAAAAACACTCTTTTTTTTCTCAGCCATTTTCACTATCCTTTTTTGCTGTAAAAATATATTTAGTTTTCATCCCGAAACGAGGGATTTTATTCAAAATCAAGGCATGCGAAAAATTTTACCACAGGCATATAATTGATATTCCGAGGATAAAATTTTGAGCATAACGCAGAGTTTGGGCAAAATGACAGTTTTGCAAGCGGCTCAATATATGTATTTTATTATTTATTTCCGTTTACAGCTCGATGAACCTCCACCAGAAGATCTCCAACCTCTTTTGCCGCCTTATTATTTTTCCCGTACTCAAGTACCGATTTCCCATAGATAAGAGATTGCTGATAGATGATCCTGTTTTGAAGACGTGTCTGAAATATCGGTAAACGATACATTTTCTCCAAATGCCCTGCCACTTGCCGGCCAAGCGTCGTTCTCGGGTTTATCTTATTGAGCAAAAAATAACACTGTATTCTCTTTCCCAGTTTTTCCTGTATCGCCCTGCAGACCGCCACAGTCTGTCTGGCGCTGCGAATATCAAGTGGAGACGGCTGAAGAGGGATAATAACCAGATCGGCAATGGCAATTGCCTGATACATGATCGTGTTGCTATGTGGCGGTGTATCTATAAAGATAAAATCATCTAGCAGATTTTTTGCCAGCCTGTGAACCCCTTCACCGGATTCATACGTTGTCAAATTTTCCTTTGTATGTCCCTGCAATGTTTCAAGACAGCTCTTTTGTACATCGGCATCAATCAGGGCGGTTGAATATTTAAGGGCGGCGGTCCCTAAAGCAAGATTCATGGCCACGGTACTCTTACCGCACCCACCCTTTTGATTGCCGATGGTAATTATCATAATTAAACCATATCTCTCATATTTCCGGCTGCAACAATGCCTTGTTTTATAGACCTCACGCCAAGACAATCAGAAGGAAATATCATATTTATTCCTTTTGACAGCTATAGTAAAATAATTCTATTATACCTTCTTCTTTCTAGAATCACCTTTCAAACACTATTGCAAGGGATTTCTTTTCGGCAAGGTCGGCAATTTTGTATCCCTCCCGCATTCCGTGCGTAATCATTATACATTTAAATAAATTTTGCATTGCATCTCGAAAGAATCAACACGGATTTCTCATCAGGAGGCTAAGAGGCGATTATTGGAGGAGATGGAGATAGTTGTTGCGTTCACAACGGTGGATACATGGGACTTTTTCCGGAAACGATTCTGTTTTCAAACTCCAGTTCGGATGTGTGCTCCGTTACCTGTATTAGGTTAAACAGGTAACTCTTTTTCCTCACTGCAATTAAAACGAATATTTCGTTCCCGGAAAATTTTTAAGAGTATTAAGAGGGAAATCTCCTGAATGCGCATCAGTGAAAAAATATCAATTCAGGGCACCCTTAATAGAAATCAATCGGCAACAAGTTTGAAAGAGAGTTTGATACGAGTCCGATAAATAATATTGTCGGAATCATCCACTTTCATATCGAGTGTTTCAACCTCTGCAACACGCAAATCGCGCAGGCTCATTCCTGCTGATTTAACGGCATTTTTGGCAGCATCTTCCCAAGATACCGGACTTGCACCAACGAGTTCTATGATTTTGTATACGCTTTCAGACATAGGCTCTCTCCTTTTTTAGGGTTTGCTATAATACTGGTTCCTGTTGTATGTCAAATCAGCCGTCTCTCCTGGCTGACGTACAACCGAGATAATCTGTGCTTCATGTTATTTCTTCAATCATGCAACGTTGAGATAATCTTCGGAGTCCGCAGAGTAATTCTCCCTGCCTACACGTTACTACGCCTAACCAGGCTTTCTCATCAGGGCTAATCTTCAGCGAGCAAACGTTCTATACAAATTTCTTTATTGCCGCGAGTATTAATGAATTGCAATCTCAGGTATCCATTACCTGATCGATTTTCAAAAAAGATGATTTCTTAAAAAGTCAACGATGTCGCCGAGATGGACTCTCGAGATAAGCGTAGACTTCGAAAAGCTCAATTGGCCGCATAGTATCTGAAAGGGCGAGACAGTACATGTGGTACAACGAATCGCCCTTTCAGATCTCCAACGACGTAGATCGGGCTTTTTACGAGTCCATCAAAAAAAGGAAACCGTTTTAATCAGTTTAGCACCAGGTTTGGTGAAACTGAAGAAAAATTATTCCTATTTCTCTTGAATGACGGCTTTCTTTCCTTTTGCGGAAAGTTCCTCCTCGGCATCCTGCAAGGTTGACACATAGATAGGTCGATATCCCTGCATATGCTCTGTAATTCGAGAAATTTGGTTGAAAACAAGTTTTGCCTTTCCCACAACCCTGACAACTTTCCCAACCTCCTTTTCCAGAAGAAGGTTCATGAGCTTCCGAAAAGTCTGAAGGCCGCTGAGATGCCCAATTTTGCACTGTGTCAAGTCAGTGACCACGTTAAAACCGGGCTTCAACTCTGATACACAGACAACAATTTCTGCATAAATCCTTTCAATCTCAGCTTTGGAGATGGTAGCTCCCAAGGTTATGGTTAAACGGTTTCTCTCGGTATCGATTACAACTCTCGATCTCTGTTCCTTCTCCATGTGCTTCCCGCCTTCCCATATTCTCTTTATTTCGAGCAACCCGGGCACTCATACGCCAGCGTGGCCGTGCACAATTGGCCTGGGCACAACGGCATAATAACAATCCGATCTCAGGTGGAAAGCATCCTGGGGATATTGATTTTCGAATAAATAGTATTTCGTTCAAACGGACGTGCTACATTTTGCAGACAAAAACTTCGCCAATGCAGCTCAATGTTCGACACAATGTTCATGAGAACATCCGGAATACCTACAGTATAGCGTGTAGCAAATATGAAAGTCAAACAGTGGACTCCCCGCCCATTTCCTTTTTTTAGTCTATATTTTTTAGTTAGTTATACAGATTGAACTTCTAAAAATGGTGCAGTTTTTTATCTTTGCATCAAATGACTTACGGCCTTTTCCAGACCGTCGAGAGAGAGTTCGAACATTGGAATAATATTTCTGATGACATTGATGGTGTACGTCATATTCCAATCTTTTTTAGGGATAGGATTCATCCATATAATATGGCTGAATATATCTGTAAGATACTTTAACCGTTGAATACTGGGTTGGCCGCTTCGTTCATAGGCATATATCGAACCGTCCGCAGACATAAGCTCGTATGGGGCCATGCTGGCATCGCCAACGATGATCATCCTGGTTTCCGGGTCAAGTTTTTCCAGAAATTCTAACGTGACAGGATTTTTGTATCTTCCAGCATCCTTCCAGAGGAGGTCGTAAATAGTATTATGAAAAAAATATGTTTTCAGATCTTTGAATTGAGACTTTGCGTATTGAAACAAGGCCTGGACCACACTGATATAGGGGTCCATAGACCATCCCCCATTGTCTATAGCCAATATTATTTTCAACCGGTCGACTATAGCCCGGTCAAAAACAATATCTATCTCGCCGCCATTTTTGATTGTCTGATAAATGCTTTCTTCAATATTCAACCTGTCTTTTTTCCCTTCCGGAACAAGATTTCTCAATCTTTTCAAGGCTTCACCCATTGAACTTTGCGTCAGAGGTCCTTCCAGAGAATAGTCCTTGTATCTCCTCTCTCCGGCAACTTTCACAGCCGACAAATTTCGTGAAATACCTCCAACGCGCATGCCTCCGGGATGAAAGCCGGAATGACCGACAGGAGATGTTCCTCCCGTACCGATCCACTTCGATCCGCCATCATGTCTTCCTTTTTGATCGCGCAATCTCTGTTTAAAATAGTCAATGAGTTCTTCAGGGGTCATTTTGCCGAGTTCTTTTTCGTCAATCCCCAAAGTAGCGGCAAGAACCTTAGGGTTTTCAAGCCAATCTCTGAGCATGGCCATGGCAAGCATTTCATCTTCAAGGTCCTTGCCTGCAGGCAATTCCACCCCTTCGAATACATGGGAAAATACCTGGTCGTACAAATCAAAGTATCTCTCTGTCTTTACAAGAATGCTCCGGGCAGCAATATAAAAATCATCAAGAGAGTTTACAAGATCGCTGTTTATCGCTTTATGCAAGGTCAAAAAAGCCGTTGGACTGACGGGGATTCCCGCCTCTTTCAACGAAAAGAAGAAACGAATAAACATCAGTTTCTGAAAAACCGTTTTTTCATAAGAGTGTCGGTTGATTTCTGATAATCACCGCTTTTTTTAAAGAGCACACCAAGATAGGGGATATCTTTTTCAATTCTGTCGCCTTTTCTGAAATCAGGATCGGCCAGAAGCGCCCGAATCCAATTGAGGAGTTCCCGAGTTGCCGGTTTTTTCTCGATTCCTTCCAACTCCCGTAAGTTGTAAAAGATCCTGATTGCATTTTCTGCTAATTTTTCTTGGATATCAGGGTAGTGGACATGAACAATGTTGCGCATCATTTTCGGATCAGGAAAAGCGATATGATGAAAATTACATCTTCCCAGAAAAGGATCCGAAAGATCTTTTTTAGCGTTGGAGGTAATAATAATCACCGGCCGGTGTACGGTCTTAACCACAGAATCGGTCTCGATGATATCAAACTGCATCTGATCCAGGACATCCAACATATCATCTTGAAATTCCGTATCTGCCTTATCAATTTCATCGATCAACAGAACACACCTCTCTTTGGAGGTGAATGCCTGTCCGATTTTGCCCATTCTAATGTATTGGTTGATATCGCTCACATTTCTCTTTGAATCACCAAACCGGCTGTCATTAAGACGAGTCAGCGTGTCGTATTGATACAGAGCCTCGACGAGCTTCATGCTGGATTTGACATTGAGTATGATCAAAGGCATTTCCAAAGAGCCTGCAATAGCATGGGCCAGCATGGTTTTACCGGTACCGGGTTCACCTTTTAAAAGCAAAGGCATCTCCAATACCATTGAAATATTAACAATTTTTGCAAGTTCATCATCAAGGACATATCGTGTGGACCCGGTAAATCTCTGTATTTGCATTGTGTTTCCCGACGTTCTATGTTGTCTGTCGGCACCATAACAGGGTATTGGCCGACTGTTCCAGGTTGATTATCTACTGTTTGCCCTTCGTTTCAGCAGTTGAACAAGGTTGATGGACTCGTAAAAAGCTCGATCTTCGTCGTTGTAGATCTGAAACGGCGATTCGCCGTACCACATGTACTGCCAAATAGCCGTTTCAGATACTACGCCTAGCATATCGAGCTTTTTCCAGAGTCCATCTCGGTGACACCGATGACTTTTTATGAGATCATCAAGGTTCACTTTATCGGTATCACTTTATAGACACCGTCTTTACTCTTATGGACCTCAGAATTCTCATTCTTCCCTTTATAGCTCTTAAGTATAATCTGGATGATTTCCCTCACAAAGGCAAATTCGCAGAACGCAGGGCATCTCGCAAGAGTTTCTCTCTCCAGACAAAACCCGGGACATTCCTTGCTCCCTATTTTGCTTTCTGAAAATTTAATACCTTTGTAAAGGTCAATAAACACTTTTGCTCTGAGAGCTAAAGTAGACCTGCAATCCGGTATTATATGAGTGAAATAAAATAACCCGTTCTCCAATTTTTCAAAATCGGCGCTATACCCATTTAATTCAAGCTCTTCATCCTTGAGAAAAGAATCACGGTCCTGCCACTTCTGATTACACATCGTGCACTGTTTAAACGCCTTACTCACGATCAGCCCCTGAGCCTTTTGTTAATGTTTTTCAGACAATTTTTTCTCAGCCTGCCTATAAAGTTTTTCAGCCTGATAAGAACTTCGGACAAACGGACCTGATGCAACAGCAGCAAAACCGAGTCCATAAGCTTTCTCTTTTATTGATCGGAATTCATCCGGGGAGACAAACCGTTCAACCGGCAGATGTGAAAAAGAAGGTTGAAGATATTGGCCGATGGTCAGGATATCACAGGAAACGGCCAGTACATCTTCAATTGCAGACACAAGTTCTTCTTCGGTTTCGCCAAGTCCTACCATAAACCCGGTTTTCGTAGGAATATCAGATGAAATAGTCTTTACCTGCCCAAGCAACTCAAGAGAGCGAGTGTACTCCGCCTCTGGTCGAACCGTTGAATAGAGCCGGGATACTGTTTCCATATTATGATTCAGAACATCCGGCTCGGCTTCGACTATTATCTCAAGAGCCTGCCTATCACCTTTAAGATCCGGAATGAGAACTTCAACGAGCGTTTCCGGCATCCGCATTTTGATTGCCTTAATAGTAGCAGCGAAGCAGGCTGCCCCACCGTCAGAGAGATCATCTCGCGTAACCGAAGTCACCACTGCATACCTGAGCCCCATCAGTTGGACCGCCTCTGCCACTCTCTGTGCCTCTTGCGGGTCCGGGGGACCAATGCCTCCCTTTTCTACAGCACAGAATCTGCAGTTTCTCGTGCATCTCTCACCCATAATCATAAAGGTCGCCGTACCTTTGGCATAGCATTCGAACTGATTGGGGCAGTGCGCTTCCCGGCAGACTGTCGTCACGTTATGGTTTTTTAAAAGGGAGCGAAGCCGTTCGTATTCAGGCCCGCTGGGAAGACGACGTCTCAGCCATTCAGGTTTCCCCGGCTTATTCTTTGTGTCCCGCTGCACTCTCATTGTCATAACCGTTATCATTCACCAATTGCGGCATTGGATAAAATTCTCTTTGAAATACTGCTTGAAGATAGCCGTTTAACCGTTTTTTTACCATATCCATCGGCAGTTCTTTTTTCAATTCCCGAGCCAGGGACGTCATAGCAACACCTGCCAATCCGCAAGGATTAATCCATCCGAAGGCCTCAAGATCCGTATTGACATTAAGGGCCAGGCCATGAAAAGCTATCCCATGGCGTATGGCAATTCCCACACTGCCCAGCTTGCTATCCCCAACCCAAATCCCGTGATTTCGTTCATCCCGAGCCGCACTCACGCCAAAATCAGCACTCAGGCACAGCATTACTTCCTCCAGCCGGTAAATATAATCACTGATCGAAATGCCTGCAGCCTTCAAAGCTATAATCGGATAGACAACGACCTGCCCCATACCGTGATAGGTGATGTCTCCCCCCCGCTCCACATGGACAACGGGCACGCCTTTTTTTCTCAGGAATTCTCCGGAAACAATGAGATTTTCACGCCCACCGCGCCGACCAAGGGTAAAAACAGATGGATGTTCGGTCAACAAAAAGATGTCCGAAACGATGACACCGGTTTTTCTTTTATCCACAAGTTCAAGCTGGAATTCATAAACCTTTTGATAGTCCATGACTCCGAGATCGTGGAAAAATGCTCTACTCAATTTTAACATCAACCGGTAAGACAAGGATGTCGAGCCGCCGTTGTTTCGTCAAGCCTTTTAACTTTTGTGATATGAGGCGCTTGATGTAAAATATCAGGGTTTTCCTTTGCCTCACACACTATCTCTTTGAAAGCTTCGATAAAAAGATCGAGTTCGTCTTTACTCTCCGTCTCGGTCGGCTCTATCATAATGGCTCCCCCGACAACCAGAGGGAAATAAATGGTTGGGGGATGATAGCCGTAATCCATCAGTCTTTTGGCCATATCGAGGGTCGAAACTTTGGCATCATGCTGATTTTGATCGGAAAATACACATTCGTGCATACAGGGCCGATCATATGGCAGGTGCAGATCATCTTTTAATTTTTCCTTGATATAATTGGCATTCAAAACGGCAAGCTGGCTTACTCTCTTCAGATTTTCCGCTCCCATCAGACGGATGTAGCTATATGCCCGAACCAGGATGCCGAAATTACCATGGAAGGCATGGATACGACCTACGGAATACGGCTGATCTGCCTCCAGGCTATAGGTTCGCCTTTTTTTCACAACTCTCGGAACCGGTAGAAATTTCTCCAGCCGCCTGACAACACAGACTGGTCCGGCTCCCGGCCCTCCTCCTCCATGTGGAGTGGAAAAAGTCTTATGCAGATTCAGATGCAGGATATCGACACCGCATTTTTTCATGTCGACAATACCCATAACGGCATTCATATTGGCACCGTCGGCATAAACAAGCCCTCCTCTCTTATGGATAATCTCTGCAATTTCCGTAATGTTCTCCTCAAAAAGCCCCAACGTATTGGGATTGGTGACCATGATACCGGCCGTTTCCGTGTCCATCAAATCGGCAACAACTTTCGGGTCGATCACCCCATCAGGTCCGGATTTCACCGGAACGGGATACAGACCGCAGAGAGCGGCGCTTGCCGGATTCGTACCATGGGCAGTATCAGGGATCAGGATTTTTGTCCGCCTCGATCCACGGCTTTTATGATAGGCTGAAAAGATCAGCATGCCGGTCAGCTCTCCATGAGCCCCGGCAGCCGGCTGCAGGGAAACGGCATCGAGCCCGGTAATTTCGGCAAGAAACCTTTGCAGCTCATACATCATGAAAAGAGTACCCTGACAGAGATCATCTGAAAGCATCGGGTGCGCCGATGCCAGCGCCGGAGTTGCCGCGATTTTATCATTAATTTTCGGATTATATTTCATAGTGCATGAACCCAGCGGATACATTCCCGTGTCCACACCGAAATTCCACTGGGAAAGGCGCGTATAGTGGCGTACGATATCCACTTCGCCAAGATCGGGAAAATCGGGGCCGGAGCCTGCAATCTCCGGATCAACGACAGCTGCCGGAACATCACTTTCGGCAATATCCATTGCCTTTCTTCCCTTCTTGCCTTTTTCCCAAAGAAGAGACTCATTCAGAATCATGCCGCCTGTTGCAAAAACATCTCTCATCTCTTCACCTCCCTGACTACGGCGTCCATGACTTTTCTGCTTACCGTTTCCGTAACGCAGAAGAGATATTTTCCCGCAAGTTCCTGATAGTACTTGCCGAGTTCAAGCCCGGCGATAATTTTCTTTTTTCTGAGTCTGTCTGCTGCAGATTTGAATGGTTTAGCAAACTCGACCACAAATTCATTGAAGGTCGGAGAGGAAAAGACGATCCCGGCCCCTGCCTTTGTAAGCTCCGCCTTGAAATACTCTGCCTTGTCGTAATTCAGGCGGGCAAGCTCCCTGATACCCGTGCCGCCCAGACTGGCCATATAAATGCCGGCAGTCATCGCACACAGCCCCTGATTGGAGCAGATATTTGAGGTGGCCTTTTCCCGCCGTATATGCTGTTCTCTCGTAGCAAGGGTCAGGACATACCCTCTTTTCCCATCAAGGTCAGTTGTCTGCCCGACCAGTCGTCCCGGCATGCTCCGTATATACTTTTCGAGACAGGTGAACATGCCAAGCCCCGGTCCGCCGAAGGATCTGGGAATTCCGAAACTCTGGCCTTCTCCGCAAACGATGTCGGCCCCGCAGCTGCCTGGGTTTTTGACGAGTCCGTAGGCAAGGGGCTCGGTAAAACTGGTTATAAAAATGGCCTGCGCTTCATGAGTTGCTGCGGCTGCCGCACTGAGATCTTCTACAACCCCAAAAAAGTTTGGGGACTGAACCGCCACTACGGCCAGGTCGTCAAGTTCGGCCAACCCCGAGAAGTCAGTGCGTCCGTCTGCAAGATAGGGCAGCTCGACCACCTCGAAATCCGTCGGCTGAAAATAGGTCGTCACCACCTGCCGATAATGTGGATGAATGGCCTTTGAGACAGCCACCTTTTTTTTCTTTTTTGATATTCTTATTCCCATAAGAAGGGCCTCGGCCAGTGCTGACGCTCCGTCATAGATTGAAGCATTGGCGGCATCCATGCCCAGCAGTCTTGCTGTCAGGGTCTGGTATTCGAAGATTCCCTGCAAAGTGCCCTGAGCCATTTCCGGCTGGTAGGGTGTATAGGCCGTCATGAATTCGGAACGACTGGTAAGAGCGGGAATAATACTCGGGATGTTATGATCGTAACTTCCGGCTCCGATCAGTACCTTGAAATCGGGTTGAACCTCCATCATCCCTGCAATCGCCCCGGCCTGCTCGTTGAGTTCCCACTCGGTTATCGGCGCCGGCAAATCCATTGCAGCATCGCGGCGGCAATCAGGAGGCACCTGAGAAAACAGGTCTTCCAGACTTGCTACCCTCACAGCCTGCAACATGGATTTAATCTCCTCGTCAGTATGTGGTAAAAAACGCATAATGCATCCTCTGATAGCTAGGGATCATCCATTCAACATGTCAAGATAGTCATCAACGGTTAGCAGATTATCCAACTCATCGAGATCGCCGGGTTTGATTTTAACAATCCAATTCTCATACGGATCCAGGTTGACCATTTCCGGATTGTCATCCAAAGCCTCATTTACCTCTATGATCTCGCCACTTAACGGCAGATAAATTTCCGATACGGCCTTTACCGACTCCAGTGCCCCGAATTCTTCTCCCTGATCGAATTCGTCTCCTACTTCCGGCATCTCGACAAAGACAATATCCCCCAGTTGATCCTGAGCATAGTCACTGATGCCGACAAAAGCTGTGTCACCGTCTATTCTCACCCATTCATGATCCTTTGTATAATGCAGATCTTCCGGCAAATTCAGTTCATTTATTTCTTTCATGATTACGCCCTCTCCTTTCAAGTTAATGAAAGCTAAATGAATTCACAAAATTCACACCATTTTTCCAAAAGCAGCTAAAGCAGTCCGATTTGGACGGATATCACGTCGTATTTCCACAGGTATCTTTCGTTTTCCGTCTGTAAAGACGACCTCCTGACCTTCTTCCAGAGCAGAGTGGAATATCATAGGAGGCAAAATTTGCCATATTGGCCCCATTTGTCTCATGCCAATCATGCAGTATGGTCTTTTTGCTCTCATTGTTCATTGTCTTGTATCCTTTATATGACCAGTGGGACCTTGAGGCCAAAATTCTTATAGGTTACAAATGTTTCCACCGCCCCGACATCCTTAACAGTTGATACTTCCTGGGTGTAGAATTCAAGGATTCCGAAAGTCTTCTTTAACAGCACCATCAGAAAAAGATCAAAACGTCCGGTAACGACTGAAACAGTAATAACTCCTCGCAATCTGCTGAATTCCTCTCCTTTTTTTACCAGGTTCATATCGTTGAGCTTGACACCCACAAAAACAACATATTGGTCCGGGATCGCCGATGGATCTATCAAGCCGGTTATTTCAAGAATACCCTCTTCTTCCATCCTGCGAACCCGGGACCTGACCGTAGCCTCGGAAACAGACAGATTATCGGCAACCTTTTTAAACGGGACCCTGCCATCTTTCAGATGGGCTAAGATGGAAATATTCAAGTCATCGATTTTCATTGAGGCAATACCCCTATTTTGTATCGTAGAAATTTTCTCGCTGACGACTTATCATGTCATCTTATTGTGTTACCGTGTATTACCCACTTCCTTCCCGGATTTTCAGGTGTGATTTCCCGCTTCATCACTTCTCATGAAGAGATCTTAGGTAAATTTGACAATACTATCAAAATTCAATATATTTTCCTAAATTTTAGACAGTGTTATTATAGTTTCCCGAATTAAGGTAATTTCACCATGGGTATCAAATTAAGACGACTGAGTTTGACGAAACAAATCTGTTCTGCTTTTAACGGTACATCAAAGTGTAGTAGTAGGTAATTTTATCTTTTCAGAACCTCACTCTCATTTCAAGAAGATTACTCACCAGATCTTTGAAAATTGCAATTTACCGAAGCATGCTCAATTCGGAAGAACCAAAAGTACTAATGCGTAGTCCTGTGCTTTTCATGAAATTTACGTGTTGATAAAGATTCTTATTGTTTTATCCGATATAGAAGGAAGAAGAGAGTATTTATCTCTTTTGCCATGGAGGGCAAAATGACAATAAGAGAAGCCATTCGAATTCTGATGCTCAGTCCGTTTTACTTTAGACTGGCACCTAAAAATAGAAAGCAGCTGATCCAGGAGTTCCGTGAACTCTTCAGGCAGACGGAAAAAGCCTACAAAGCGTAACAACCAAACCGTGTGGTCCGGAATGGTTTGCTTCCGCAGATTTCACTTCGATGTTTTCCACGTCTTTTCCTCGCCTCTCAACAACCTGCCGATGTTTTCCCGATGTTTGATCCAGATCAGACAGGCAATAGAAGCAGCAATAAGAATTGTTACAGGTTTCCCACCGAATATCCAGATCCAAAACGGAATCAAGGCAGATGCGGTAAGCGAGCCGACTGAAACAAAGCCGGTAACGGCAACTGCAGCGATGAAGATCGCCAAACTGACGGCAATGGCCAAAGGTGAAAAATAGAGAAAAACCCCAAGTCCGGTAGCTACACCTTTCCCGCCTTTAAACCGCAGGTAGACAGGAAACATATGTCCGACAACAGACAACAGTCCACATAAGGAAACATAGAGGGGACGCAGCTCCGATTGGGGGAGATACTGGCCGGCAACCAGCAACGGAAGGTACCCTTTGGCCATGTCGCAAACAAGTGTTATGAGACCAAGCTTTTTTCCCAACACCCTGCTGACGTTGGTCGCCCCGATATTACGACTGCCTTCCCGGCGTACATCGACCCCCACAGCCCTGCTTATTAGCAGTCCGAAGGGGATGGCGCCGACAAGATAACTTCCAAGTAAAAAAATACTGGTCATAATCAGGAGGTGGATTCGGTTGAGTTTTTCATGATGACGCTTATTGTTTCAAAACAAGAACTGCACAATCATCCTCAATATCAGTTACTTTTCGCTGATGGCACAAACTGTTTCAGTATGGTAAGATAAAGGGGAGATTACTGCAAGAGATTAAAATCATATGAAATTAATTTATTATATTTAAATAACTTCCAATGAGCATACGTACAATTCTTACATACCCGGATCCCATTCTGCGCCAGGAGACCGATACGGTGAAATCCTTTGGCGATACATTAAAGGAGCTCGTCGACGATATGGCTGAAACCATGTACGACGCCCCTGGTGTCGGTCTTGCAGCCCCGCAGGTAGGTGTTTCCGAACAGGTAATAGTCGTAGACCTTACGAAAAAAAAAGGGAAAAAGGACTTCATGCCTCTGATAAATCCTAAGATCATCAGTCATGAAGGACACCAGATAGACGAGGAGGGATGCCTGAGTGTTCCAGACCTCACCTCTAAAGTCAAACGCTATAAAAAGATCGTCGTCTCATATCAGGACATAGACGGCAAGCCAATGGAAATCAGCGCTGAAGACCGGTTTGCCGTCGTTCTCCAGCATGAGATCGATCATCTGCGTGGAATCCTTTTTATCGATCACCTCAGCTCCCTGAAGAGACAGCTTTATAAGAAGAAGGTCAAAAAGATGCGCTCTCACGAAGCGAGACTGAATTGATGAGAACCTTTAGAATCCTTTTCATGGGTACGCCTGATTTTGCCGTCCCGGTCTTAAAAGGCCTGCTCGCCGGTTCTGATCAGGTTGTGGCGGTTGTCACCCAGCCTGATCGGGAAAAAGGCCGAGGGAAAAAACGTACTCCACCGCCGGTTAAAGCCGAAGCCCTGGCTGCAGGCGTTTCCGTTCTCCAACCTACCAAAATCAAGACACAGGAATTTCGGGAGACCCTCGAAGAATTCAAGCCTGATATCATCGTTGTTGCAGCCTACGGGCGCATTCTCCCTCCGTCGATTCTGGACTTGCCCCGTTTGGGCTGCATCAATGTTCACGGCTCGCTGCTGCCAAAATACCGCGGGGCGGCACCTATTCAATGGGCCGTTATCAATGGCGAAACAGAGGTCGGGGTCACCATTATGAAAATGGACGAAGGGATGGATACAGGCGATATCCTGCTGTCG
>Ga0210085_1000595_pt1 | contig 14981 bp, 15 predicted proteins | sample China_Galinas_PW_5_FD_184866 | JGI IMG/M metagenome (GOLD analysis project Ga0210085, IMG submission 184866) | Wetland microbial communities from San Francisco Bay, California, USA, that impact long-term carbon sequestration - China_Galinas_PWC_D1... | ecosystem: Environmental > Aquatic > Marine... | reverse complement strand
TATGGGTGGTTATTGGCTGATTGGAGTTTAAGGTTTTTCGATCTTCAGTGTTCGATAAATATCGTTGAGATCCGACTCATTTAAACTCAATCGTCGGGCCATTGTGTTCATATACGCACGCTCGGCATCCGTATCGACCTCAATGGCCAAAAGGGAGACCGTATAAACCATTTTAGCCATTTCCGGCGATTTGACCTGTGCGACAATATCCTCCAATCCGGCGGGCGACAAAAGTTCCTTTACAATAAAGGAATGCTCCTGAGCACTGAGGTCAAAGGTCTCAAGCTTTTTAAGAATTCGGTTACGTTCTTCTTCATCGACTACACCATCAGCATTGGCAGCGGCGATCATGGCACGAATCAGCAAGACAGCCTCCTGGCCGGCTTCAGTGGCATCAACGCTCTCAGAACCAATGGGTGCGGATGGCGGCGGAGGCGGCGGTGCAGCCACAGCTGCGCCGGAAGGCGGTGGTGGCGTCGATGCGCCAGGTGCCGGGGGTGGTTGTGACGGTGCTGATGTTTGAAGAGGCGGGGGTACGGAAGGGGGCGATCCGGATGCTGCTGGAGGTTTAGATTTATCCATAAAATGCTCCACGGCCTCCATGGCCACACCGGCGAGTCCCAGGGCTGCGCCACTGGAAATCAGACTCCCCAGCCCGCTGCGCCGGCGAGAACCACCCATCAACAGCCCGCCTAAAAGCTTTTCAGGATTGAACATGATTTCCTCCTCTTCACATCGTAAGTTGAAATTTTAGGTTCTTCTCCAATTTAGTTGGAGAAGAGGGTCCAAGGATCCAAGGGGTCAAGGATTCAAGGATCTATTTTCTAAAGACTTTATCAGCGCTTTTAACATTCTTTCGATTTCTGCAATGTCTTTTTGTAATGAATCCAATTCACCTTTTTCAATTAAATCTAAATCCCCTGCTAATAATATCTGCGTTTCCAATTCGCAAACAGAACCATAAGATATGTAAAGCATCCTAACGAAATCCAAAGTTGTCTTCCTTCCATATCCTTCTGCTATATTAGAAGGAATAGACACAACAGATCTTCTTATCTGTGAAGTTAGACCGTATCTTTCTTCCTTTGGGAATTTTGCTGTTATTCTATATATTTCTAAACAGAGTTCGTATGACTTTTTCCAGACTTTCAACTCTTTGTAATTCTTTAGCATTTTTATCCGCTTGTTCTGTGGAGGATCACTCGAACCCTTGAATCCTGGACCCCTTGTACCCTTTGGAATCACATTCGCTCAATTGGAAATGACCCACGTATTTTACCCTAATTAACTACAACTAATCGGGAGATGATCCAAATTTTATAAATTGATATATAGGCAGATCGGTTTCATCTGTCAACGATGAACAATTAGATTTACGTTGGATAACCCAAGAGTTAAAAAAAGTCCAATTTGGATGCTCTCCACGATGTCCTGCATGACATGAGATTATTCCTGGTTTTTTAGTTAATCGATCACAAACTCCTGCACAATATTATGTGCAAGCATGCCCTGTTTTCTGTGCATGATCATTATTCCTCTCTTACACCATCAGGCAACAAATCCTCTTAAAAGTATATGAATTCAGTCGTATAGAATTATATTTTGCCGTTCAGCAGGATTGGCACAAATATTGATTATATATTCCACGCAGCAGAATTGAATAAAGAGATTGCCATGGAAATTTATGAATTTCTTAAAGCTGTGAACGAAAATAACAAGGCCAATGAAATGGCGTTTCGGTATACTGCCTCAATTTTAGAGGATTTCAAAAATCTGACGCATAGGGGCCGGAACCTGATGGCTGATACTTTGATGAACTTAATTTCGGTGAAAAAATAGAGCCGGACATTAAGACATACAATCTGAGAGGATGGAGAATATGATTATTTGGAACATTAATGGAACGGGACAGAAAAAATGTAATTGCGGAAGCTGGTTTAAACATTGGGAAAAGTTCTCTGAGCAAACAGCAACTTTTTGTCCGGTTATAAATTGTCTTGAAGTGGATTTGGAAGGAGCCCATGTCCAAAGAAACGGCTCTGAAGATAAAAACTTGTACATTTTTCCACTCTGTAGAATACATAATGCGGACAAAGGACATTCACTCGAGGTAAGCAACATATACAAACTTGTGTCTGCAAACATTAGCGAAACCTGCGGATGAGAGGCTGGAACAAAAGAAAGTGCGGGGGCAGGGGGCAGAAGTCAGGGGTCAGAGATCAGAGGTCATAAAGCATAGGGCAATAAGGTTAGAAGATAAGCCCGCCAAACACGCGGCGGATAAAAAGGTGAGAAAAGTCTTGTAGGTTAAACCTTGACTATAAATGTAACTTAATGGTAATGATTCAAAATCATTAATAATGCTCTTAACTCAAATAATGAGGGAGCTATGATCCGGATATAAATAAACCCCGTTTCTCAAATAGAGAGGTGGGGTTTTGCTTTTGGCTGATATCGATTAGGTATTCCAAAATCGGCAACAGGCCATGTAATGATAGGATATCTCAAAGACGACCTTGGCCTGATATTTTCAGTTCGAGTTTGATATCCATTGGTTTTAGAGGATTTCAGGGATTGGCAAGATATCTGATATTTGAAGGCATCTCACTTTACAATCTTTCTGTATATCATTAGAATTTACATGATAAACAGAACTGCATAACTACTGGTTATAAAATCGTTGAAAATGAACCGTACAGTTTTTCTAATCGGCACAGATCATAAGTATCAACATAACTCTCCCTTATACGAAGAAGTTTCGATCGAAGCTATTGATGAATTCAAGGACTATATTTCTAAAGTATGTTGCGATAATGATATTGAAGGAATAGGCGAAGAGTTTCAACAAACGGACCTAAAAAAGGATCGGGAAAGATCGGTTCCAAAAGAAATCGCCTTAAACCTAAAGATATGCCACAAATATTGTAGCCCAAGCGATGATGAGACGCAAATGTTGGGTTGGCAACCTACATTATATCAAAAGCGACGAGAATCTATCGCTGAGTTTGACATACGAGATTGGGAGAATGACAAAATCAAGGAATATGGATGGATTCAAAATATCCTTGATCTAAATAGATGGCCTTTGCTTTTTATATGCGGGTCAAAACACATTAATAGCTTTACCCATTTATTGTCAAACTCATCAATTAAAGTTCATGTTGTTAATGAAAACTGGGAGCATAAGAAAAAATAGTTACAACAATGGTTTGCGCTGGATATCGGCAACCCGCCGCGCCCAGTGAACCCGATCGATAGTGAGGAAAAAATATGGCATTCATAGAATTCATAAAAGATGCTTCTATAATCATTGCTTCCTTGACAGCAATCTATGGAATAGACTCATGGCGACGTGAATATAGAGGGAAAAAACAAGCTGAATTGGCTGAGGAAGCATTGTGCTTATTTTATGAGGGACGTGATGCGATCCGCCATATCAGACATTTTTACGCTCATAGTGAAGAAGGAAAAACAAGGAAGGTAGGTGACGATGAAACTCCGGAGCAAAAAGAAGCAAATGATAAGGCATATGTCTTAATTGAAAGATATAATACTCATATTGAATTGTTTAGTAAGCTTCATTCTTTGCGCTATAGGTTTATGGCTCAGTTTGGGGTCGAATCTGGAAAGCCATTCGAAGACTTCAGAAAAATTTTGAATACAATTCTTGCTTCCGCTCAGTCACTTGCGAGATCATGGGCACATCAACACAGAACCTTCCGTACAGATAAACTGGCCAATCAGCATTTTGATCACATACAAAAACAAGAAGCGATTTTTTGGGAAGGCTTGGCCGCCGAAGACCCGATAGTTCCGAAAGTTGATGAATGTATCAAAAGAATTGAAAAAATCTGTAGACCGATTCTTGCGTATAAATCAACGATATTAGCCAGATCTGCACAGATATTTCTTGACAAAATAAAGGAAAAAATCGCTAACCTGCGGCTCCATAAGGACCGTTCCTAACCTTATGCGGCCTATTAGCCGCGGCGTTATCCATACTTTGAATATCTGCAATTAAAACGTAACAAAATGATAATTGACCTTTAGAAGGGTGAGTTACATTATCAGCCTAATTTTTCTATTAAAAAATAGAAAAGGAGGCAGATATTCACAAAGATCAATTACGGAATCTCAATCCAAACCATCTTTACGGACGATCCATCACTGAATATCCATTTTCTGATGTGCTTCACTCTACACGCCGGACACTTATGCTGACCACAGGCTGAGGGATATTTAGCTTTGGCATCAGATCCGGCATCGTAAATCCCAACTCTCTAATCACACAAAAAACAGAAAAGGCTTCTTGATTTAACCGGCATGTTACCCGCAAGCCCCGTTCTTTCGCTCGGATCAAGGGGAGCTATATAAAATAAAAAGGATAGATTGCTACCATCGCAAGAAACGGGTGGCTTTTAATGATGTTTTTAATTATATTTTTCAATGAATCGTATTCGTTGGAAACATCACTATAGGACTGGAGCATGAAAAGCAAAAATACAAACTTGAGGAAATTGTCCCTTGATTATGAGAGGGTGGAAAAGGCAATAGAATTCATTGAAGCCAACCAGGGAATCCGGCAGCCTTCCCTGGCCAGGATTGCCGAATCCGTCAACTTAAGCGAATTCCATTTCCAACGGCTTTTCTCCAGATGGGTGGGAATTAGTCCAAAAAGGTTTATGCAGTTTATTACCAAAGAGCATGCAAAAAAACTTCTGCAGGAATCCTGGAATCTGCTTGATGTGACATATGATGTAGGTCTTTCAAGCCCCGGGCGCCTCCATGACCTGTTCGTAAGATGTGAGGCTGTCACCCCGGGTGAATACAAGGCAAGAGGGGCCGGCCTTGTCATCCGTTATGGTTTCACTCCTTCCCCATTCGGCAGATGTCTGATTGCATCGACAGACAAAGGGGTATGCTCGTTGAAATTCGTAAGAGGCAACAGGGATGATGACCTTGTCCAGTGGCTGGGCTCCCTGTGGCCCGATGCGCAGCTCAAGAAAGATACAAAAGAGATATCCTTTCTGGCGGCCCGGATTTTTTCATTCGGCTTCCAGGAGCAGTCTGCCCCTGTCCATGTTTTTGTGAAAGGAACGAATTTCCAGATAAAGGTCTGGGAAGCATTGCTTATGATTCCATTCGGGAAAGCGATCACCTATCAGGACATTGCCACTCATATCGGCCATCCGAGAGCGGTCAGGGCTGTGGGCACTGCCATTGGCAAGAACCCCATCCCGTTCCTGATACCCTGTCATCGGGTTATCCTAAAAATGGGAGATTTCGGAAACTATGGAGAGGGAACTGCGAGAAAGAAGGCCATTCTCGGATGGGAAGCGGCAATGGTGTCCGGAGACGAAAAAGGAAAATAGGAAATGGGTTTTATCAAAGACAGTCGAAATCTGATCGAAATGCTAATGCGGGACTCCGGCTATGACCATACAGTAGTGCAAATTTCAAGGGGTTGAGGAATGCCGGGAATATTGTTTGAACCGGGGCGACCAAAAAGAGGCTCCCCGGTTTTTTCATTTTAATTGAAAACATGTTCGATCCACCGGATGGCTTCTGTATCGCTAATTTTTCCGAGGTAAAGTTGTGTGGTGGACAAATTAGCATGGCGAAGGATCACTTTGCTTACAATCTCGAGCGGGGCACCCGCTCTGGATGCATATGTTGCTGCATGCCTTCTCAGGTCATGGGGCCGCAAATCGATTCCGATCAGTCCTTCGGCCTTTTTCACGATTTCCCTGGCTCCGGTATAGCCCAATGGAAATACCCGCTGTTCAAGTGTCAATTCTCTGGATCGAATATAATCCTTTAAACGATCGGCTACCTTTTTCGGAATAAAAACGATTTCTGACTGGCGGCCACTTTTGGGGCTAGTGACGAGCAATTTCCTATCATCGACGTCTTTAACTCTGAGTTTAAGAACCTCTCCGATTCGCATACCGCCCCTGGCCATTAGCTCAAGCATCAGTCGGTTTCTGGGATTGTCGGTTTTGAAAATGATTTCATCCACGACATCCTTTTCCAGGATCGTCCACTGTCTGCCTTTGGCAAGTCTGAAAGTTTTGCTGAGAATCGGTGACTCACATGGGTTGATAAAGGTTTGATCGACAGTATTTTTGAAGTAATTAAAAAATGTTTTTAAGAGGGTGTACTTGAAGCGTTTAGTGGTTTGTTTTTGTCCTTCGCTGTTTTCAATCAAGAATGACAGAATTTCATCAGATGTGATGGTTTCGATTCCCTGATTACCAAAACGAACCTTAAATTTGTTAAGAAACAGACTGTAATTCTTTGCCGTATTTTTTTCCAGAGTTCATTTTCTGAAAATCCATAAAATTGGTAATGGCCTGAGATACTTTCATGAGAATCTTCCTTTCTGGTTGGGGGTTAAATAAATTGACAATAAAAACCGGAACCTGCTAAAAACATACCATATCATTTGCATTGTTCAAACTTTTTATTGCACAGCACTTATAGCGATTTTGCAAGTATGTTGCACTTTTAAATACCTTGATTACTAAAGAATATCTATAGACCAAGGAGATTGAAAACATGAGGGTGCTTTTAATATCTGCGAATACAGAAATGATCAACATGCCCGTGCTGCCCTTGGGGATGGCCTTTGTAGCCAGGGCAGCCGAAGATGCCGGTCACGAGGTGTCACAGATCAACCTGATGACAGAACCAGAAGCGTTAAAAACGTTAGCAGAACGTATTCAAACGGTTCAACCGGACATCATCGGCATATCCGTCAGAAATATCGATGATCAGGTTTCATTACAGCCTCGGTTTCTTCTCGATCCAGTGAAAGCAATTGTCTCCACATGTAGGCAGAACTCTGAAGCCAAGATTGTGCTCGGTGGAGCTGGCTACAGCATTTTTCCCCGGCACGCATTAACATATCTTGCAGCCGACATGGGTATCCAGGGGGAAGGCGAACAATCTTTTGTCATGCTTCTGGACAAGCTAAAAAATAACGAGGATTTATCAAATATACCCGGCCTGTATCATGCCGACCGTGGCATTGCCAACCCTCCGGCTACTTTCAATAAAATCGATCAGAATCAATTTCCTCAACCTGGCAGGCACATTTTTTCATTGGAACATACTGGAGATGAGATCATCTGGTTACCGTTTCAAACCCGCAGGGGCTGCCCTTTAAACTGCAGCTATTGTTCAACTCCATCGATCGAAGGGACAATCACTCGCAAACGTTCTACGGGGCTAATCATCGATGCCATAGCTGCATATGTGTCAGCTGGATTCGATCATTTCTTCTTTGTTGACAACACCTTCAACTTGCCGCCCGGTTATTCAAAAGACCTTTGTGAACAAATGATCGAATCTGATTTGAATATTACCTATAGAGCTATCTTCTATCCATGGAAGGTGGAAAAAGAGCTCGTAGCTAAGATGGCAGAATCCGGTTGCGTCGAGGTTAGCCTTGGGTTAGAAAGCGGTTCGGACATCATACTGAAAAAGATGAATAAGCAGTATCGTACTGTAGATGTGCGCCGTGCTTCAGATCTACTAAAAGAGGGCGGTATCCGCCGAATGGGGTTCCTACTTTTGGGCGGTCCGGGTGAAACCCAGCAAACTGTGCAGGAAAGTCTCGAATTTGTGGATTCTCTTGCACTGGAGATGGTCAAAGTGACTATCGGCATTCGAATTTATCCAGGCACCGAACTTGCCTTTCATGCGAGACAGACTGGAAAAATATCGCCTGATGACAACCTTCTGCTTCCGCAGTTCTACATTGAAAATGGAATGGATGCATGGATACGGCAAACTGTTGGTGATTGGATGAAGGATCGGCCCAACTGGATTCATTGATATAAATAATTAGCCAAACGATCGGCAAAATCGGAATAGAACAATACGGCTATCATTGTCCACTTTGACATATCGAACACAAAGTGTGGATTGACGTTAAAAGTTTATGCCTTTTTTATTTGGGAGGTTATACAATATATTGGGGTAATAGAATCTGAAGCGAAACTTTGGATATCTCCAGAGACTGTCGAAAAACCATAAATTTGTGATTTTAGTGTTTGCAACCAGCTGATTTCATTACATGCAAAATTGCTAAAATTGCCATTTTTGGACTTTTTCGACAATCTCCCAAGGTATCTGAAATTTAAAGATATCACATTTTACAACCTTCTGCATATCATTACAATTTACATGATAAACAGAATTGTATAATAACTGGTTATCCCATCGAAGGAGGAGTGACAGGATGAAATCTGTAAAGAACACGATTTGCCTTTGGTACGATGGCGATGCCGAGGACGCAGCGCGATTTTACGCCGAGACCTTTCCAGATTCGTCCGTCGGTGCGGTGCACCGTGCCCCGGGAGACTTTCCGTCGGGGAAGAAAGGGGACGTGTTGACCGTCGAGTTTACCGTGATGGGCATTTCATGCCTCGGGCTCAACGGTGGACCTACGTTCAAGCACAGCGAAGCGTTCTCGTTTCAGGTCGCAACCGCTGACCAAGCCGAAACGGATCGTTACTGGAACGCGATCGTCGGCAACGATGGCCAGGAGAGCGCGTGCGGCTGGTGCAAGGATAAGTGGGGATTATCCTGGCAGATTACGCCGATCGCTCTGACGAAAGCGGTCACCGATCCCGATCCCGACGTCGCTAAGCGCGCGTTCGATGCGATGATGCAGATGACAAAGATCGACATCGCTGCAATCGAGGCGGCGCGCCGCGGTTGAGGTTGCACAGTAGCAGTGTACTCGCGGAGCTGCAATAGGTACATGACGGGCGGACTCGAACCTCCTCGCTCTTGAACATTTGGTTTTCGACCTTGGGGATAACATGTTCCCGCCCGAACGAGTGGCAGGTTAGCCATGCACATTTTTACCTTACACTATGGGGCAAGAGAGGAGTGTGATTTATGAGAAAAGTAATAATCGGAGCCATGGTTTCTTTGGACGGCGTCATGCAGGCTCCCGGAGGCCCCCTTGAAGATCCTACTATGGGATTCAACCAAGGTGGCTGGGTAGCGCCACTGGTGGACGATGTTTTCGGCGAAGAGATTGGCAAGATGTTAAGCGAGCCGTACGACTTGTTGCTCGGTCGAAAGACTTACGAGATCTTCGCGGCCCACTGGCCCTATGCCGAGGGCGGGCCCGATGATCCCATTGCCAAGACTTTCAATTCAGTCACGAAGTATGTTGCTACCCGGAAGGGCTTGGATCTGACCTGGAAGGATTCGGTTGCCCTCAGTGACGTAGCGTCAGATGTCGCCAAGCTGAAACGGGAGGAAGGACCATCGCTTCTTACACAGGGCAGTACCGACTTGATCCAAACGCTGCTTGCGGATGACCTCGTCGATCAGATCAATATTTTTACATTCCCAATCGTCCTCGGGCAAGGCAAGAAGTTGTTTGGCGCTGGCTCAAGAGCTGGGGCGTTTCGACTGATTGCGAACCGGACATCGCCCAATGGCATCTTAATTGCGAAATATGTACGCGACGGTGCAGTAAAGACCGGGGATTTCACTATGGACCCTCCCACACCGGCGGAAGTCGCACGTCGCGAGAAGATGAAACGAGAAGGTTAAATCCATGATGATGTACTGGCTGCACTATGCCGGTAGAAGGTATGTCTAAACTGCTGAGCATAACATCTAAATTCAGCGGCCACAAAGGGCCGCGCTGCTGGTTAAGGCGTTATACATACTTTGAATATCTGCAATCGATCGCAGTATTTTTGAGGCTTCAGAATTGGGAGATATCTCCAAGATATTCACTTTAAACGATGCACGAAATAAGAAAACGATATCTTTAAATAAAATAGTGTCTTGATATTTACAGTCTCAATTTAGCTGATTTTGCCTAATGATATCAACGAACCGTTATCTTTAAAACGAGACTTTTCGGGTTGTTAAATTTGACTAATAAGACACCTTATCACCGATACCTTATCCACATCTTCATTGTATTTATATGTTTGAACATAACTTGAAATACTACTCGATTAAGGGAGTAAACCTTATGTGATCTGTTAAGACTCATAAATGATATTAAGAGTATTGATGTATAATCTTTCTTTTTTTGAGATTTAATAATGGCAAGTAAACCAACCTGTGAAGAATTGAAAAAAAGAATAAAAAAATTAGAAAAAGAAATCGTTTCCAAATCAAAGCAAATCCAGGTCTCTGATATAAATATCGAGTGGAATGTTAAGCAAGGAACATGCAGCTCGATGGAGAGTTGACCATAGAATCGAAGATGGGCAAAGGAACGCATTTGTTGGCGGAGATACCGATTTAAGTCTCGATAACCCTCCTTATTTTATCGTGTGTAATTAATAGACATTGTTTGAAAACCATTCACTTTATTGCTGCTATCATCACACTTTGGCTCGACGAAATCAATGCCAAAGCTCCTCTGTAGTCAAGCGCGTCTATTAGACTCCACATCATTTATTAATTCACACTCGCAAATGATTTTACGCTCAAAATTCTCTTCAATCAATTCCTTCACCCTATCGCGAAACCATTTTTCATAAAGAAGTGCTGAAGGTAATTGAACGACTCTAAAAAATTATGGAAAATGTTCCATAGCGATGACTCCCCTTATTATCGGTTTTTACAAAAAATCCATAACGGCCGGATTTGTTAACAAATTGAAATTACTTCAATAAAGAAACTTTTGCTTCATGTGGCGCAGTTCTTGCAAAATATTGGTGCGGGCTATTAGAACAGGTATTCGGAGTTGAAATGTCTAAAACTGTCTTAAAGTAACTGTTAACAACCTAACAAACCATTAACAAATAAATAGAATGGATCATTACGAGATTAGTGAAAGTGGTCGCCCGGTTCGGCTATCACGCCAGGCGTTGGCATGCGGAACTGGGTTTTGGGAAAAGTGCCGCATAATTCAGACTTAAACAACAAAGATGAGATCAATCATGAACACTTTAACAATAAAGCATTTAGATTTTCTCTCTGAGATTAGCGAGATGAAGCGGATCTATTCAGTAATTGAAAATTCTCTTTCTGATAAAGACTCTGTATGCCTGGTGGTTACAAGCGGCCTTCCTGATGAAGGTAAAACAACCATAGCTTCAGGTCTTGCTGCAATCGCAGCTGAGCAGCGTGATCTGCGTGTTCTGGCAGTAGATTTCAGCTGGCATAAACCTTCCCTGCACAAATTGTTTGGTTTGGCGCAGACATTTGACGCTAATGACCTTGATCAGGGAAAATCAATTCTGGATTCGGTGCAATCGACACATTTGAAGAACCTGGACATTTTGACAGCCGGTTCAGCCAGTCATAATGATGTTAATAGGCACGAAGACTTGAATCAGCAGGGAAAAGATATCGTCACTAAAGCACGTGAAGCATATGATATTGTCATCATCGATTCGTCTTCTATATTTCCGGTCAATCGCGACATGATGGACCCGGTTGCCATCTCAACGGATGCTGACGGCGTAGTATTGGTTGCCCTGGCTAATGTGACGCCACGACAAAAAATAAAGCACGCCCGGATGTTACTCGAAACCGCCGGAGCTCATGTTGTGGGTGTGGTTGTCAATCAGTGGAAGAACCCATTGTTTTAATTGGGAGGATATAATGTATTTTAACATTAAAAGGTATTTTTACGGAATATCAAAACGCAGGTTCTGGCTATTGCTTATTCTTTTTCCTCCAGTGTTCTATATTTTTGTGTCGGCGGGTTATTCGGATCGCTTTTCCATTAAACAGAATATCTCCATATCAAAGGACTTACCTATAGCACTGGTTTCGGATCCTGGCGGGCTTAAACAGATAATGGAAATTGTTTCCCATCCGGATGCTTTTTTTCTGAATAATTATGCTGTCAGAAAATTGTACACCAAGCTCTATGTGGGTACGGCCGTATATCGGGCTGATGGTCAGTTCCGAAATTTATTGGAGACGATCAAAAATAGCATGTCCATTAAAATACCGTCTGAAAACATTGCGGTAATAACTTTTTACGGTGAGGACAGAGCAATTGGCAGAACTTTGGTAAGTTATTATTCGGAGCGCTTCATTCAAAAGGGTCAAGAAGGGCTTCTTCGAAGCAAGCATAAAGGATCCGGTTTCAAGATTCCGGCTTTGATGGGAAACATGGAGATCCATGAACATCGTTCCCTGTGGCGACCTGAACGTCTTTTCCCTTTTTCGCTGATCACCTTGATTTCGCTGATAGGTGTTTTAATGATTTTGGGAGTACTTGAATGGTCTGATCCATCCTTTAAATCCGAACGCCAGGTTGCGCAATACCTTGAGCTTCCAATTCTTGGGTCCCTTCCGGATCTCAATAAAATTTCTGCATCCCTGGATTTAAAACGCGGAAAATAAGCTAAAATATCTTGGGGAACCATGAACTGTAGTATGAAAACCGATATTAGAGGCGTTGTGCAAGGCGTCGGGTTTCTTCCTTTTGTGCATAGTCTTGACAGGCAATACCGTCTTCCGGGCTACGTTCTCAATGATGCATCAGGCGTTTCTCTAGAAGTTGAAGAAGAAAAATCCCGTATAGAAAAATTCATCGCTAAGATCAAAACAGAATCTCCACCCGTGGCAGTTATCTTTGAAATACAAAGTTACGACCTTAAACCTGTTGGCTATGATGATTTTATTATTCGTGACAGTGATGATCATGAAGAAAAGTTTGTCCCCATATCTCCGGATATTTCAACCTGCAGTGATTGTCAGGTCGAGTTTTTTGATCTCAATTCTTCCAGGTACCGATATATTTTTATTATAGAACCCACATTAATTGCCTATGACCTTCACCCCGAGTACTTGGCCACTAAGTATGCCCTGTCACTGCAAGATATACCCAAAATAGGGGTTCAGCATCACCACGCCCACATCGTAAGTTGCATGATAGACAACGAGATTGACGGTGAGGCGATAGGAGTGTCCTTAGAGGAAGCGAGTGGATATCAGTTTGATCTGCAAGAACTTGAAGATCATACCTTGATATTGAAAGAGCCAATATTTAGCGGAATTGTCTCAGATCTTGAACACGGTGTAGGGGTTAAATCAATTTCTTCCAAATTCCACAATACCATTGCAAAAATTATCCTAAACATGTGTATTAAAATACGGAAAACAAGCGGATTGGATAGGGTCGCTTTGAGTGGCGGTGATTTTCAGAACCGTCTTCTTTTAAAAAATACATATGTTTTGCTCAACAAAAACAATTTCAAAGTCTTTACTCAACATAGAGTGCCGCCCAATGACGGCGGGATAGCACTTGGGCAGGTGGTTATTGCGAACGAACGAATTAAGAGAAAAAATAATCCCTGTTTATTCAATCTACTATTTTGTGCTTTCACATTTATTATATGTGTTTTAACCCTATATCCACAGCCTTTAGTATATGCGGCAGACATAACTATAGCATGGACCGAAAATGCCGAGTCCGATCTTGCCGGGTACTATATTTATTATAAAACCGGTACTTCAGGCAAGCCTTATAATGGCACAGGCGTTGTTGAAGGTGACTCGCCCATCAAGATATTGGCCGATTCTGCAACCCCGGAATATACTCTGCACGGTCTGAGTGATACTGAAACGACCTATTTGGTACTCACTGCATACGACACCGGAGGTAATGAAAGCTTATTTTCAAATGAAGTATCCTATCAACCATCAACAGCAACAGCCCTCAGCAGTCTGTCCATCAGCGGAAGCGATTTCGTCAGCGAAAATAATAGCGCCGCTTACGTGGCCACGGCAACATTCAGTGATGACACCACCAAGGCCGTCACCGGCAACGCTACCTGGAGCGAAAAATCCGTGGTTGCCGGTATCAACAGCAGTGGTGTGCTCACCGCCTCGGAAGTAACAGATGATACATCGGTGACTATTCAGGCCGACTATACCATCGGCGGGGTGACGAAAACGGCAACAAAAATGGTGACAATCCTCGACGTACCGCCATCGAATTTGTCCCCTGATACGCCAAATATTGTGTATCCTGAAAATTACTCCGGCGATGTCGAAGTTCCTCTGGTTATCAAAACGGCAGCTTTTTCAGATCCAAACAATGACGGTCACATTCAAAGTCAATGGCAAATGAGCGAACAAAGCGACTTTTCCACCCTTGTTGTCGATATTACCAGTGATAATTATCTGACAACGTTTCCCGTGCCCCATACGGCACTTAAATCAAACCAAAAATACTATGTTCGCGTCAGATTTTATGATGTCTACTCCACAGCTTCGAATTGGTCAGTTACTGTTGAATTTACAACTGCTTTCTTTATTGTAGACCTTAATGTCAACGGCATTTCTGACGCAGATGAGGTGGATGATACTGTTGATTTCAACCTCGACGGTATTCCGGACAACGATCAGCCACAAATTATCAAATGTGTTCAAGCATCCGATGGTTCGGTATCTATTGGAATCCAAAAAGTCTCGAGTTCCGCAGAAGAAATTGAATCTCTGGAAGTGATTGATCCGGATACCATTTCCGATGCCGTGAACAGGCCGGCAGATCTTATCTTTGGCCTTTTTGCCTACCGGCTCCGTGTGACCAACCCCGGTGACATTGCAACCATCAGGATCTATTTCTCGGGAGACATTTTAGCGTCTGACGTCTTTTATAAATATGACACCATCAATGGCTGGTATGATTATTCGGAACACACCACCTTTAATGATGACGGACAATCCATCACTCTGGAAGTAAAGGACGGTGGTTTTGGAGACAGTGACGGTTCGGCCAATGGCGTTATTGTAGATCCGGGTGGGATATCATCCGGAGGGAGCACTTACACTGGCGGCAGTGAAAGCAATGGTGCCTCTGGTGGTTCTGGTGGTGGCGGGGGGGGGGGGTGTTTTCTCGCGACCGCGGATTTTGGAGACTGTGTTCAAATCATCACTGCGATTCCTGAAATATCATCTACAGATCACAGTCACAAAACCCTTGTACGGCCTTGATCATAACAAAAATTGCTCATTTCTGAATTGGG
>Ga0210085_1000594_pt1 | contig 15002 bp, 16 predicted proteins | sample China_Galinas_PW_5_FD_184866 | JGI IMG/M metagenome (GOLD analysis project Ga0210085, IMG submission 184866) | Wetland microbial communities from San Francisco Bay, California, USA, that impact long-term carbon sequestration - China_Galinas_PWC_D1... | ecosystem: Environmental > Aquatic > Marine... | reverse complement strand
CGGATTGCTTGTGAAGAGTTCTTCGCAAACCCCCGCAAATATCATCGTGAGCTACGCTCATTGCTGACGGAGAATTTCGCTATTGTCGGTTAACGAAAAACCGAAAAAATGGCATTAGCTCGGTATATCTGATAAAAAGGGATTCGCTAAACGGTAAAGCATACACGGAACTACTTCACTCACTGGGATTCCAAGCAGCAGGACAAAGCAGCAACCTACCCAGAACTCTATTTCGTCAGTAGAACGTTGAGGCACTTGATTGCAGCATGTTTATTACGCGAGTTAGGCTTTACCCCTACTCAAATCGCAGAGCTACTTACGAGAAATCACCGTATACATAACTTCCGCTGGAACTCCGACAACCCTATAAGCCAAAAACCGGGTCAACAGGGGGAGTCAACTTACTATTCTCTAAAAATAGACGACAGTGCGGAGCAATAAACATCGCGCCGTAGATGAATCCTGGCCAACGATCATTATTGCACCGCACTTGGAGGTACATAGACTATTGACCACATACTTCTGATCCCTTTGGCCGGGCCGGCATCAGAGAAACCCATAGTCCGCGAGTACGGGTGATCCGTACGCAGGATTTTCACCAAGTCTCGAATGGTGCTTGGTTTGTTTTCGCTTGCGCACCGCCGCCGCTCCAAAGTTCGCAGCATCTATATCGTGATCGACCTGCCTCTTCACTGGGCGTAAATACGAGCTGACGTGTGCCCGCTGTCTCCGCCAGTGGCTAAATCGCCAGCTGCGCAAATAGGGCGTCCAACTGCGGATTCGCCGTGACCAACCTCAGAGCAATCAGATCGTCGATGGCGGACAAGGTGGGCTCCCTTTGCTGGCTTAGTCCGATGAGCCTAGGGGCGCGAGATGCGTACGCGCCCCGCGCCGACCATCAGGATCTCCCCGGCGACAAACTCATCTGTTAAGGACCGCGAAGAAAGAGCTCGTACGCGACGAACACGAGCATTCCCAACCAAATCGCGACCGAAATCGTCACTGCCGCTGCTGCCATATCCTTGATTCGTCCGATACGTGGATCGAAATTTGGTTGTACCAAGTCGCACAGCTCCTCGATGGCAGTATTGAAGATTTCCGCAATCAGCATCAAGCCGCTCACGTTGATCACGAACACAAAATGAAAGGGTGCCTCATACCAGGCTGCCAACATCAGAAAAACGACTGAAACCATCAGCTTGTACTGCACGCTGAAATCGAGTACTACCGCCTGAACGATCCCTGACCATGCGTTGCGAAGCTTACGGATGGGGTGATAGCCGGTCTTGGAACCGGGGGTTTGGCGGAATGGTCTGTTTTCCATCACCGTCAGGAATTGACCTGCGCGAGGAGCAAGGGGATGAGAAATCCAACGAAAAACAGCGAGGTCGTGAACGGCGTGTCCGGGATCTCATGGGCCTCGGTGATCAATTCTTCGATCACCAGAAACAAGAGTGCAGCGATCCCGAAACCAAGGATTGCAGCGAACCCGAGACCTGTCTGCTGAGGAAGGAAAAGCCCGCAAGCGGCGCCGGCGAGGATGGAAAGCGCAAGACCCGTCAACGGGAAAATCGCCCTCATCCTCGTTGGACCCTCGGCTGCCAAGGCTGGTCCAATCGCCATACCGAGGGCCGTTGTTTCCAACGTGAGGCCGAGCAGAAGCAGCATCCCGCCCTTTTTCCCCGCTGCAAATCCAATCATCAGCAAAAGACCGTCAATGAACAGATCGGTTGCTATGGGGACTTTTGTAGAGGCTTTGTCCGCGTAATGATCGATCGCCAGCATTGCCGCTACGCCGCCGACATAACCCAGGAGCAACCCGATGATCGAGCCGCTTTTCAATGACACGGGAAGCAGCTCCAAGGCTACGGATGAGATAATGACGCCGGAAGCAAAATGTTGAAACCTGCTGACCCAAATCCTGCCAACCGGCCATGCGGCGGTCAGCACACCTGTAAAGATCAATGCGACAACAGGCAGCAAACTATAGCTGAAGGCGGTTCGGAGTGCGTCGTTCATCCTCGTCCCAATGGTTTGACTGTGGATTGAACAGAGTTACATCAGCCGCAGAATCGGCTCCTGCCGAAGTCCCAATGCCTGCACGCCCAGCGCGAGCCCCTGCTCGGCAAAGCTGTCGAGATCAGCCCACTTCTCCCCGGTGTCCACCACCTCGGACATGACCTCGTTGATGACCCTCAATTGATACCTTCCATCCCCTCGACCCGCACCCGAACGCTCCGCGCAGATGTAGAGTGCCGGCTGCGTTTGCCCGGTCTGGACGAAAGCCAGGATGTGTAGGTAGTCGCATCTATCTCCACTCTCGATGTCACCGAGCAAGGAGACGCCGAAATCGCCGATCTGATACCGGCGCTTGGGAATTGCAGTCTTGATGACAGGTCGGTCCTGCATGCTGTCCTCCTCTGAACAGACGTAGCTACTCTTTCATTCGGCAGCGATCTTGCCTACGTCCTCTGCCTGCCCATCTTGCTTCTGGGCCTCTGAGCTCGGACCGAATTGTAACCATGCCAAGAATAAGCGATATCCGAGAACCAACAACACCGCCCCAACGAAAAGTCCGATAATCCCCGACCAAATAAAGCCGCCGATGGCTCCGACGAAGATAATTATCATGGGAACCTCGACACCCCGACCGAGCAGAAGGGGCTTCAGAATATTGTCGGTGGAGCCGGCAAAAAGATTCCAGATCAGAAACACGATCGCGGCGGCCGTATTCGCAGTGGAGAAGACATAGATAACGACCGGCACCACGACCGGGAAGGCCCCGATCTGGACCACACTGAGGATCAGGCACAAAAGGGACCACAGACCCGCACCGGGAACGCCCATCACGAAAAAGCCAAGTCCGATGAGGATGGACTGAATGAGGGCTACTCCCAGAATCCCCCGGGTTACGCTCCTCACCGTAGCCTCTGCCAGGTCGGTGAACTCCTTTCCCTTATCCCCCGCCAAACGCACAGCGATCGCATAGGCCGCCTTCCTGCCGGTTTCTTCATGGACGAGCAGAGCACCGGCAATAACGATGGCGATCACGAACTGCAGCAATCCCCACCCGGCACCAGCCACCCTCGACAACAGCCAGGTCCCGACGACTTTCAGATAAGGAGCGAGCTTCGTCAACGCGGATTCGAGGTTGCTGGATGCCTGACTCCAGAATGCATCGAGTTCCGGCCCGATTATGGGCCAGGTCTTTACACTTTGAGGCGGTGGTGGGATGGCAATGGTTCCTTCCTTCAATCCCGATGCAAGCCCATGCGCAGTGCTGAACATAGTATCACTGAGCATCACCGCAGGAATGACCAATAGTATCAACCCCAAGAGCACGATGAGCGTTGCCGCCAATTTGCGCCGCCCCCCCAATCGCTGTTCCAGAAACAGGAAAAGAGGATGGGCCCCGACCGCGATGATGATGCCCCAGGCGAAGGGAATGATGAACGGCCTTACGATCTCGAAGCACCAGGCAGCGAGTAAGACGAGCAGCCCTATTCGAATGCTGGCTTCCAATGCGTTGCTGATGAAGGCTCTTTCACTGCTCATTTGAAAATCTATCTCCCTTGGAACCGAGGTCGGCGCTTTTCGAGAAAGGCCCGAATGCCTTCCTGATAGTCCTGGCTCTGAAAACAGGCTCGAATCGATGTGGTCATCGCCTCCTGATCCCGGACGGAAGCGTCCCGTCCGAGCTGCGTGGAGACCTCCTTTACGCTGCGAAGTGTGAGAGGTGCATTCCCTGCGATTGCCGAGGCCGTTCGGCGCACGAAGCCCTCGAGATCCTCCTTCGGAAGGACCGCGTTGACGAGCCCTTTGGCTTCCGCTTCCAGGGCATCGATCCGCTTGGCGGTATAGAGTAGCTCCTTGGCGTTGGCCGGGCCGATGGTCCGGATCAAGGCATCGAGGCTCTGCACCGGGTATCCGAGCCCCAAGCGTGCTGGCGGGATGGAAAAGTGTGCATCTTCTGCGCAATAGCGAAGGTCCGCCGCCAGCGCCAAGGCCACGCCGCCGCCCATGCAGAAGCCATGGATCATGGCCAGCACGGGCTTGCGAATAGACTCCAGGGCAAGGATTGCCCGCTGCTTGTCTTCATCGTACCTCCGCGCGGTCTCGGGCGAGCGCGCGGACTCGAACTCGGAGATGTCGGCGCCCGAAACGAACGCCGTTTTCCCGGCGCCGCGCAGCAGGATCACGCGGATCGCTTCATCCCCGTCGAGAGAGGCGACAACATCGGGGAGGGCCCTCCACATGTCGAGCGTAATCGCATTTCGCCGCTCGGCATGATCGAAGACGATCCAGCCTAGGGATCCTTCCTTCAGGGCTTTGATTTCACCGGACATGGAACCGGAGCATATCACATCCCTCTTCGGTCACGATTCAAGACAGGAGGAAGACTCGTCCTGCCCACTCGGCGCTCGGTGGTGGACCGTCCAGAGCATGGCTGCCCCGGCCCCGGCCTCGCACTCACACAATGACCGTCACTCGCATCTGGACGTCTCTCCGCGCGACCGGCACCATTGTCTGCAATTCTGTCACCGTCGGCCCAATCCCTTGCGTCACATCGATCTCCTGACAACCGGCTCTCTACTGGCTCACCTCGCCGTCCAGATCGCCCTGATAGTGCGCGCCTTGCTGCGACCGCATCGCGACCCGGCTTCCCGCATCGCCTGGATACTGGTCATCATGACCATGCCGGTCGTCGGCATCCTGGCCTACCTGTTTCTGGGGGAGGTACGCCCGGGGTGGCGGCACGTCCAGCGCCTGGAGTCCGTCGTGGCACAGCTGCCGGGGTTTTCCGATACGCCCGGTGCGGATGCCGAAGTCCTCAGACCTCGTATTCCACAGAGCCACCTGCACCTGTTCCGGGTCGGTCGATCGATCAGGGGATTCCCGCCCATCGGCGGCAACAGCGGGCGCTTGTTGCCGGATTCGAATACCACCATCGATAGCCTGGTGGCGGACATCGATGCAGCGACCGATCATGTCCACCTACTCTTCTACATCTGGCTACCCGACCGCAACGGCTGCCGGGTGGCCGCGGCCCTGCAACGGGCGGCCGGGCGCGGGGTCTCCTGCCGGGCAATGGTCGACGACCTCGGCTCCCGGCGCTTGATTCGCTCCGAGCACTGGCGGGCCATGGCCGAATCGGGCGTCCACCTGGCGCGCGCTCTGCCGATCGGCAATCCGGTGCTGCGGGCATTGAGGGGACGCATCGACCTGCGCAACCATCGCAAAATCGTCGTCATCGACAATCGGATTACCTATTGCGGCAGCCAGAACTGCGCCGACCCGGACTTTCTGATCAAGGCGAAGTATGCCCCCTGGGTGGATACGGTGATCCGCTTCGAGGGGCCCATCGCACGCCAGAGTCAGCACCTGTTCGCCACGGACTGGATGGCGCAGACGGGCGAGAGCCTCGTCGTGCTGCTCGCGCGACCACTCGCTGCAGGCCATGCCGGCTTTCCCGCGCAGGTGATCGGCACCGGCCCCACGGTGCGTTACTCCGCCATGCCGGAGATGTTCGCGTCCCTGATCTACTGCGCCCGCCGCGAGCTCGTGGTCACGACACCCTATTACGTCCCCGACGATCCTCTGCAGGCTGCCCTGTGCGCCAGTGCCCGCCGTGGCGTATCCACGACCCTGATCTTCCCGGCACGCAACGATTCCTGGGTCGTAGCCGCCGCCAGCCGGAGCTACTACGCCGATCTGCTCACCGCCGGCGTTCGGGTCTTCGAGTATCTCGACGGATTGCTACACGCAAAGACCCTCACCCTGGATGGGGAGATCACGCTGATCGGCTCAGCGAACATGGACCGGAGGAGCTTCGACCTGAACTACGAGAACAACATTCTGTTCGTCGACCCCGGATTGACAGCGGACCTGCGCCGCCGCCAGGGAGAGTATCTCACCCGGTCCATCGAGGTATCGGCCGAGACGGTGGCTGGCTGGAGTCGGTGGCGTCGGCTCAGGAATAATGCAGTCGCCATGCTCGGCCCCATTCTCTGACCCGAGTTGGGAAGCCCCAAGGGCCGGGCAGACGCAGCGTCTCAGCGACCCGCTTTCCGACCGATCCTTCCGATCAGCGGATTCGCGGACAGACCATGGAGCAGGATGCTGAGGAGGATGGTGCAGGCGACCGTCACCACCAGGGTCTCCCCACCGGGCAGGTCGGCGCTCAGCACCATGACGCCGAAGACGACGCTCGCCAGTCCGCGCGGCCCGAACCAGCCTATGAAGAGCTTGCCGCTCGGCCGCAACGGTTGCCCCTGTAGCGACAGAAGGACCGGCACGATGCGAATCAGGGTGAGGCTCGCAATCGAATAGACGAGGACCGGCCAGCTCAAGTACCCGATGACCTGTCCGACAACGCCGGCACCGAAGCTGACCCAGGTGATCAGGGCCAGGGTATCCCCGGTTCCCTCTGCCGCCAGCAGCAGGGGGTGTTTGAGGTCCTTCTCCAAGAAGCCGAACAGGAGTCCGCCGGAAAAGGCGGCGATAAAGCCGCTGCCGCCGAGCCACTGAGCCGCTGCGAAGCAGCCCATGGACAGGCCGACCACCGGTAGTTGGCGCCAGGTCTTCGTTACCCAGCCGCGCTTCTCGCAGATCCGCAGGACTCGGGTGCCCACCAGGGTCAGCCCGATCCCGACAGCAAGCCCGATGCCGATCTCTTCGGCTACCAGGCCGAGGGCGAGCTCCAGATGGCTCCCCGCTACGTCCGCATCGACGGCCAGTGTCAGGAAGGTAAGGAAGACGGGCACACAGATCCCGTCGTTCAGCCCGCTCTCCAGATTGAGTCCCTCTCGGATCTCGGCCGGTACGGCCTCGTTGGTGACCACCGCCTTGCCGAGGGCGGCATCGGTCGGGGCGAGCGCGGACGCGAGGATGGCGACTTCGAGCAGACCCAGATCGTGGAAAACGAGCAGGCCCACACCGAAGCCCAGGAGGATGGTCAGCGGCAGACCGATCAGGAGTAACCGCTCCGGGATGCGAAAGCTACGGCCAAGCACGCGGAGGTCGGCGTTGGCGGCGTCCGTGAACAAGACCAAGGCCAAGGTAAGCTCCGCCAGTAAGCGCAACAGCTCGGCGTCCACCTTCAACGTCAGGACATCCAAGCCCAAGGGACCGAGGACGAGACCGACGGTGGCGAAGAGGATGGGGCCGCTGAGAGGGGTACGCTCCAGTCGACCCGCAAGGATGCTGTAGAGGAAGACGAACAGCGACAGGATGGTCAGATCGGCGTACATCGCAACCTCTGCGGCGGGTGGTCCAAGCACCGCTCGGGCTATTTACGAAGAGATCACTCGACTGCTGGCTTGCCCTTGGGGCGCACGCCCCAATCTAGTCGCGTGATCCGGAGAGATCAATTCCACTTTGACGTAGCATCTCTCATTTACTATCTTCGTCGCGCCCAGTGACTCCGCCGCCGAAAGCGGGCCCTTCCGGACCGACCCGCGGCCCTGCGCCGGCTTCGATGAAAGACTCGGGGCCCGCCGCATACGGCCAAGCCAGATACCCGGGCCCATCGAGCCGATCCGATGCCAGGCATCCACCATCAAGACGAGCACCGACCATGCGCCATATCGAGCCCAGCGCCCTAGTCCTCGTAGCCAGTGTTCTTGCGCTTTGCGCCTGTGGCGGTGGTGTCCTCGCGCCGGAAGGACCGCAATCGAACGCCTTCCTGAATAAGATCAGCGCCAACTGCGGCAAGCTTCGGATCGGCGACCAACCCATCGACTATCTGCTGAGTGTCGACAGCAACGACGACTATTTTATCGATGAGGCAAGCAAGCTCTCTGCCGGGGAGATCGACAAGGCCACCTTCACGGAGGATATCAACGGCTTCTATCCGACCGATTCCAACCAACCCGCCCTCGCCTGCATCTTCGCGCAGATGGGTGGACGCTGATCCACGTCGGGAATCCCACCTGCCGTTGCTTCCGATTCGATTGCTTTGCTCGATTGTTTCCTGCGGGAGATGAGGTCTCCATTCCGCCACATCCCGTCACCTTGATGTCAACGGTCGGCGAGAGGTTCGCGCCCCCCGTACCGGAAGGATTCCAATCGGTGAAAGGCGAGAAGCGCCACCCGAGATGCACACTCCAGTGACCAATAGCCTCCCTGACGAGTCTTCCGTCCCGAGCATGGCCTTTACGGCTGCCTGGATTCTGATCTGGGCGCTGGTGATGCTCGGCTTCGTGCAGGCGACGAGCCGAATTGCGCTCATGGATCCGGATGAAGGACGCAATGCCGAAGTGGCGCGGGAAATGGCGGTGAGCGGCGACTTTGTCGTACCCCACCTCAACGGGCTTCCCTACCTGGACAAGCCCGTTTTCCTGTTCGCCGCGAGCGCCCTGTCGATCCGCGCACTCGGCACCAACGAGCTGGCGGCGCGGCTGCCGACATTGGTCTTTTCCCTCGGGACCGTCGTGCTGATCACCCTCTTCGGTTGGCTGCGCTTCGGTCGCCGAACGGGGCTCATTGCCGGCCTGATGCTCGCCAGCTCACCCATCGTCCTCGCCTTTGCGGGTACCGTGATCTTCGACGCGGTCCTGATGTTCTGGGTAAGCTGCGCGGCCATCGCCTTTCACCTGGCACTGGAGCAGGCGCACCGCGGCTGGTGTCTTGCCGGCTGGGCCGCGGTAGGCTTCGCCGTCCTCACCAAGGGACCCATCGGACTCCTGCTGCCGCTGCTCATCGGCGTCGGCGAAGCGATCGCTTGCGGAACCCCCCTGAGGCGGATGTTCTGTTGGCCCGGGCTCCTGGCATTCCTGTTGCTGGTGGGTACCTGGTTTCTCGCCGTTACCCTGCGCCATCCGGACTTTCCTCACTACGCCTTCGTGCGGGAGACCTTCGAGCGCGTGGCAACGGACAGCATGCATCGCACCGGTCCCATCTACTACTTCATTCCCATTCTGTTTGCGGGGACGTTTCCCTGGGTTACACTGCTTTTGGCGGGGGCTCCCAGGCTGACAGTGTTCTGGCGACAACGCAGGCGGGACGAGAGTTTTCTCCTGTTGTGGCTGCTGCTCCCGATCCTTTTCTTCTCGCTCTCGCAATCCAAGCGTCCCGGGTACATCTTGCCGGTCATTCCAGCCTTGTCTCTGCTCTGCGCACGCATTCTGCAAGTCTCCCCGGCCAGCCTGCGCCCCGCCCTTTGGATCGCCGCACCGATCCTCGCCGGCCTCGGTGCCTGGCTGCTCGCCGCCCCGGAGTCGGCGGCGTCCCTCATCCGCGAGAGCCCCACGATCGCAGAGAAGGCCCGTGATGTCGCACCCTACCTGGGGGCTGGACTGCTCGGGGCGGGTGTGCTTAGCCTTTCCGGTCTGCGATGGCGCACCGCCGGATTCGCGGGACTCGCGCTCGTTCCGCTGGTGCTGGTTCTGGGCTCTGAAGGAATGCTGACCGAGGTGGGCGAGCAACGCTCGGCCCGCGAGCTCGCACAAGCCATTCGAGGAGCCAGGGACGACCCGGGACCGGTCGTCGGTATTGTGGCCTATCCGCCTTCGCTCGCCTTCTACCTGGGACAGAATCTCCTGCTCTCCACCTACAACGGCTCCGAGACCAGGAGCAACTACATCGAGGGGCTGACTACCCGGCTTCGTGGAATTCCCGGCTCCTCCCTGAAGCCCTTCCATTGGTGGAAAGAGGAGCTGCAGCGCTGCCCGAGAAACGAGGTATTCCTGTTGCGCGCGCGAAACGGTTGGGAGAAGGCACGTCGGCAGCTGTCGGCAAAGCTGTCCCTGCTGTACCGCGACCATGACTACGAGGCCTATGGTCTCTGCGGCGCGAGAGACGGCTGATCGTGTGCGGCATCTTCGGAGCAGTGAGCCTGTCGGGACCGGCGGTGAGATCCAGGGCTGCGGCACTGCGCGCAGGGGCAACGCTGGAGCACCGGGGTCCGGACAGCGGGGGTCACCTCGACGCCCACAACGCCGTTCTGGGATCGCGCCGGCTGTCCATCGTCGACCTCAGCTCCAGGGCGAATCAACCCTTCACCAGCCCGGATGGCCGCTTCTGGCTGGTCTGCAACGGCGAGATCTATAACGCTCCCGAGCTGCGCGCACGCTACGCGCGTCAAGGCTACCCCTTCCGCTCCTCCCACAGCGACGTGGAGACCCTGGTGCCGCTCTTTCTGGAGCGCGGCGAGGACGCGTTGGAGGAGATCGAGGGAATGTTCGCCCTTGCGCTCTGGGACAACCGGCTGCGTACCCTGCTCCTGGCGCGCGACCGTGCGGGAGAGAAGCCCCTCTACTACGCCGAGGTCGCAGGAGAGCTGCACTTCGCCTCGGAGATTCAAGCGGTGGTCGCCACGTCGGGCAGGACCCCCGAGATCTCCCCATCCGGGCTGTCCGATTACCTGACACTCGGCTACTGCACGGCACCGCGGACCATGCTCGCCGGTATCTGGAAACTGGAGCCGGGAAATCTCTTGGTCGCGGACAGCGACGGCATCCGTGTGGAGCCCTATTGGCGTGCGTCCGACTATGCGGGACCGCAAGCCCCGGCGGCCCCGGGCCACATCCTCGAGGTCTTCGACCGAGCCGTGGAACGCCAGATGCTCTCCGATGTCCCCATCGGCGCATTCGTGTCCGGCGGTCTCGACTCCTCTCTGCTCCTGGGATCCCTCGCGGCGCAGATGCCGGCGGAGCGAATCCATACCTACGCGGTCCGGTTCGAGCAGGCATCCTACGACGAATCGGATTGGGCCGAGCGCATCTGCCGATCGGTCGGCACCATCCATCATCGGGTAAGCGCCGGCACCCAGGACCTCTTGGGCGCGTTGGACTTCGTCAGCGCCCGTCTCGCCGAGCCCCTGGGGGACCCGGCGATCCTGCCCGTCCATCTGCTGTCGGCGACAGCGGCCCGGGACGTGCGAGTGGTCCTTTCCGGGGAGGGGGCCGATGAGATCTTCGGCGGCTATCCCACCTACCTCGGACACCGTTGGGCCGAGCGCTTTCGGCAACTTCCGGCGCCCCTCGCGAAGGCCATTGACAGAGGGGTGCACCGCCTCCCCGTTTCCACCCGCAAGGTCTCTCTGTCCTTTCTCGCACGACGCTTTGTCGAAGAGGCCCGCCGCGAGCCCTTGGAAAGGCATCTGGCCTGGTTCGGTGCCCTCGGCGCAGATGCGGCGGGATTCACACAGAATCCGGATGCGACCGGGGCCCTGGAGACCTGGCACCGACTGGCGGGCATACAGGAGCCGATCAAGCGTGTCATGGTGCTCGATCTGCTCACCTACCTCGCGGAGAACCTGCTCACGAAGCTCGATCGGGCCACCATGCTGTCATCCATCGAGGCGCGCGCGCCCTACCTGGACCGGGAGCTCATGGAGCTTGCCCTGAGGCAACCCCTGGATACCGCCGTGGGCAACATCCGTACGAAGATCGGGCTCAAGCGGGCTGCACAGACGAGGCTCCCCCGTTCGTTCATCCACCGCCGCAAGCGTGGACTCTCGGTACCTATCGGCCAGTGGATAAACGGCGAGCTGCGCGGGGAATTCGATCGTCTGTTCGAGCCCGACCGCCTGCGACGGCAAGGGCTGCTGGATCCGGCACCAATCGGGCGGCTCCTCGACGAGCACCGCGCAAGGCGCGCGGATCACGGGCGCCGGCTGTGGCCGCTGTTCGTCCTTCAGCGCTGGCACGAGCACTGGATGGAGACCCCGGACGCCTGGGGATTGCCCGCGGGGGACGTCGAGGAGGCTCCGCAGGTAGCCGCCGGACGCTAGAGCCGATCGCGACTCCGACCTTCGCCATCCCAGTAGTCGAGGACGGGACGGCGCGCACGCCGCTGGAGCCAGAGGACACCCAGCAGATCCGGGACTCCCGCCCCGAGACGATCGAGCACTCCGTAATGCGACCGCCCCCTCTCCCTCGGACGATGACTCACGGGCACCGAGATTACCCTCCCGCCGTTGCGTTGGATCAGCGCCGGCAAAAAACGGTGCATGTGATCGAAGTACGGCAGGTCGAGAAAGGCATCTCTGCGAAACAGCTTGAGCCCGCACCCGGAGTCCGGTGTCTCGTCCCCGAGGATACGCGCCCGCACCCGATTTGCGACGCGCGATGAGATTCGTTTGAGAAGCTTGTCCTGCCGTTGCCGCCGCAGCCCGATGACGAGCTGAAGATCAAGGGGACAGGCCGGATCCCGAACGATCGCCAACAGCCTTGGAACATCCGCGGGATCGTTCTGGCCATCTCCATCCAGGGTCGCCACCCATGGCGCCTTGGCAAGCTTGACTCCACTGCGCACGGCAGTGCTCTGTCCGCAGCGATCGCGGTGACGCGCCAAATGAAGACCCGGGTGGCCCTCCTGCGCTGTCCTGAGTCGCTCGAAGGTATCGTCCGTGCTCCCGTCATCCACACAGATCAGCTCGAACGTCACGAGATCCGACAATGCCCCGAACAGCTCCTCGACCAGGGGCTGAATACTCTCGGATTCGTCGTGGAATGGGATAACGACCGACAGCTCAGGGCTCATTGCAGGTAGCCACCACAGTGCACTGCTTCGAGCAGGATCCGCCACCGAGCCCGAAAAGGGCCAGATCGCTCAGAGCGAGGGTCATGAAGGCGACGAACGAAAAATAGACCGCCTTCGCAAAGGCATTCAACCAATTGCCAGGCATCGGGAACATGTACAACAGCATCCGGAGATTCCAAACATTCGGCGGCACGCCCAATTCAATCGATGAGCCGCGCGCTACAAGCGCCTTGCTCATGATGGCACCACTGCGGAGCAGGGGGGCCCTACGACCGTCTTTCGCTTCAAACGACGAGGATGCCATCTAGTATACCCTTTCGATGATACGGTCCACCGCAGCCTCGAGCACCGCCGGTATGGTGTCGGGGCACCAGACACGGGCGTTTACAGGAGGACGCCTTCGTTACACGAGCACCCTGGAAACACGCACTTCCGGGATGACCTCCACGACGAGCTCGGCATCCAGGTCGCCCGGTGTGAGCGTCGTAGCCGCCGCGGAGCCACAGGCGATCCCGAGCCGAATGGCATCCGGCATGGGCCGACCGCGGCGCAGCCCCGCAGCGATACCGGCCATCGTTGCATCGCCGCTCCCGACCGCGTTCAAGACCTCGACCGCCGGCGGTGTGAAGCGCCAAGCCGCGGTATCGTTCAGCAACCAGGCGTCCATCTTTCCTCGCGTGACGAGGAGCCAGTGGGCTCCTATTTCGATCAGCTCTCGCCCCTCCTTGCGAAGACCTTCCGTAGTGTCGATGGATCCCCTGCAGGTCTCAGCCAGTTCCTGGTCATTCATCTTTGCCAGCAAGGGAGCGCTAGGAAGCGCCCGCATCAGAGCTTCGCCGCGAGAATCGATGAGCACCTCAGATCCGGATTCCCGCGCCTCTCGAGCGAGCCTGGCATAGATGTCAGACGGTGAGCCGGGCGGCGGAGCGCCCGCCAGGACCATCATGTCGCTTTCCGATAGGAGGAGCGAGATCCTCTCATCGAGCGCCGCCCATTCGTCGGGTGTCGGAAGCGGCGCTTCTTCCACCAACTCGGTCACGGAACCGGTTGCTTCGTCGATGAGCGTCGTGCAGATACGCGTTGCCTGGCCCGTCCAGACCATGTCCGTCTCCAGACCGAGGTCTCGGAGAAAGGCAACCATGGCGCTGCCCGTATCGCCGCCGGCAAATCCGGTTACCAGGGGAGATTCCCCTAGGGCCCTGAGGGCACGCGCCACATTGATAGGCTTGCCTCCGGAGGAGACGGTTACGGAAGCCGCCCGGTTCACCTGGCCGACTTCGAGGCCCTTCAACCGCATTGTCCGTTGCAGACAGGGCGTAAGCCCCACGCAGAGGATCCCGCCAACCTTTTCACCCATCATCGAAAGCTCCAGACTTCCGCAATCCCTGGACTTCCGCCGGCCCGAAACCGCCGCGTCGGGTCTGTCCGGGTGCAGTGCACGCGATACGTACAGGCCTGGCTACGCGGGCTAATCATGTTCGATAGGAATTGCCTTGCCCGAAAAGCACTTCGGCGCGCCGGTTGATCTCTTCTGGCGTGAGGTCTTCCTTGTGGGTCGATAGAAACCAGATATGCCCGAAAGGGTCTTGCAGCGTGCCATTACGGTCGCCATAAAACTGGTCTTGCACTGGCTTGATGACCTTCGCCCCCGCGGCAACGGCTTGGGCAAACAGCGCATCGACATCCTCTACATACAAGTGAAGACCGACGGAAGAGCCGCCCAGCGACTGAGGATCACGGGCTGGACCTTCTTCGCAATTGTCCCCGAGCATGATTCGGGAATCACCAACGCTGATTTCGGCGTGTCCGACTTTTCCGCCTGGCGCGTCCAACCGGAGCACTTAGACCGCACCAAAAGCGCTCATGGAAAACGCGAGTGCCTCGGCTGCACCTTTGATCATCAAGTACGGGGTTACCGTATGGTATCCGTCGGGTATCGGTTTTACCGGCATATGCGTTCTCCTATCCAGAGTAAAGATTGCAAGGAAGCCAAACATCCGAGTTATTCTGCAATTAGCGTCCCCTGATGAAAGACAATCTGCCAAGCGCCGCCGTTACAACGCCAGATTGTCGACCGTCGGCTTAGTCGGCCCGCTTGGTCAAGTCGATAGGTTGCAAAATAGAGATTCGGCGAAATCTCCAGACATGAAAAGTCTGTTACCACGTAAGACTCGGCGACCGGTTCGGAATGCCTGTTCTCCAGTGTGTCGAGGATAAATACCTTGGAGTACTTGCGACCGGAAGCTCCGATCTCCGAAAACTCAGGTGCCATCATTGCCTCAAAGTCGGCACGAGACGTGCCAAATTCTGGACGATGAAAGATGGGCTCTCGCGCAGTGAGTGCTTCAATGACTTGCTCAATCGATGGCCTAGACGGATTTTCCCCACGAGAATCAGCGTAACCCCTTGCCACCACTGGGCTAGACGGCAATTTCTGATTTCACACGGGTGGCTACATCGTGACCTGTAACAGGCTCAGTATCTCATCCTGCTCTGGTGTTGGCGTGCTGTTCTGA
>Ga0210085_1000593_pt1 | contig 15027 bp, 18 predicted proteins | sample China_Galinas_PW_5_FD_184866 | JGI IMG/M metagenome (GOLD analysis project Ga0210085, IMG submission 184866) | Wetland microbial communities from San Francisco Bay, California, USA, that impact long-term carbon sequestration - China_Galinas_PWC_D1... | ecosystem: Environmental > Aquatic > Marine... | reverse complement strand
CGCAGTGGCTGAAGCGCCGCACCTGGCAGAACATCGTCTGGGGCGGGGCCGCCGGCGCGGTACCGCCGCTGGTCGCCTGGGCGGCCGTCACGGGCGGCCTCAGCGGCATGGCCTTCTACCTCTTCGCGATCGTCTTCTTCTGGACGCCGCCCCACTTCTGGGCGCTCTCCCTGCTGATGAAGGACGAGTACGCGAAGGCGGGCATCCCGATGCTGCCGGTGGTCCGCGGCGAGGCCGAGACGCGGCGCCAGATCATGCTCTACACGGTGCTGCTCTACGCGGTCACCCAGCTGCCCTTCTGCGCCGGCGGCCTCGGCGTCGCCTACCTCGTCCCCTCGATGACCCTCGGCGCCGTGTTCATCTACTTCTCCTACCGCCTCCTGCGCGCCGCCGACCGCCGCTGGGCCCTGCGCACCTACCTCTTCTCCCTCGCCTACCTGGCTCTGCTCTTCCTCTCCGTGGCGATCGCCGCCCACGTCTGACGGCGCCGGACCGGCGCGCCACTGCGTCCTCGGTCGGCCAAGTAGCGCTGCTACTCGACCTCCCTGCGTCCTTGTCCCGCTTGGTCCGGCGCCGTCAGCGCCTAGTTGATAGAAATCCAGGCGATGGATCGCGAGCTGGCGCGCAAGAACATGTCGACCGGGCTGGTAGCCGGCGGGCTGGCCGTCGCCGTCTTCGCCCTCGCCTTCCTCGCCGCCTTCCTCTACATCGCCGTCTCATGAGCGACCATCGCCACATCCCCGAGCCGGGCGAGACGATCTACACGCCGCGCCCCTCCTGGGCGCCGGCCTGGCTCGCGCTCGGCGCGGTCGGCCTGGTCTGCGGCATCTACGCCTCGGACTTCATCTTCGCCCCGTACATCTACGCGATCATCGGCGCGATAGTCGCCCTCGCCGCCTTCCGCTCCCTGGTCCGCGGCGCCGTCCGCGACTTCTACCGCCTGCCCCGCAAGCAGACGGTTCGCGGCGCCGCCCTCCCGGTCGAGACGATCAGCGTCCCGAAGTCCTGAGACCGGCGCATCTCGGCGTCCTCGGTCGCCCGGCTGCGGGTCACGCACGTCAGTGCGCTCCCCTTGCCGGCCTCCCTGCGTCCACCGACCTGCTTGGTCTCAGGACTTCGGCGGCCCACACCAGTGCGTGACCAGGGGCCGCGAGATGCGCCGGCCTCAGGGCCTCAGGGTGCCATTCCTGACGTCGCTCCCGCGGAGGTCCAAACCTCCACGATGTCTCGCATCGAGAGCATGCCGACCACCTCGGCGCTCTCGCAGACGACCAGGTGGCGGACGCCGCGGCGCGACATCTCCGCCGCCGCCCGCTCGAGGCTCCAGTCCGGCTCGGCGGCGATCAGGCGCTCGCTCATGTGGTCGCCGACCACCTCCACGTCGGAGTTCTCGCCGGCGCCGACCGACTCGAGCAGGTCGCGCTCGGTGACGATCCCGGGCGTCGGCGCGTCGCCGTCCTCGACCAGCGCCGCGCCGGTCCCCTTCTCGACCATCTTCGCGGCGGCCTCGCGCAGCGTGTGCGTCGGGCCCACGATCACGGACACCTGTGACATCCCGTCCTTGACGTGCATCGACACCCTCCTCCGGCAGCGTTTGCAGTGCTTGTGCGGATCGCCTCAAGACTACCCAATCCCCGCCGCATGTCGAGACGCTTTTCGAGCGCCTCGACATATAGACTCCCGCCCGCCTCTAGCCGTATGGACCGCCGCAAGAAACTGATCATCAACCCGCTGCTCGCCCTCGTGGCATTGCTGATCGCCGTCGTCGTCGCCGGCGGCTGCGGCGCGACCACCGCGGACACCGAACGCGGCCGCACCCTCTTCAAAACCAACTGCGGCACCTGCCACACGCTGGCCCAGGCCGGCACCTCGGCCCAGGTCGGACCCGACCTCGACGCCGCCTTCGCCGCCGGCCGCGAAGCCGGCCAGAACGACGCCACCATCGAAGGGATCGTCAAGGCGCAGGTCGAATACCCGCGGCTCCCCAACGGCAACCCCGCCGCCTCGATGCCGAAGGACATCGTCTCCGGCCAGGACCTCGAGGACGTCGCCGCCTACGTCGGCACGTGGGCCGGCGTCCCCGGCGCCGAACCGCCCAAGGTCGAAGGCGGCCCGGGCGCCCAGGTCTTCGCCGACAACGGCTGCGACAGCTGCCACACGCTGGCCGCGGCGAACGCGGGCGGCACCACCGGCCCGGACCTCGACGAAGTGCTTCCCGGCCTCAGCGCCGACGAAATCCACGAAAGCATCGTCGACCCGAACGCCAAAATCGCCGCCGGGTTCTCGGCCAACGTGATGCCGACCAACTACGGCGAATCGATCTCCGAAAAAGAACTCGAAGACCTCGTCCAGTTCCTGATGGAAAGCACCTCCGGCGGCGAAGGCTCCGGCGGCTGATCCGGGCGGCCGTCCGGCCGCTGCAATCATCAGAGCGATGCGGGCACGCCTCACAGACCGCCTCGAGATATCGCCCCGCCGCTACGCGCAGGTCGCCGCCGTCGCCCTCGCCGCGCTCGCGCTGATCGTCCTCACCGGCGCCGCGGTTCGGATGACCGGATCGGGGCTGGGCTGCCCGGACTGGCCGAAATGCTACGGCGGCACCGTGCCGCCGCTGGAATCGCACGCGGTGATCGAGTACGGCAACCGGCTGCTGACCGGATTCGTCGGCTTCGCCGTGATCGCGGCCTGCGTGCTGGCCTTCTTCCGCAAGCCGTACCGGTGGCACCTCGCCCTGTTCGGGGCGCTGCTGCCGCTCGGCGTGATCGGCCAGGCGATCCTCGGCGCGCTGGTGGTCAAGTTCCACCTCGCCCCCGGCCTGGTGATGTCGCACTTCATCCTCTCGATGATGCTGCTCGACGCGGCCTTCGCGCTCGCCTGGTGCGCGCGCTACGAGCCCTGGGAGCGCCGCCGCTCCAACGACCGGCTCGGCGTCTGGGCGGTGCGCACGCTGATCCCCTTCGGCCAGCTGACCATCCTCGCCGGCACGATCGCCACCGCCTCCGGGCCGCACGCCGGGGCCCACGAAGGCCAGCTCGTGCACCGCTTCACCTTCCAGGGCGCCGACACGCTGGAATGGGTCGTGCAGCGGCACGCGGCGATCGCCGCCGTCTACGGCTTCGCCGCGATCGGCGTCTGGTTCCTCCTGCGCCGCCCGGGGGGTGACAGGAGGGCCCTGAAGCCCCTCACCGTCGTCCTCGGCCTCCTCGCCCTGCAGGGCGCGATCGGTGCCGTCCAGTGGTCCCTGGAGCTGCCAGGCGAGATCGTCTGGGTCCACGTCGCGGTGGCCACCGCGAACTGGCTGGCGATGCTCTGGACCGTGGCCGCGGCGGGGCGCCTCGAGCCGCGCCGCCACCCCTCCCCCGCGCCGCCGCTGGAATCGGAGCCGACCTCGGCGACCGCGACCGCCGGCGCGGCTTAGGAAGCGCGGGCCCTGCTCCCCTTCTGGCTCTCGATCGGCGCCCTCAGCCTGGTGCAGGCGACGCTGGTGGCGGCGCCGCGGCCGCCCGGCAGCGCCCTGCTCGACCGTCTCCGCAGCCGCTGGTGGGCGCTGCTGCCGCCGCTCTCGATCGCCGTCGTCCTCGCCGCGGTGGCCCTCTACTCGGGCGTCGCCGACTTCCTCACCTACCTCGCTCTGGTGGCGGTGCCGCCGCTCTCCGCCGCCGGGCTCGGCTGGTTCGCGCGCGGCGGCCGGCCCGCCGTCGCCCTGCTCGTGCCGCCCCTCTTCGCCCTCGCCTGGGCTGCCAAGGAGGAGCTGGGCGGGGAGACCGCGGCGCTCGCCCTCTCGGCGACCGCCTGCATCACGCTCGGCTGGCTGCTCGCCTCGGTCGTCGCGCCGCGCTGGCTGAAACTGGGGATCTACGCGACCGCGGCCGTCGACGCCTACCTGGTCGCCGCCGAGCTCCTGCAGAGCCCCAACGCGGTGATCAACGCCGCCGCCCCCGGAATCGGCCTCCCCCAACTGCAGCTCGTCTCCTTCGGCAGCGCCAGGATGGGGTTCGCCGACCTCTTCGTCGCGGCCCTGCTCGGCGCCGTCCTCGCCCGCCGCCGCCCGATCCAGCTGCGGGCCGCCGCGATCGCCGCCGTGGTCTGCGTCGGCTTCGACTTCCTCTTCTTCGCCTTCGACCTGCTGCCGGCGACCGTGCCGCTGGCGATCGCCCTGGCCCTGGTCGAGCTGAGCGAGCGGTTCAAAGGCGCGTGAGGATCGCGGCCGCAAGGACCGCGACGAGCGAGCCGGCCAGACCCAGGACGATTCGGGTGATCGTCAGGCTGAGCGAGCGGATCGCCTCGTCGATCGAGTCGAGCCGCCGGTCGATTCCTTCGAAGCGCTTGTCGATCTGCTCGAAGCGCCTGTCCACTTGTTCGAAGCGCTTATCCACTTGTTCGAAGCGCTTGTCGATCTGCGCGAAGCGCCTGTCCACCTGCTCGAAGCGCTTGTCGATCTGCGCGAAGCGCTCATCCACCAACTCAAAGCGCTTGTTGATGTATTCCATCCTGGACTCGACCGAGTCCAGGCGGGCGTCGACCGCCGCAAACCGCGCTTCCATTCGCTGGAAGCCGCCATCGACCTTCGCGTTGAGTTCGTCCAGCCGCTCGTCGGTCCAGCTCTCTCTCATCATCTCCATGCTCGCACAGTAGCCGGAAACATGTCATGTCTTGTCCGCGAATCGTAAAAGTTTCGCGTCAACTTCCGCGCCACTTACGCACGGCCCAGCGGTAACCGTGCACGCTGGCGGCGATCACCAGCACCAGGCCCCAGAGCGCGCCGACCAGCGGCCTCGTCAGCAGCGTCAGCGCGATCACCGTGATCGCCGCGATCCCGACGATCACGACCCATTTGAACACCGCCTCCTCGGAAAGCCTCATGACCGGATCCTCGCACTCGCTGCCGCACTCTGCGGCTTCACGCTGCGCCGCCGCTCGGCCTCGTCGCCCCGGGGCCGGCCGGCTTGGGCCGTTCGGCCCATTGCGCGGCGGGCGCATTGCGGGCACGGGCTCGATTCCCGAGTATCGCCGGCCGGTGCAAGGGTCGGCTCCAAGAGTGTTCGCGGGCGGTCGCTGGCCGGCGGTCTTCGCCGTCCTGGTCGGCTGCCTCCTCCTCTGCGCGCCCGCGCGCGCCGGCACCTGGCCCGGATCGAACGGCCGGATCGCCTACGAATACCTCGGCACGATCTACACGATCGCCCTCGGCGACGGCGCCGGCCAGCAGCTGGTCACGCATCCGGACGGCGGCAGCGAACCATCGTGGTCGCCGCGCGGCGACCGGGTGGTATTCGTCTCCGAACGCGGCGGCGAGAAAGACCTCTACGTGATCAACGGGGACGGGACGGGCGAACGCCGCCTCACCTCCAACGACACGATCGACGAGGAGAACCCGAGCTGGGTCGACAACGACACCGTGATCTTCCGCGCCGACCCCGACGCCAGCGCCGATCCCACGTTCTCGACCGTCAACCTGGGAGCCGCGCCGACCTCGACCTACGCGTTCTACCGCGCCGAGGCGCCCGAAGTCGTCGACAACTTCACCGAACCGGAGATCTCTGCCAACGGGCAGCTGATGTTCACCGACTACTTCCAGATCCCGGGAACCAGCAGCTTCAGATCGGCGGCGTGGACCGCCTTCGGCAACGGCGAGGCCACCAACGTCAGCGGCACTGAGGAGCCCGGCTGGTCCGGCGGGTGGTCGCCGAACGGAGTCCAGTTCGTCTACTACGGCAGAACGCCGGGTTGCTGCGACACCGACATCTTCGTCGACTCCGCGGGCAGCGCTCCGGTCGACATCACCAATACGCCCGGCCGCTCCGAGAGCGATCCGCGGTTCTCGCCGGACGGGACGATGGTGGTCTACGGCGATCCGCTCGATGCCGACAGGCTGTACGTGAGCGCGGCCGACGGCAGCGGCGAGATCACCCTGCCCACCGGATTCTCCGCCGCTCGCCGGCCCGACTGGGGGATCGTGCCCGGCACCGCCCCGTCGCCGCCGGAAGACGAACCTGAACCCACGCCCGACCCGACCCCGCCGCAGCCGCCCGACACGACCGCGCCGCGCCCGGAGGCCCGCGCCAAGGGCAAGCCGCGGGCCGGCAAGCCATTGCGGATCGTCGTCCGCCTCAACGAGAACGGCCGTGTCGTCGCCAAGGGGGTCCAGAAGCAGAGTGGCAGCAGCAAGAAGGGAACCGGCGCCTCCAGCGCCTTCGCGATCGCCGCCCGCAAGAGCAAGAGCAAGCTCGCCGTCCGCCTCAAGCCCGTCCGCAGGCGGGTCAGGGCCGGCGTGCAGACCACCCTGGTGCTGAAGCCGCAGGGCAAGAAGAACCGACGGGCCGCGAAGCGCCTGCGACGGGCCGTGAAGCGGGGCGCCGGTGCGAAGGCGATCGTCCATCTGCGCTTCGTCGACCAGGCCGGCAACTCGAGCAAGAAGAGGCTGGCGCTGAAGCTGCGCTAGGTGCTCCGTCACGCCCGGCGAGCCAAACCGGGCGACGGCTCAATGACGTGCCCGATTTGCGGTAGAGGTTTGTCCCGCTGTACGGGACAAACCTCTACCGCAATCGCATCCCTTCGTCCACGCTCATGCGCCTGGGTCGAGACGCCGGTCCAGCGCCCAGACGGCCGCGCGTGCTTACCGCTTTTACGCGGTGCTGCCTGAACGTCCAAAGGTCCCGACACCGGTCCCCGGCTGCGGGTTAGGTGCAGTCGTGGCTTGGCGCATCCTGGTCACCGTCTTCTATGGCTCCGTCTTCGGAGCGATCATGGCCGGCCCCGAACCGGAAGCGGGGGCGGGGCTGGTGCTGTTGATCTCGTTATGGGCAGCGGCGCCGCTGGTCGGCTTTTTGGTCGGCCGCTGGTGGTTGGCCCTCGCCTTCGCCCTCATCCTGACTGGGACCGCGAACGGCCTCGATCCAGGCTACGACACGCCTGTCGCCATCTAGTGGACGATCACCGGCCTGGTCGCGTTCATCGCCATGGGCGTGCCGCTACTGCTCGGCGGCGGCGCCTACCGGCTCTGGTCGCGATACCGGACCGGCAATTGGACGCCGACGGCCCGCGGCCAGGGCCGATGGCGGCGCTTCGTCTGGACCCGCCAGGTCCCGCCGGCCTAGCCTTGGACAAGCCAAGGCCTGCTGCCGCAACTGCCGAAACGGCTCGCTAAAGCGGTTTCTAGAGGATGTAGACGGTCACGTAGACGATGATCCACATCACGTCCACGAAGTGCCAGTAGATGCCCGGGACCTCGACTCCGAGGTGGTCCTCGGCCTTGGGGCCGAAGTGGCCGCGGAAGGCTCGGACGGTGGCGAAGGTGAGGAGCATCAGGCCGACGAAGACGTGGGCGCCGTGGAGGCCGGTCAGCGAGTAGAAGATCGAGCCGAAGCCCAGGTCACGGGCACTGAAGCCGATGTGCACGTACTCGTTGATCTGGATGAAGAGGAACGTGAGGCCGAGCAGCCAGGTGAGGACCAGGCCGAGTTTGAGGCCGTTGCGGTTGCCGCGGCGGATCGCCTCGAGGGCGTAGTGGATCGTGAAGCTGGAGGAGACGAGGATCGCGGTGTTGATGCCGGCGACGGCGACCGGGAGCTCGTACGGTTCGGGCGGCCAGGCCGGCGGGTCGACGACGACGCGGAGGAAGAAGTAGGAGGCGAAGAAGGCCCCGAAGAGCATCACCTCGGAGACGATGAAGAGCAGGATCCCGAGCACCTGTTTGTCGATGCGGGAGCTGACGTTGGCCTCGGGCGGGCCGTGGTGGTGCTCCTCCTCGGCGTGGCCGTGACCCATCGTTACGGTCGCGCTCTCCATCAGGAATCTCCTCCTTCGGCGACGGCGGCCGCCACAGCGGCGGCCGGCCGGCCGACCTCGATGTGCTCAACCTGCTTCTCGGTGATCTCGCGCACGCGGCCGATCAGGTCGTCCTCGAGCCAGCGGGAGCCCTCGCCGGCGAAGGTCGAGATCAGCACCTCGTCGATCCGGTAGTGCTCGATCGCGTTCTTCACGGCCAGGAACGGGTCCGGGCTCATCGGCTGACCGGTGGCGTCGATGTCGGCGCGGTAGAGCTCCGCCATCGTCGAGGCGAGGTCGCGGACGATCTGAGCCTCGCCGACGTCGTCGGTGCGCGGGCAGACCAGGGTGTAGCGGTGCGGGCTGGACTCGGCGCGTTCCTTGAGGCGCTGCACGAGGTCCGGCGCGGCGACCGTCTTGGTCGCGACCACAAGCGTGTGGATCCGGTCCCAGCGGATCGCGTCGTCTTCGATGCGGACCGGGATGTGGGTCAGCTCGACCTCCGGTTCGGTCCGCTCGCGGGCCCACTCGACCAGGTCTTTGCGGGTGAAGCCGAAGCGGGTCTCGTAGAGGCAGGAGAGCAGCACCTCGCCCGGCTGGTGGGCGCGCACCGCGTCGTCGAGCGCCAGCGACGGCTCGGGGTCCATCACCTCGCCGACCGAGTCGATCCCGAACTCGGCGAGGATCGACATCGTCACCTCGACCCGGGAGCGGGCGGCCTCGCGCAGCTCGCCGGCGTCGATCAGCTGGCCGACGGCCGGCTGGTTCTGCGGTGCCGCGACGACGACCTTGGAGACCCCGTCGATGCGCTCGCGCACGGCCTCCAGCAGCTTGCGCCCGCCGGCGACCTCGTTGAGGAAGATCAGCAGCGGCTTGCGCTCGGCGCCAGCGGTCACGGACTACCCACCACGCTCGGCTCCTTCTCGGGCACCTCGGCGCCCTCGCCGGCCATGATCGCGTGACGGGCACCCGGGATCCCGAACTCGTAGGGGCCGCCGACGACCCGCGGGATCTCATCGAAGTTGAAGATCGGCGGCGGCGAGGAGACCTGCCACTCGATCGAGTTGGCGCGCCAGGGGTTGGCGGAGGCCTTCGGCCCGTAGCGCCAGCTGACGACCATGTTGTAGAGGAAGACGAGCTGGGCGGCGCCGAGCATGAAGGCGAAGACGCTGATCAGCAGGTTCCAGTTGCCGAACTGCTCGGCGTAGTCGGCGACGCGACGCGGCATCCCGTCCATCCCGATCCAGTGCATCGGGATGAAGGTGCCCCAGGTCCCCACCACGGTGCCCCAGAAGTGGACGCGACCGAGGCGCTCGTCGTACATCCGCCCGGTCATCTTCGGGAACCAGTGATAGAGGCCGGCGAAGATCGTGAACACCGAGCCGCCGAAGAGCACGAAGTGGAAGTGGGCGACGACGAAATAGGTGTCGGAAACGTGGATGTCGAGCGGCACCATGCCCAGCATCACGCCGCTGATGCCACCGATCGTGAAGGTGACGATGAAGGCGAGCGCGAACAGCATCGCCGTCGAATAGGTATGGATCTTGCCGAAGAACAAGGTTCCCAGCCAGGAGAAGATCTTGATCCCGGTCGGCACCGCGATCAGCAGCGTGGTGATCATCATCGGCACCCGCAGCCAGCTGAACATGCCGGCGACGAACATGTGGTGCGCCCAGACCGAGTAGCTGAGGACGACGATCCCGATCAGCGCCAGCGCCATCAGGCGGTAGCCGAAGATCGGTTTGCGCGAGTGGATCGATATGACCTCGCTGATGATCCCGAAGCCGGGTAAGACCATGATGTAGACGGCCGGGTGCGAGTAGAACCAGAAGATGTGCTGGTAGCTGATCACGTCGCCGCCGGCGGCGAACTGGAAGAAGTTGGTGTGGAGCAGCCGGTCGAAGAGGACCATGAACTGGACGCCGGCGATGAAGGGGGTCGCGGCGACGACCAGCAGCGAGGTCGAGAGGTTGGCCCAGACCAGCAGCGGCATTCGCCAGAAGGTCATCCCTGGCGCACGCATGGTGATGATCGTGACCAGGAAGTTGAGCGCCGTGGCTATCGATGACGCCCCGGCGAACTGCACGCCAAGGTTGAAGAAGCTCTGCCCCAACGGCGCTCCGGTCGAGAGCGGCGCGTACCCGGTCCAGCCGGCGTCGAAGGCGCCGCCGGGGGCGAGGAAGCTGCCCATGAAGAGCAGTCCGGCCAGCGGCAGCATCCAGAAGCTGAGCGCGTTGAGGCGCGGGAAGGCCATGTCCGGCGCGCCGATCATCAGCGGCAGGACGTAGTTCGCGATGCCGGCGAAGATCGGGATGATGAAGAGGAAGATCATCATCACCGCGTGCATCGAGAAGAGCCCGTTGAAGGTCGCCGGGTCGACGATCTGGGTGCCCGGCTGAGCCAGCTCGGCCCGGATCAGCATCGCCATCAGGCCGCCGAGGAAGAAGAAGAAGACCGTGGTGACGATGTACTGGATGCCGATCACCTTGTGATCGGTGTTGAACTTGAAGTAGTCCTTCCAGCTCTTCGCCCCGTGCGAGGAGTGGTCATCGGGGATGGTCGGCAGGCCCGCGGCCCAGCGCAGCCAGTAGTCGAAGGCGCCGAAGCCGGTGAGGAAGCCGAGCGGCGCGAGGATCAGCGGCACGACGATGTGCGGGTAGCCGGTCTGTTCGGTCTGGAAGATCGGCAGGTCGGAGATCGCGCGCAGCACGACCACGAGGCCGAAGCCGAGCGCAGCGAACGCAGCCGCGCCGATGATGCCTCGAGTCCAACCCGGTCGCTTGATCGCTGCCACCATCAGAAGATCTCCTTCATTATGCCCCGCCCGCTCCCACGGGCACGGGGTTGCTCTCCGTGTCCTGCTTGATTACCTCGAGGTAGTTGTCCGGGATCTGCCGATCGAGCCCCGCGACCCACTTGCGGAAGTCTTCAGGGGATTCGACCACGACCTTGGCCCGCATCGCGGAATGGCCGAAGCCGCAGAGCTCGGTGCAGATCAGCTGGTAGTTGCCGACCTTGTCGGGGGTGACGATCGCGGTCGTCGTGATGCCCGGGACGTTGTCTTTCTTGATCCGCCACTCGGGGACCCAGAAGGAGTGGATCACGTCCAGCGAGTGCATCTTGAAGTGGACCTGGCGATTGACCGGGACGTGCAGCTCGCCCTCCGAGTAGGCGAGGTCCTTGCCCGGGTACCCGAAGCTCCAGGCGAACTGCTGCGAGAAGACGTCGACCGTGAGCGGGTTGGGCTCTTCCTTTTCGATGTCGTTGAGGACGACCCAGCTGTAGCCGGCGGCGAAGAGGACGATCACGGTCGGGATCAGGGTCCAGGCGACCTCGAGCCGGGTGTTGCCGTGGATCGGCTCGCCGTCGGACTCGTCGCCCGGCTTGGCGCGGAACTTGTAGAGCGCGTAGGCGAGCATCACGACGACGAGCGAGAAGACGAAGGACGAGAGGACGATCATCACGTCGAGCAGCGTGTCGATCTCCGAAGCTGCGGTCGACGCCTCCTGGCCGTTCCAACGGATCTGCAGCATCACCGCCGAGATAACGGCGGTGAGTACAACCGTGGCGGCGATCATTTTCGCTATCGGCAGGCGGCCGGACATGAGGCGGCGGGCATTCTATTGAAGCCGCGGCGGGAGGCTTTCCGATCCCTAGTTGCGGTCCGCACTCAGTCGCCGGGAGCCGGCATTCCATCGAGCTTTCCGGCGGCCGCGTCGAGCACCCCCCGGGCCACTCCCTCCCAGCTCCACAGCGCCCGGGCGGTCCCGACCAGCGCCGCGCGGGCCTCCGCGCGCACCTCCTCGGGAAGCTCGAGCCAGGCGCTGACGCGGGCGGCGATCGCCTCCACCGCGCCCGGCTCGACCGCGAAGGAGACCAGCCCCGCGGCGGCCGGCGGCAGGTCGGCGGCGAGCCGGTCGGAGACCTCGAGCATCCCCGAGTGGCCCGCCGAGACCGGCAGTGCCCCGCAGGCCGCGGCCTCGGCGGCGACCATCCCGAACGCCTCGGGGAAAGTGCTCGGCATCACCAGCGCCTCCGCCCGCGGCAGCAGCTCCGCCACCCGGTCGTGCTCGAGGCGGCCGACCAGCGCAACCGAGCCGGCCGCGGCCCGCGCCGCCTCGGCGTAGCCGGCGGGCGGGTCGGCGAGGAACGCCGAGAGGATCGGCAGCGGCCCCTCCTCCCCGCCCTCCAGCCCGCGGCCGAGCCGCGCCACCTCGCGGGCGTCGTCGAGGTCGCCCCGCTCCAGCGCCGCCAGCAGCCGCCTCAGCCCGCCCTCGTACTCGCCGTAGCCGCCCAGCTCGAGGCGGGCGCCGGGATGGGCGGCGTGGATCAGCGGCCAGGCGGCGATCAGCAGGTCGACCCCCTTGGAGACGATGAACTTGCCGACGAAGGCGACGAGCGGCTCGCGCGGCCCCCGGGGCCGGAAGCGCTCGACGTCGACGCCCGGCGGGCCGAGGCGGGTCTTCGCGCGCAGCCCCGGCACCCCCGGCAGCGCCTCCCACAGCGAGCGCGCCGTGTGGCCGGAGCCGACCAGCACCCCGTTGGCGGCGCGCGCGCCCTCCTCGGCGAAGGGCAGGAAGCGCGGGTGGGGCTTGACCGTGTACTCCAGCGCCGAGCCGTGCACCTTGACCGCGAAGGGGGCGACGCCGGCCCGGGCCAGGATCGCCGGCCCCATCACCAGGTGGTTGGCGAGGCCGAGGTCGATCCCACCGGCCGCCCCGGCCACCGCGCGCACCGCGGCGACGTTGGCCTCCAGGTAGCGGTCCAGCTCGTCCTCGCTCAGCTCCGGGAACGCCTTCACCTCGAACCCCTCGTAGGGATCCTTGACGTAGACCGGCAGCAGGCCGCCGATCTCCGGCACGTGGGTCCTGACGCCGGGCAGCTCGACCCCGCGGTCCTGGCTCAGCAGGTGCACCTCGTGCCCCAGCCGGGCCAGCGCCGGAGCCAGGTTGGCGTTGTAGATGTTGCTGCCGGTGCCGCGCAGCATGTAGCCGTGGAAGAGGAGTACACGCATCGAGGCCGCCCAAGCTAATAGTCTTCGCGGCGATGAATGCGAAGCAGCTGTTCAGGATGCGCGCCCCGGCCTCCGGCCGCGAGGCGATCGCCCACACCGAGCCGGGCCAGATCTACGTCGATCGCGAGACCGACGAGGAGATGGAGCCGGTCGCGACGATCCTGCCGCTGGCCCCCTCGGCCTCGTCCCTCCCCCGCGCGCCCCAGAACCTGCGCGCCTGCCGCCGCTGCGACCAGCTGATCGGGCTGGACGTAAGCGACTGCCCCTACTGCGGTCTCCGCCAGAGCGCCGTCTAAGTAGCGCTCTGGAATTTGCTACTTCGCCCGCTGGGCGGGCCCGACAGCGATCGTCGCGCCCTTGGCGAAGCTGGAGGACGCCTTGGCGCGGCGTTCGCCGCCCGCGGGCCTCTTCACCAGCCACGCCTGGTAGAGCAGGCGGGCGTTGGAGTAGGAGCAGCCGTAGACCTTGGTCTTCTGCACGCCCTGCTGGGGGTGGCCGGTCTGGATGTCTTCCCGCGAGGAGCATTTTTCCGGCTGGCGACTGCCGCGCCAGGTGTTGTCGGCCGGCACGTTGAAGGCGAACATCGGCGCCCAGGTCGGGACCGTCAGCGCCACGACGTCGCCCTTGAGCACCCACATCGGATGGTCGAGGGCGAAGATCGGGGTGCTCCCGAAGTACGGGTTGAGCGTCTTCAGCGGGCTCTGCCGGATCAGCTTGTAGCGGGGCGGGTCGGTTTCGCCTTCCTGGCGCAGGACGCCGACCCGGGCGCGCGAGGGGGCGCCGAGGAAGTCGTTGAAGAAGCCGAGCTCGTCGGTGGTCGTTTTCGTTTCCTGCCTCGAGGGCTTGGCGAGCGTGATCGACCAGGCGACGAGCTTGCCGTCGAACGGGGCTTCGTAGGGATCTTCGGTGCCGTCGGCCATGGCCTGGAAGCCGGTCACGTGCCCCTCGACCCGGCAGGGTTTGATCTCGACGTTGTTGACGATCTTGCCGGGACAGGAGGCGGGCGGGGTTTCGGCGGTCTTGCCGAGGACGATCACGCGCGGCGGGGCGGACTCGGCGGCGCCGGGCGCGAGCAGCGCGATCATGCCCGCCAGCAGGCAGGCGGCGGCCCCGATCAGGGCCGGCAGGCGGCGGGGGCGGCTGTTGGTATCGGTCGAGAGCATCGAAACAGGCAACACGGGGCCCGCACCCCAAGTTGCGCCCCGATTCTGCCTTTCCTGACAGATGCGTGCGCTGCGCCGCTCCCTCTGCAGGATCTTGGTCAGCTGTGGTGACCGCCGTTCGCGGGGCCGGTAGGGTCCAACGCGAGATGGAGGCTCTCAACCCTGCAGACCAGTTCGTGCCGGCGGGGCTGGCCTCCCTCGGCGTCGAGGCGGACGAGACCGAGCTGGCCGTGATCGGCGCCGCCCACGCGATGTTCTGGCCGGCGATCGTGGATCTGCTCGAGCTGGAGACCGGCGAGGTGCCGCCGGAGCCCGACCCCGACCTCTCGCAGCCGCCGCGGGGCGCCTTTCCTCACCAGGATTCAGGAAAGGCGCCCCGAGACACGTGAACCCGCTCGACCTCCCCCTGCGCGGCCAGGCGGCCGCGGTCGCCGCCGGCGAGCTCGACCCGGGCGAGCTGCTCGACCTCGCCCTGGCCCGAATCGCCGCCCGCGATCCGGCGCTGAACGCCGTGGTGGAGACCTTCCCGGAGCGCTCCCGCGAGATGCTCGCCGCCGCCCCCGAGGGGCCGCTGCGCGGCGTCCCGGTGGTGATCAAGGACGAGTGGCCGCTGCCCTGGCGCGCCCAGCGCTTCGGCGCCGCCGAGATGCTGGTCGAGCCCGCGCCCGGCGAATCCGGCCCCTACCGGGCGCTGCGCGACGCCGGCGCGGTGATCGTCGGGGTCGGCAACATGCACGAGCTGGGCGACGGCAGCACCGGCAACCTCTCCGTCTACGGCCCCGCCCGCAACCCCTGGGACCCGGAGCGCTGCCCGGGAGGCTCCTCCAGCGGCCCGGCGGCGGCGGTCGCGGCGCGGATGGTCGCCGGCGCGGTCGGCGCCGACGGGATCGGCTCGATCCGCTTCCCCGCCGCCTACTGCGGCCTTACCGGGCTGAAGCCGACCTTCGGCCGCGCCGCGATGGACGGGCACCACATGGCGGGGATCTCGACCACGATCGTCGCCGGACCGCTCTGCGCCGACGCCGCCGACGCCCGCCTGCTCGGCTCGGCCCTCTGCGGGGAGGCGCTGGCGGCCGGCGAGGCCGG
>Ga0210085_1000592_pt1 | contig 15040 bp, 13 predicted proteins | sample China_Galinas_PW_5_FD_184866 | JGI IMG/M metagenome (GOLD analysis project Ga0210085, IMG submission 184866) | Wetland microbial communities from San Francisco Bay, California, USA, that impact long-term carbon sequestration - China_Galinas_PWC_D1... | ecosystem: Environmental > Aquatic > Marine... | reverse complement strand
GAGGTAATTGAAACAGAACTTTTACTTGCCGATGTGCAGACTCTGGAAAAGAAAATAGAAAAACTTCAGAAAATGGCAAAGGGCGATAAAGCAGCGAAAATAATGCTGGAAGATGCTGAGAAATTAGTAATGTTTATGAACGAAGGTAATCCGGCTATCCTTTATTTAGGAAATGAAAAAGAATCCGTAATACAGCTCTTTAATGAACTCAGATTAATGACAGCAAAGAAAGTTATCTATTGTGCAAATGTTGATGAAGACGGTCTGGCTGACGATAACGATTATGTAAAAAAAGTAAAAGAGTTTGCCCAAAAGAAAGGAGCTGACTCTATAAAAATTTCTGCTAAAGTTGAAGAAGAACTTGTCGGGCTTGAAGAAAGTGAAAGAGAAGAATTTTTAGATTCATACGGAGTAAAAGAAAGCGGTCTTGAAAAAATTATCAGAACCGGGTTCCACACACTAGGCTTAAACAGCTATTTTACGGCAGGACCGAAAGAAGTTCGCGCCTGGACAATCCACAAAGGCTGGAAAGCCCCTCTCGCTGCCGGAGTTATTCACACCGATTTTGAAAAAGGTTTTATTCGTGCAGAAGTGATTAGCTATGACGATTATGTTAAACATGGGTCAGAAGCTGCTTGCAGAACTGCCGGCGTTTTACGCATAGAAGGAAAAGATTACATCGTGAAGGATGGTGATGTAATGCATTTCCTTTTCAACGTATAAATTTATTTTAGATTATTTTCTGCCAAGTATTTATAAACTGCTGAAAAATCTTCTTTCCCAAATCCGCTGTTTTTTGCCAACCCAAAAATTTCTTTTGATGTATTTGTTAGCATAAGCGATATGTTCTTTTCAAAACCTGTAACGGAAGCTAACTGAAGATCCTTGTGCATAAGTGCGAGTGGAAATTCTGTCTCGTAGTTATTATCAGCAAATTTTTTTTTTTACCGCTTAAAAAAGGCGCCGCCAGAGGTCCGCCTATAATTGTATTCAGCAGAACTTCTTTTGAGATACCCATAGCTTCTCCCAGCACAAGGGCTTCAGAAAACGCATTCATTGCGTTCCCGAGTAGCAGATTTAAAACAATTTTTAAAGATGTTCCCTTACCGCTTTCGCCAACATGAATTATTTTTTTACCCATACATTCAAGCAATAGTTTTATTTCTTCAACATCTTTCTTTTCACCACCAACCGTAAAAATCAGTTCACCTTTTTCTGCCGGGTGAATGGTTCCTGCTACAGGTGCATCTACAAATCGAACATCCATACCTTTAGCTATCCTGGATACGGTCACAGAAAAGGAAGGATTCACTGTACTGCAATCTACCCAGATGGAATTTTGTTTCATACTATTTAAGAATCCGTCTGCACCTAAAGCTAAATTACTCACAGCATCAGGATTCGATAACATTGTAAAAACAATATCACTATTTTGTCCCAATTCTTTTGGTGATTCGGAAAATTCAGCTCCAAGTTCGATTAATTCTTTAGCTTTTTCTTTAGTCCTGTTATAGACGAGCAATTTTTTTTTATTTTTAAGCAGGTTTTTAGCCATCCTGCCCCCCATTAAACCCAATCCAATAAAACCTATGTTCATATTTTTCTCCTTATTCTTTATAAATCTACCGCAATTTGTAACTCCCGGTAGCCATAATAAACAAAATATTAGCAAAAAATAATCTAAAAATGAGACACAAGCCCATAAGAAAAGACACTAATTTAACTCTTTTTTGCTATTGTCTTGCATTTTGAAATATTTTGACCGGGTGATTTTCGGCACGATTTTTCCGTTATAATCTCTGTTGTTGTTGACCCATTAATTAATAAATAAAACAGGGATAATCATGGTAGTTATTTCTCAAACATTAACCATAATTTTATCAAGCGCTTTACTGGCTGTTTTTCTGTTTTTTGGTATTTCGATAATTAAAGACAAAAACGCCTAATAAATAAGAATTCTTCATTGCATTTAAAGCCTACCTTTTAAGGATTTAATTTCCAAAAATATTTTTTTTATAAAATTGACTCTTTGGGTTTAATAATCGTATATTTACGATGACCGATAAGGAGATGTTATTTCACTTTCTAAAACCAACGTTTTTAGCACCGAAGAGAATAAACTTGCGGAAATAGCAAAGGCACTTTCCCACCCTGCAAGAATAAAAATTCTGAAAATTCTTACGGAATACAATGTCTGTTTCTGTGGTCAAATTGTTGAGCTATTGCCTCTATCACAGGCAACTGTATCGCAACATTTGAAAGAACTAAAAAAAGTTGGAATAATCAGTGGCGAAATAGACGGACCCAAAACGTGTTATTGTATTAACCCGGATGTTCTTCAAAAATCAAAAACGTTATTCAATAAATACTTAGATGGTGTTTGTAAATGTTAAAAGGAAAAATAAAAAATGGAAGATGCAAAAAAGATTAAAGACATAGTGAAAGAAAAATATGGAAAAATTGCCGAACAAAGCAATGAAGAAAACAAATCTTCCTGCTGCGGAAGCGGACCTTCAATTATTTCATCATGCTGCGGTGATGGTACAATAGATTATTCGGTTTTCGCGGATGATTATACCCAAAAGCAGGGATATGTTGCCGATGCTGATCTTGGCCTTGGTTGCGGTCTGCCGACAGATTTCGCTGCTATTAAAACAGGTGATACGGTAGTTGACCTCGGTTCCGGCGCGGGAAATGATGCTTTCGTTGCCAGGTCAATTGTAGGCGAAGAAGGAAAAGTGATAGGAATAGATATGACTCCCGCTATGATAGAAAAAGCGAACAGGAATAAGGAAAAGCTGGGTTATAAAAATATTGAGTTTCATCTCGCCGAAATTGAATCCACACCCCTCGAAGATAATTCAGTTGATGTGGTTGTAAGCAACTGTGTTTTAAATTTATCGCCTGAAAAAGAGAAGGCGTTCAATGAGATAAACAGGATTTTAAGACCGGGTGCGCATTTTTGTGTTTCAGATATTGTGCTGAAAGGAAAGCTGCCTGCAGTGTTGAAGAGGTCTGCCGAAATGTATGCCGGTTGTGTCTCCGGCGCCCTTCAACAGGAAGAATATCTTGGTATAATTAAAAAAACAGGGTTTGAAAAAGTGGAAATAAAAAAATCCAAAAAAATTAATTTGCCTGAGCAGATCTTAAAAGAATATTTAGACGAACAGGAATTGATAAAATTTAAGAAAAATGAAATCGGAATTTTTAGTGTTACTGTGGTGGGGTATAAAGCATAATTTAACACCCCACCTCCTTTTCTCAATTAAGGAGGTCGGGTTAAACTAAGCTCTTGATAACATTTTATTATTTCATAAGTATCAATTTCTTATTTGCCACAAAATCATCCGCCCTTAACTGGTAGATGTAAACGCCACTGGCGAGATTGCCTGCATTGAATGTAACATTGTACCTCCCCTGTGATTTAAATCCATCTATAAGCGCAGCGACCTCTCTGCCTAAAATATCATACACCTTTAGTGATACGTGGCTGTCTTTCGGGACCTGGTATTTTATCACGGTTGCCGGGTTAAACGGGTTCGGATAATTCTGGGCAAGATCATAGGTTGTCACTATTCTGTAAATGTTGAGCTTTTAGACATATATATTCCTTGTAACTGCATCCAGTGTTATATAAGCATCTGATGAAGAATGATAATTTCCCCATACTGACCAGTTTTCATCTCTTAAATCCAAAGTAAAAGAAAGTTCATATTCGCTGCCGTCATTACTGGTAATAGTAAAATTCATCAATCCCCAGGGCATAATACCACCACCATTCCCATCATTATCATTTGGTGCATCAAAAGCCACCTGATCAACCCAGGTTTGACCTGAGGAAAAGGAATAAGAGTTCAAGAAAACAACTTTGCTGTTTATTGCATCCCAGGCCCAGGCATATTGGTCTGTGCTTACATCCAGCCTAAATTTTTGTGTTGTAGTGTTAGCTATCAGAACTTTTATTTCTCAGCCAAAACCAAATAGTGACTGACTTAAGAAAAATATAGCCAACAACATATATAAGTGTCGTTTCATAATATTCCTCCTTAATGAGAAATTTGTTATGTTTAAAACAGGAAGACCTTCTCATAATAAATGAGTTAAAAAAGCTGACCGGGCTTTAGAGGTTTTCCGTTCAAGGGTGGCGCTGCTACGCCACCCCGTTAATTATAAATTTTCTTTGGTTTTTTTACCTCCTTTTAACTTCTACAAGGTAGGCCTTGTTGTTTGACTCACCGACCATAACAGCGAGATCTTTTACTGCATATGCTCCTTCGTAAAGTGGCAAAATAGTCTTGCTGTATGTAATTTCTTTGAATCTCTTCCCATTGTAATGAAGTAATTCTTTCCCCCGCCCGTATGGATCTACGAAGTAATACACATCTTTATAATTATATAATGCCATAACAAAAACTGAATAGCCTGAAGGCAGGATATATTGCAATTCAGTTTGCTTTGTACTCAGGTTAAACTTCCATACCTTATTGAGTCCTAGCAGAAGTTGCTCTTCGTTTAATAATTTTACTGAAAATGATGTCAAATGCTCTTGAGTATTAGCGCTGTTATAGATTATGTTTGCTGAGTTATCATTCAGTTCAACAATTGATGTGTTAAAACTCTGGTCAGTTGCGCAAGCATAGGCAATACCTGTTTTTTCAGAGCCTGTAATTGCATCAAATCTCCACCCCCGGTCAAAGTCAATTTTGCTCCAATTATTTCCGTCGAAGTGTACAATAGTTCCCCACGGCCCTACTCCCCAGATATTGTTTGTTGATGAACCCCAGAGTTTGTGGACTCCCTGACCATTCGTGAATGTTATATTGCTAAAATCTTCATATTTGAATCCAAACTTGTCATACTTTAATACTATGCCATCAGCAAAATATATATTCTCAGAATCAGCAGCCCAGATACCATCAAAACCACCACTGTCAAATTGTTGGCCTACACCAAGCCATTGACTTCCATTCCAGTGAATGAAATTAACTCTTCCGGTATTACTTGTTACATTTATATAACCAACAGCCCATATATTATTTTCGTTAAATATCCAGACATCATTAAGCCAGCTTGATTCTCCACCATCACCAAACTCATATGTTTGAAACGTAAAATTCTGTGTTGTGCTGTCCGGTTCAGCAGGAGGAAATTTATCAGGGGGCTGTGTGGGATTGCTGCTGCAACTCGTGACTATACAACTAAATAATATTGAGAAAGTTAATGTTAGTGTTATTAGTATAAGTTTCATTTTCATAAACCCAATCCTTTAATAGAAATTATATCCGGGGTTTCTTTAATCATTTCTAATGTAAAGAAATTTTCTCTGTGAATAAATAAAGTACGTGGTGTTGTAAAATATAAATCCGGAAAGGATGGGCTAGAATAACTAAAACAGAGTGTATAGAATAATAGCGGGTTTAACATCAAGGCTCCCTTTAACAAAAAGGGAAAAGCAAAAATTGTTCCCTGGGTATAAAGCCAAAAAAGCGGATAATTACGGAATGAAAGGAAATTTTTACCTGAAGTCGCCGGTAAAAAGGGAAGTATTGTAACGTATCGTTGCAATTTCTGTTAGTAGGTTTAAATTTTGAGAAAAGACTAAACTTTCCTGTCAAATATCCAGCTGAATTTTTCCGCGGGAACCGCTAAGAAAAACCTGTTTCGACTTTTAATGTGGATACATTTATTCCCGTTTTACCGTAGTTTTTTAGTCTTAGGAATGTTTTTCATAAAACAGGTATTCCATTCCGGGTTGAGCCGCTCATTAATCCAATTCCAGGAAGAGATTAAAGTGCGGGTATAAAACTATGCTGAGATTACGTTTTTTAATATTTCATTCTTCTTGTTTTCAATTTCTACCATTAATTCTTTGAAAGAATTGGCAAAAAGAACAACCCCGTCTTCCGTTAATTTTATTGTGATTTCGATAAAATCAATGTTTAATTCCGCAAGTTTTTTCATCCGGGCCCCGGCTTCTTCTATATTTTTTGTTATTCTTTCAGCTGGCTTACCGTGATCTTTGTAGGCATCAATTGTGGCCGGGGGCATTGTGTTTACCGTATTATTTCCTATCAATTCTTCAACATAAAGAATATCCGGGTAAGCAGGGTTTTTTGTGCTGGTGCTTGCCCATAATAGTCTCTGTCTTTTTGCTCCTTTTTCTTCCAGTTTTTTGAACCTTTCGCTTGCAAATATTTCGTCGCATTTTTGATACACAAGTTTTCCATTAGCTATTGCAATTTTACCTTTTAATTCTTCATTATTTTTCTCTGCCAGGGCATTATCAACAGCCGTATCTATTCTGCTAATAAAAAAACTTGCAACAGAAGCTATATTATGGATTTCTTTATCTTGCTTTACACGATCTTCCAATCCGCTTAAATAGGCGTCAACAACCTGCTCGTAAACTGGTTGTGAAAAAATCAGCGTTACATTAATATTTGCTCCTTCAGAAATCATCTGCCTGATAGCCGGTATCCCTTCCTGAGTAGCTGGAATTTTAATCATTACATTTTTTCTATTAACCTCTTGAAATAGCTTTCTGGCCTCTTCAATTGTGGCATTAGTATCATAGGCCAAATCAGGTGATACTTCCAGGCTAACATAACCGTCAATACCATTTGTTTTTTCATTAACGCCGGCCAATACATCTGTCCCACCCTGAATATCCTTAACTGCCAGCATTTCGAATAATTGCTGCGCTGTCAGATCTGAATTTTCGGATAATAACTTTTTTAATTGCTCATCATAATCATTTCCTTTTCCAATCGCTTTTTGGAAGATACTCGGGTTGGAAGTAACTCCTGTAATCCCATCATTTTCCACAAGGTTTTTTAATTCACCTTTTTTCAGCATTCCCCTGCTTATATTATCTATCCAGACACTCTGTCCGTATTTTTCCAATTCTAACAAAGGATTCGCCATAAAAATCACCTCAAACTTTTTTATTTATCAAAATTATTTACTTTTTCCAGTCTTCTTACAAACCGTTCTTCCTTAATAAAATTAGCATTTAAGAAAGAAAAAACAAGTGCTTTCGCAGTTTCAATTCCGATGATTCTGGCGCCCATACAAAGAACATTCATTGCGTCGTGCTCAACCCCCTGGTGGGCTGAATAAGTGTCGTGGCAAAGACAGGCTCTTACGCCCTTAACTTTATTAGCGGCTATGTTTGCGCCAACTCCGCTACCGCAGATTATTATTCCTCTTTCCGCTTTTCCCGTTGAAACAGCCTCCGCTACCGCAAAAGCAAAGTCGGGATAATCATCTTTCGCGTCATAAAGCGTGTTTCCGAGATCAGTTACTTCGAAGTTTTCTTTTTTTAGCTCCCTGATTAAAAAATTCTTTAATTCAAATCCGCCGTGGTCAGCTCCTATGACTATTTTCATCATCAACTCCTCTTAAAATAGAATAATTTTACAAAATAATTTGGAGGGCCGTATACAAATCCATAAATCTTCTTCTTCAAAATATAATGAAAGAATCTGATAATTTTATTATTATAAACAGGAAATTAGACTTAACTTTTAAATTGATAGGGAAAATATGGGATTAATACATTTGTTAATTCTCCTGGTTATAGCGGGGATCTGTGGTTCAATCGGACAATCTCTCGTAGGATATACACATGGTGGATGCATTTCATCAATTGTTGTTGGATTTATTGGAGCTTTGCTGGGTGAATGGCTCGCCAGAAAAATGATGTTACCTGAGTTTTTCGTATTGCATATCGGGGGAACATCATTTCCGGTTGTCTGGTCAATTATCGGGGCGGTTCTATTTACCGGCGTAATAAGCCTGTTATTTAAAGGACGAAGGACATAGATTACTTATAATTTTTTTTCATTATTTATTCTAAAATGGCAACAAAATACTCAGGCAATAAAGAAGAAATTATCGCTTTAGACACATTTTTAAAAATTATCAGATGTGCGGAAACAATTTCATCCCAAAATTCTTCAAATCTTAATAAAAACGGTTTAACAGAAAGTCAGTTCGGAATACTTGATGCTGTTTATCATCTTGGTCCACTCAAACAAAAAACTCTGGGTGAAAAGATATTAAAGACCGGGGGGAATATAACCCACGTTGTCGATAACCTTGAAGATCAAAAATTAGTAATCAGGAAAAGAGGCAAGGAAGACAGACGGCAGTTTGAAATCCATATGACACCAAAAGGGAAAAAAGTGTTTGAAAAAATTCTGCCGGACCAGGTTAGGTTGATTAAAAATCAAATGAGTGTTTTATCTAAAGAAGAACTGGAAACACTTGGAAAGCTTTGCCGTAAAATAGGTTTAAAAAATAATAATTAGCTCTGTTTATTGTTTTGAACCTGGCTGTAAATAATTGGTAGAATTTTTCCAGCTTCGCCAAAACATGATCGATCAGAATACCTGGAAATTTCAGTTCCTTCAATATTTACTTCAATTATGTAGGCGCCGTTTTCTTTCGCTACAAATATTAAGGAAGCCGCCGGGTACACTATTGCTGAAGTGCCAACTATAAAGAATACATCACAATCTTTTGCTGCACTTTCGCCACCAATAAACTGATCCTGGGGTAAATATTCGCCGAACCATACAACATCAGGTCTTATCAAACCACCGCAATTACATCTTGGGACGGTGTCTTTTAAATTAATTTCATCATTATATGGCTTTTTACAATCGATGCAATAGTTTCTTTCAATGTTGCCGTGCAATTCAAAAATTTTTTTGCTTCCTGCGCGTCTATGTAAATTATCTATGTTCTGTGTAATCACGGTTACATTTGGGGTAATTTTTTGAAAATCTGAAATTACTTTGTGTGCGTTGTTAGGCTTTGAATCGTGGACAATTTTCTTTCTGTGTTTGTACCATTCCCAAACCATCTCCGGGTTTTTAAGGAAGGCATTAAAATTGGCTAGCTCTTCAGGCTTTAATTTATTCCAGATCCCGTCTTTCCCCCTGAAAGTCGGGATGCCACTTTCCGCTGAAACACCGGCTCCTGTGAAAAACACAATTGATTTGGCGAAATGGATTTTTTCTATTGCTTCTTCATCGAGTAAATTCATCTTCGAGAAAAATTATTAATCAAAGAGTGATTTATTTAACTCATCATCTTCAGACGTAAAATTATGCTGATGTAAATCAGTCCCGGCCAGTGAGATAAATCTGGTCCATTTATTTTCACCTTTAATCCCTGTGGCCAGCGCATTTTTATAGGCATTAACTTTTGCGCTAAGTTCATCAGCCTGATAAAGCGTAATTGCTTCAATGGTTTTAGGAACTACCGGTGAAGCGAATTCAAGTTTTCCCTGGTGACTTAATACAATGTGTAATAAATTATTTTTTAAATCTGTTGGAAAATTAGATATATTCTTTGACTGTTCGTTAATTTTCATTGCAGATATTACAATGTGGCCCAGCAACTTTCCTTTCTCTGTATAATTGAATGATTCTTCAACACTCAATTCTTCCGTTTTTCCAAAATCGTGCATCATCGCTCCGCATATCAACAAGTCACGATTTATTTCAGGATGAATATCACACATCAGGTCACAAATTTTCATTATTTCAAGAGTGTGTTCTATTAGCCCGTGCACATAAGCATGATGCCAGGACTTGCCTGCTGGAGAATTTGAAAATTTTTCAAAATTTTCATCAATGAAGATTAATTTCATCAGGGATTTTAAGAAAGTATTTTTAACTGCTTCCAGTCTGTCGCTAAATTCGTTTTTCATTACCTGCAAATCCCTTTGGGATTTCGGCATAAACTCCCCTATGTTGATATTTTCGGCTTTTTCCACCGGTTTTATCGTAGAAATTTTTATCTGAGGAGTTCCCTGGTATTCATCAATTGATCCTTTAATTTTTACGACATCACCTACTTTAAAATTATTAGATATAGAAGAAAAATTATCCCAGATATTGGATGAATATGATGCTGAACGATCCCCCAGTTCCAGATTTAAATAATCGCTTCCGTTTCTGGCGGTCTTAATTTCTATTTTACGCAGCAAAAGAAAATGATCTAATTCATCCCCTTTGCTAAGTTTTGCAATTTCTGTTTGATTTAGCATTTTATTTCCTGATTAATTCATATGTACTATTTGCTGGCAAATGAGTAAGTACTGAGCGATTTAATAAATCGATCGATACTGCTAATCTGTTTTTACCGTCATCAACCTCCTGTATCACACCAATTATCCCCTCAAAGGGCCCATCTTTTATTAAAACCTTCCGACCGGGCACAAGCCCATCATGAATAATTACATCACTATCTCTATTAAGGACTTTCTTAAGATTTTCAATCTGCCATTCCGGAATTTTAGCAGCTTTACCTCTATCATAAATGCATCTTACAACCGAATATTGTTCGACAGAAATCAAACGTTCACTTTCGGTGGCCAAAATAAAAATATATCCCCGCATAACCGGTTCAGTTACTTTTTTCTTTCTGTCACTCCATTGTTTAGTTTTTGTGACAGTTGGGAGATAGTAGGAAATATCTACAGATTTTAATTGTTCCGCTGCCTTAAACTCACATTTAGGTTTAGTATATAAAGCAAACCAGAAACGTTCTGCTTCTGGTTTATTTAATTGGCCATTAAAATTGTCTTTCATCTCCTGCATTACAGTTAATACTTCTTTTATAAAATTGCTTTCCGTCCAATTGAATAATAAATAAATTTCTTCTCACGCATTTTTTCAAGGTCATATAAATTACGACCATCAAAAATCACAGGATTTTTTAATAATGCTTTTATTTTATCTAGATCCGGGTTTCGGAATTCATTCCATTCTGTAACAATTACGAGTGCATCCATATCTTTAATAGCATCATAATTAGTTTTTGTATAAACAATTTTATCACCAAGTACTGCTTTTGTCGTTTCCATTGCTTCCGGATCGTAAGCTGTAATTTTTACTCCGGCCTCTAGTAATTTTTTAATCAATGCTATTGCTGGTGCTTCCCTGACATCGTCAGTGTTAGGCTTAAAAGCCAGCCCCCACAAACCAAGCTGTTTGTTTTTCAATTTTCCTTCAAAATGTTTTTCTATTTTATCAAAGAATAATTCTACCTGGTTTTTATTTACTTCCATTACAGACTTTAAAATTTTAAAATCGTAATTGTGTTCGTTAGCGGTGTTAACCAGCGCTATAACATCTTTTGGGAAACAGGATCCACCATATCCAACACCGGGGAATAAAAATCTTTTTCCTATTCTCGAATCAGATCCAATCCCAACCCTAACTTTATCGACTTCCGCTCCTGTAAGTTCACAAAGATTTGCAATCTCATTCATAAAAGAAATTTTAGCAGCGAGAAATGAATTGGCTGCATATTTTGTCATTTCCGCAGATTTTTCATCCATAAAATAAATTGGGTTTCCGGAACGTACAAACGGTTCATATAACTGCTCTAATATTTTCTTAGTTTTTTCACTGCTTGTTCCAACAACAACCCTTTCTGGTTTCATAAAATCTTCAACAGCCATTCCTTCTCTAAGAAATTCGGGATTCGATGCCACATCAAAATTGAAATCGGGCGCGTGTTTTTTAACGGCGTTTCTAACTTTATCACTTGTGCCTACTGGAACAGTACTTTTATCTACAAGTACTTTAAATCCCTGATTCGGTTCTTTCTTAAAAAAGAGTCCTAAGTCATCTGCAACACCCATTACATATTTTAAATCAGCGCTACCATCACCATCTTGTGGCGTAGGCAAGCAAAGAAAAATTACCTCAGCTTTTCTAACTGCCTCATAAAGATCTGTTGTGAAAGTTATTCTTTTATCTTTAATATTTCTTTCAAAAATAGGTTGGAGTCCGGGTTCATAAATTGGAATTTTCCCCTTCCTCATTTTTTCTATTTTATTTTTATCAATATCAACACAGACTACATTATTTCCGGTTTCAGCAAAACAGGTCCCTGTAACCAGACCAACATATCCCGTTCCAACTACAGCTAGATTCAAAACAACCTCCAAATTATTGAGATTTAAAATATACCTATAAAGCTAAAGATTTGGAAGAAAAAGGAGTAATTTAAGGGAATTGTTTCTTGAAAATTTTGCTTAAATCTTAAGGGCTGAATCCAGTTTATCAACAATTTGCCTTTCGTTGACCGGTTTCTGAAGTACATCAAAAACACTCACATTCTGGTAGGCTTTTTTAACAGTTTCAATATCAAAGCCTGTAACAAGTAGTATAGGAATTCGATAGTTTTTTTCTTCCCGCCTGATAGATTCAATTAACTGCATTCCACTCATCAGTGGCATTTCGTGTTCTGTTATAACTAAAGAAGGCAGTTTCTTCAAAACAACACTCATTGCCTGATAGCCGTTTGTAGTGGTAATAACCTGAAAATCTGAGAAATTTTTCTTAATCAGTTTTTCCAAATGTATATTATCCTCATCACCCGGATCGACTAATAAAATAATATTAGGCGATCTTGGAATTGTAAAATGGAAATCACTGCCTCTTCCAAACTTTGAATAGAACCAGATATTGCCTTTGTGTTTTTCAATTATTTCTTTTACAAGAGACAGACCTAATCCTGTTCCTTTTTCTCCTTTTGTTCCTTTTGTAGAGAACATACGCTCAATCTTGAATAACTTGTTTTTGTTGTCTTCAGTTATTCCCAGTCCTTCATCCTTCACAATAAACTCAATTAGCTCATCGTTAAAAATATCAGCCGTAATTTCAATAATTTTATCAGTAGAGGAAAACTTAATCGCATTGCTTAGAAGATTGGTTATCACCTGGGTTAATAACCTTTCGTCTGCCTGGACAAATATACTCTCGTTAACTTTGACTTTTATGTCAATATTTTTTCTTATTGCATTTCCAGTAAGTGAAGAGACACAGTTAAAAACAACAGATTGTGCATGTAGTCGCTGTGGTTCAATTTTCATTCTACCTGTTTGCAGGCGACTCCAATCAAGAAGATAATTAATTAGCTGAAGCTGATTCTGTGATGATTCATGAATATATGTCAGGTATTCTAATTTTTCCGTATTCGAAAGAGTCTGTTCATTTATGAGTATTTCCGCAAACCCGAGTATGCTCGTAAACGGAGCTCTAAGATCGTGAGAAAGCATTGAAATAAATTTATCTTTAGAAGTATTTAATTGTTTTAGATTTTCAATTGATTTAACAAGTCCATCATCAGCTTTCATTAAATCACTTACATCGGAAATTGATCCGCTTGAACTAACAGGTTTTCCTTTTTTATCACGATTAATTGTAATAACTTCTTTCAGCCAAACAGATTTCTTATCTTTTCTTTCTATTCGGTAGACTATCCGCAAATTAGTTTGGGTTTGATCCTCAAGAAACTTCTCATATTGCTTCTTAACATTTTCATAATCATCGGGATGAATAATAGACATGAAACCTTCAGGCTTCTTTTTAATATCCCTGTTCGAAAATCCAGTTACGGCTGTAACATTTTCAGAATATTCAGTTGTCCTGTCTTTAATTCCACTGGAAGAGTGCCAGGTAAATTCGCCCTGAATTGCAACAACATCTTTCTTATTAGTACCGGAACTACCCAGGCTGGTAACAAAATTTAATAAAAGGAAATATTGTCCCTTTTTCTCATTATAATTTAGCGGAGACCACCTGGTTACGACCGAGGCTTCTTTATTTTTAGCGTATTCAATATCAAGTGAAATAGTTTTATATTTTTTTAACCTTACTTCCTTAAGAATATTTTTTTTTTTCAGGTCTTCTTTATAAAACATAAAGATGTCTTTATTAATAAAAACATCCTTCTTTGCGCCGGGTAATTTTTGGGGTTTTCCAGAAGCAATAACAACACCTTCTGAGTCAATAATCAGGGAAAGATCACTTATAAAATCGAGCTGGTAGATGATTGAAGAGAATTCGGTAGATAACTTTCCACTCCCTTTCTTCACGCCTTTTCTAGGGGGTTTAAGAGATGGGGTCTTACTTTTATTTAATTTACTTTCATGCTCTTTTTGGGGCATAAAATCTAACAGTATGATTATTTATTGGTTAATATACGTATATCATAATAACTTCTGAAATTAGCTCTATGTTTTCTACAAAGTTTAGCTAAACAACAAATACTTTAGCGATATCAACTAATAGAGATGGCTGATTCATCAATGCTGAAGCAAATATTTTACCCAGAGATCTTTTATCATAAGGAACTTTATTAAATGAATGGGCGATCTTATTGAACTTCTCATCCGTAAAATTATAAATTCCGTTTTTAATGTTGTTAAAGGTTTCGTGTCGTTTTCCTAACCTGTCGTGCCAGGCTTTATCATATGCAAGTATGTGGTCAGGCTTTTTCAATTTAATAGATTCACTTGCAATTCTACCTGCAATGCTTCCCCCGATCATACCGCTTGCAATTCCTCCTCCACTAAGAGGATTTACCTGCCTTGCAGCATCTCCGACGAGCATAATGCCGGGCGCAGAAATTTTTTCCAGTGTTACCGCACTTGGAACCCCTCCTGCAATTGATGTTAAAATAGCGGCCTTCGGATGATTTTCTCCTAAAAAATTATTTAAGAAAGAAAGAGCTGATCTTTCTTTTCCAACCATACCGCCAACACCAAGACCAACATTAGCAACATCTTTACCTTTAGGAAAAACCCAAAAATATCCACCGGGTGCAACTTTTTTCCCAAAATAAAAATATAACGTTTCTGGATCCACCATTACATTTGAAGCTGTAACCTGTGCACAACACTCCATATCACGAAAATCAATATGTGTTTTTATTCCTGCCCAACGCCCTACTCTGGATTCAACACCATCGGCCCCGATGACAATTTTTGCTTTAACTTCTTTTTGTTCTCCACGAAACTCATATTTTACTCCGGCTACTTTTTCGCCATCAAACAGGAGACCATTTACATAAGCACGTGTTAAAATCTCTGCACCGGCACGTGCTGCTGTCATAGCAAGTTCATAGTCAAATATTCTTCTCTCAAGCATGTAGCCGGTATCTTTAAACTCGATAATAACTTCTGTTCCATCAGGAGCGTTTAGTGAAAACTTATTAATGTGTGCTTTAATCC
>Ga0210085_1000591_pt1 | contig 15042 bp, 12 predicted proteins | sample China_Galinas_PW_5_FD_184866 | JGI IMG/M metagenome (GOLD analysis project Ga0210085, IMG submission 184866) | Wetland microbial communities from San Francisco Bay, California, USA, that impact long-term carbon sequestration - China_Galinas_PWC_D1... | ecosystem: Environmental > Aquatic > Marine... | reverse complement strand
TTCCGGCCATTGCAGAAGAGCTGGATCTGCCATCCCATCGTGTGTTGTGGTACCTGACTGCCCTGAAGAAATATGACCAGGTCAGTGAAGATGGGATGGATGGAGAATACGTCCTGTACAAGCGAAGGGAGGAGTAAAGCAATGGCCACACGAGTGGATCCAGGTTTGATGTTCAAACTCAAAGACTATGGGGCTGAAAGCATTGAGAATTGTTTCAACTGCGGAAACTGTACCGCAATCTGCCCCTTGACCAGCACGGAACATCCTTTCCCAAGGGATATGATCCGCATGATCCAGTTAGGCCTGGAAGAAGATCTCAAAGAGAGCGTCGACCCCTGGCTGTGTTATTACTGCGGAGACTGTTCCCTTACCTGCCCCAAAGAAGCGGAACCGGGAGAGACCATGATGGCTGCCCGCCGCTGGCTAACAGCTCAGTATGACTGGACCGGATTGGCAGAAAAATTCTACACATCAAAATTGTGGGAATTTGGCTCGATGATCGTGACCGCTATCTTCATCATCGTACTCGCTGTCCTGCTCCACGGACCAATTGTGACCGATTCCGTCCAGTTGAATACTTTTGCCCCAGTTGAGATGATGCACACTGCCGACTGGATCATGGCTGCCGGCCTGGTTTTCTTCATCGGCACCAATATCCTCCGGATGCACAATTATGTCATCAAGAAAAATAGTCCGGTTAAAGTCCCGCTGATGATCTATATCACAGAAGCCTGGTATTTCCTGCTGCACCTTTTCACCCAAAAGAAATGGTCAGAGTGCGCTGCGGATGAAAAAACCATCCAGGAGAAAAACTACAAACGCCTGCCCTGGATCAACCACCTGCTGATGGTCAGCGGATATGGACTGATGCTGGTGCTGATCATGTTATTTCTACCCTGGTTTCAAACTGACGAAATCTACCCAATTACCAACCCCCAGCGTTGGTTAGGGTATTATGCGACCGGTGTGCTGCTCTATGGAGCGGGTTCTGTGATCATCGGCCGCATCAAGCAGGATCGGCCTATCCACAAGTTTTCTCATCCCAGCGATTGGATCTTCCCGGTGCTGCTGCTGATCGTCACCCTGACCGGCATCCTGCAGCATACCTTCCGATATCTTGGTCTGCCGCTAGCTACTTACTACACCTATGTCATCCACCTGGCCGCGGCATTCCCGATGCTGGTGCTGGAGGTGCCATTCGGAAAATGGTCCCACCTGTATTACCGACCGCTAGCGATCTACTTCCAGCAGGTTAGGAAAAAAGCCCTTGAGATTAGTCAGAATACGAAGGAGGCGCTCAGCCCAGTGAACTAAAGAACAGGTTACCTGATGGTGGGATGCAAGCGGGATTTCAATTAGCGGTGCCGATCGCATTTATCAGCGACAAAAAAACATCAACTGTTCTTTTGACGGTCCTTGCCAATTCAAAAAGGGATTTTCTTGCTGGCAAGACAACAAATATAAACAAGACCCGGGTTTGTTCTTTGAAGGCCCATAGCGAGTAGCGGGCGGAACATTGAACACTGCCCAATCCCGAAAATCAGGGAGTCAAGAAAAGGAGGTGAGCAGGAAGTTATAGAACTGAGAAATTGAGCAAGGGAGAAATTGCTGCAAGGAACGCATTTTCCGAGCCCCACATCTACAGGCTGAAAAAGCTGCTGCAGAGACCAACCAGGCCTTCTACTTTGACTGAAATCTCTCCAGGAGACCTTCAAAAAAACAGCAAGGGGATTCCCCTTCCTGAAAAAGCTCTCCGAGGAAATATAAAGCCGATAATCAGCAAATCCGCTTAATTGATAGCTTGTAGACTTGAAAATTGAGTCCCGAAGAGACATCAGTGAAAAATAGCATAGGAGAAAGTGAAATGAGTAAAATGGCTGTTGTATGTAACGGAGATACCCCTGCGAATATTATGCCGACCTTGATAATGTCCTCCTCAGGCCTTGCGGTGGACAATGAAGTCGTGATCTTTTTCTGCCCGGCAGGAGCCAGGTGGCTGCTAAAAGGCGAGCTTGAAAAACTGGGTACACCCAAAGGTCTTCCGGATCCCATCAAACTATTTAATGACATCATGGATCTCGGCGGCGAGGTTATACTTTGTGAGTTGGCCTTAGAGAATAAAGGGATCGATCCAAAAGACCTGCGCGACGATCGTATCAAGATCACCAAGGCGCCACCCTTCCTGATGGAAATTGAGGATGCCAACATCACCCTCTGCTTCTAATTCTAATCCTTGTGTTAGGCTAACAAGAAATCAGGCAGGTTTAATACAAAAAAATAGGCCGCAATCACTGCGGCCTATTTCCTTTAGAAATCCTGAATGGCATAAGGGATATCCCCCCGCCTTCCCAGAGATATCAAATCTTGATTGGAGGGATCGTGCACAAAACTCCAGAACGCGTCCGAGGGACGGTTGGAGTTATCTAATCGCTTGCGGATCATGTAGATCGTTCTCACTAGATCCACACCGCTGATGGGAACGGCGACTACATTGCCGCGTTCCATCACGCAAGAGGCCGCCAATTTGGATGTGAATGAAATCCCATATCCGGCAGCCACAGTATGAACGATGGCTTCAGCGTTACCGATTTCCATGAATACATTGAGATCCTCAAGGCTGATATCGCATTTAGCCAATTCAGAGAGGACCACTTTCCTTGTCCCCGATGTGTTCTCCCGCATGATGATCGGCTCACCCACCAGATCCTCAGGATTGATGATCTCCCTGGCTGCGAAACGATGGTTGCGAGGAACAATAAAGACAATTGAGTCCTTAAAGAATTCCTGGAGTTCAATATCTTTTCCAGGTATTTCGTAGCTGACCACCCCAAGGCTGGCATCTCGCTCTAGAAGGTTGGGGATCACGGATGTTGGGGTGCAGCGCAGCAGCTGAGTTCGGATATTTGGATGGCGGATGGAAAATCTGGCAGCCAGTTGGGGAAGTACATATTTGCCAGCTGTAGTGCTGCAGGCGATCCTTAGTTCACCTGCAAGGCCTTTATTAAGTGACTCCATCATTTCTTGTAGTTCAATCGAATCCCTGAGCATACGTTTTGCCCAGGGCAGCAGCAGCCGACCTGCATCAGTCAATTTGACTGCTGCGCCCTGGCGTTCGAACAGAACCACGCCTAACTCCTGCTCAAGAGTTTTAATATGATGACTTACCGTTGGTTGAGAAAGATGCAGCACCCGGGCAGCTTCCGAAAAGTTCAGATTTTGAGCCGCATGGAGAAAAGTTTCGATTCGCAGTAAGTCAACCATATTCATCCTATCAGTCAAATATTTATTACATGCGTATCTTACCACAGGAGAACATTGAGAAGGGTTCCTGCCAGCAGCAGCCTTAATGGGAAACAGGCTTCAGCGTTTGGCTGAAGCCTGTTAATCGGTTCTCAATAATTAGATCTAGGGAGCAGCGAATTCTACCACCGGATACCCCGCGTCAACCCAGCTGCCAAAACCACCACTTAGGCTGGTGACATTGGTGTAGCCGTAGCTGAGCAACATTTCCATGGCCATGGTGGAGCGGTGTCCGCTGCCGCAGTAGACCACAATCTCGGCGTCCTTATCGGCCGGCCAAAGCTCTTTACTGGCAACCAGGTCCTGGAGCGGGATGGTGATCAGCTGTTGATCGACAACAGCGATCACGCCTTTCTCTTCAAGTTCTCCCGGGGTGCGGACATCGATCAGAATCAGGTCCGACTTTTCAACGAGTGCAGTATTCAAACTATCTGCGCTCATGATACCCCAGTTAGAACCCAGGCTTTTCACTGCTGTCAAAGCAGCATCCACTTTAGCGACAACGCCGGCATCCGGCTGGGTCGCGTCAAGTACGGGGGAATCAAGCGTGCCTTCCATGACCGGATTGCCGCCTTCTGCCCAATCTCCGAAACCAACCTTCAAAGCCCGGACGTCTGTCCAGCCCATAGCGTGCAGCGCTGTCATGGCAATTGTCGCCCGCCAGCCGCCGGCACAGTAGGTCACAATCGGGGTTTCAAAGGAAGGCAGCTTGTCAACATTCTGAGCTAATACGTCCAGCGGGATATTGGCTGAAGCACCCTCGATATAACCGGAGCTTGCTACTTCCTCTGCCGAGCGTACATCAAGTACAAAGGGCGGTTGGTCCTCGATCATCTCTGTCAGCAGCACATCTGCAGAGCCAATAGCGTTGTAGCCAACCATGGTCTCGAGCATCGTGCTGTAGTTGAAATCCAGAGCCCCAGCACCTCCAGCAACCGGATAACCAGCTTCAGCCCAGCCGCCAAAACCGCCAGTGAGACTGGTCACATCGCTGTAACCGTAGGCAAAAAGAATGGTCATCGCCATTGTGGAGCGATGGCCGCTGCCGCAGTAAATCGCTACCGGAGCATCCATAGACGGCCAATCGGCTCGGGAATCCACAAAGCTCTCCAGGGGGATATGAACCCAATTGGGAGCTTCAATATACCCCTTTTCGTCCACTTCTTCCTGGCGTCGGACATCAACTACCACCAGATTTTCTTTTTCAGCAATGGCCAAGTTCAGGTCATCGGCAGTGATGATACCGTATTTTGAACCATGATCCATAATACCTACCAGGTAGGCATCCGCAGCCATCCGCAGACTTTCATCCACAACTGCTGCGTTCAGAGGCATCATATCAGGAACCCCATCAGCCACCGGGTTGCCTGCATCCATCCAATCAGCAAAGCCAACCTTCAAAGCCCGAACATCTTCAAAACCCATCCCGTAAAGCGCGGTCATGGCGATTGTAGCTCGCCAGCCACCAGCACAATAGGTGACGATCGGTGTATCCAAAGAAGGCAGCAGATCTATATGTTGGGCTAGTTCGTCAAGAGGAATGTTCACCGCACCTTCGATATGTCCGCTAGCAGCCACCTCATCGACCGTGCGCACATCCAGGATGAACGGCGGCGTATCAGTCACCATCTCCTCCAGCAGTCCATCGGCTTTCATAGCGTTGTAACCGGACATACTGCTCAGCATGGCTCCAAATACCGGATCCAACTCCTCAGGGCTTGCTGCTGTCACCGCGGGAGGTGCCTCAGTGGGTTCGGGTTCTTCGTTCATACCCTCTTCCACTGTAGCTTCCTGCTGGGGTTCCTCAACGACAGGAGCTGCCTGTCCACCGCAAGCCGAAAGGACCAGGCTGGCAAGAATTATTACCGATAAAACAGCATAGAATTTTTTCATTCAAATCTCCTTTAATTATATTCTTCCAAAGTGATAATATTGAATTCCACTCTTATTGTGGTAAGGATGGAACTACATCAATAATGATGTCCTGATTGGCTTGCAACTCTTCCGGGGCAACCTTGTCAGCTGTCAGGAAAATATCAGGATTCCCATGACAGCTGGCGCAGGATTCAGTCTGGGGGGTATTGCGCTGGATATTGTGAGGGGTGGTGTAAACCCAGGTTTCACTGCCGCCGAAATTGGATACCAGGCCAACCTCGTAAAAATCAAAACTGGTACTAGAGATTGGTACATGGCGAACCGTAACATAGGTATAGGGGCGGGCGTAACTCTTGATGGGGTTCTTCCCGATGTAGAAACCCAGGTAAGATCCATCAGTGGTGAAGATCGGATTCCCGGTCTCCTCACTCAGCGAAACATGGCAATTATCACAGCTGGTATAAGATACCGAGTGACATACCTGACAGGACATGGTCCCGTCATGCTGCTCATGCATCAGGATCCCATCATTGCCAGCGGTGACCGTGGCATGGCAGGACTCACAGCTAGGAGACTGGAGTCCATCATAGCGATGTTCTTCTGGCGCGAATTGGCTGGTCTCAGGACCATCATGGCAGTCCTGGCAGTTAGGTTCCGTTCCATGCATCTCATGGCCGGTATGGCAATCAATGCAGGTCATTCGACCCTGGCGGAAATGCACATCCGCCTTCAGATCTTCATGTTTTCCCATATACTCATTTCCGACCCTGCTGCCGTGGCAAGCGGTGCAGTTGTTTGTCATGGAAGGTTCTGCATCAAAAACATGCCCATCGATCAACCCCCCTTCCACAGATGACGGCCGGCTGACATGACAGTCGCCGCAGGAAGCATGACAGCTGTCGCAGTGATTATCAAACATCTCCTGGGAAGCAGGATGGTTTTCAGGCACACCCCGCTCGGCAAGGTTGGTCCAATAACCGCCAAGGGTGGTATGCAAGCTGTTCTCTGCTGCTGCTACCAGATTGGGATGACATGCTCCGCATGTTGCTTCCGGATCATCGCTGGGCGCAGCGATCAAATCCGTGTGAGCAGTCTCTTTATCCACAGCTTGCAGACCCTGATGGCATTCCTGGCAGGAGATCTTCCCGTGGACAGTTGCTAGAAAAGCATCCCCATCCACAAGCGCTTTTTCCCAAGGCTCCAACGGAGCCACTTCTCCCCCTCAACCTTCTCCCGAGTTTTCACTCTCGATGACAATAACCGGGTCGGCGGTGTCTATCAAGGCTTGCTGATCCGTATGACAGACCAAACACTGGTCGACTTGCTCCGGTTCTGCTTCATCCGCTGCAATTTCCACCGCCTGGGTAACTCGAGAGGTATCGGCTGCAGATACTGCTGCTTCAGTCAACTCAAGCTCCGGAGTAGCTTCAGCATTCTGGCCAGAAGCTCGGCAGCTGACCGCGGCAAACACAATCAAAGCTCCCAGGACCAGCAATTGGTAGTACTTCACTTTGACGCTAAATTTTCTTGGTCGTTTTGCCATATTATTCCTCATACCCAGCTTGTATATTTTTTCACTTAGCAAGATTATAACATTGTTGATAAGCATTTACCATGAATAAATCATCAGTGGATAGGTTTTCCTTATCGTTTTTTCTTATCAATAGCATAAGTAGAAGCTATCCTACCTTTCCCGGTTTGATAACTATTTACGATGAAATTGTGCTAACATTCACAAAGAAGGGTTACCAATAAATCTATTAGTGAGAGGGTTTAAATTATGAAGAGACGAAAAATTTCCCCCGCTCTTGTTTCTGGACTGCTGGTTGGCTTGCTGAGCATGTCCTTATTTACCGGTCTGGTCTTCGCTTCTCCTCCAGCCCAGGGCGATGATCCTGGCCTGGAGATGCTCAGTGACAGTGACTGCCGTGAGTGCCACCTCGATGTGGCCGACAACTGGTCCCACAGCCCCCATGCCCATGCTTATGATGATCCTGGCTTTCAGCAGCAGTGGGTTGGATTAGGCTCTCCGGACAACTGTCTGGCATGCCATACCACAAACTACATCTCATCCACTGGGGAATATGACGCCCAAGGCGTATCCTGTAAATCCTGCCACGGCACGGTGAGTGTCAACCACCCACCCGAGATTGTGCCTATTAAAGCGGATACAGACTACTGCGGATCCTGCCACACTACCACCCTTAGCGAATGGCGGAAGACCGGCCACTCCTCCACAGATGTGGGCTGTATGGACTGCCATGAACCACATAGCCAGCAGGCGCTGTTCGAGGATCCTGACGACCTTTGCATTAACTGCCATCAGGATGACATGGAAGACTATTTGAATGACCTCCACGTCCAGAAAGATATTGGATGCGTGGACTGCCATGCCCTGGTCATACCTCCAGAACAGGCTCCTGAGGATGGGATTGTGCCCACCGGCCATTCCTTCAATATCACACCTGAGACCTGCGTTGCCTGCCATACAGATGCACTACACGCTGGATTCCACCTCCCCGGTTACGAAAACGGGGCAGCAGGAAACGGAGATGCTCTGACCGGTGAGTCTTCTGACGAAGGTCAATTGGATGGCGCCAAACCCCGCGAATCTGTTGAAGATGACACAGAGGTTAACCCTTCTCAACAAATTCAGGCACTGGAAACTGCCCTGGCCAGCAGCCGGGTTTCCAGTCTTTTCCAGGGTGCCGTAATTGGCCTAGTCCTGGGCGGCAGCACAGCCTGGGTTGTCGGACAGAATTTACGACGCCGGATTGAGGATGAGGAGGATGAGGATAATGATCTCTAAAATAAAGCGGATTTTTAGGAAGAAGCAGGAAAAGAACAACAACAAACCCTTGGTCTCTCGGAAAGAATTTCTGCAAATCGCTGGAGCGACCGGGGCAGCGGCAGTAGTAACACAGTTAATCACATCCGGGCCGCTTTCTTCCGAGGCTATCAAAGGTATCGGGGAAAGGACCCACAGTGAAGCCGGGGTAATCCCCACCCATAAGTGGTGCATGGCCATTGATCTCAGCACCTGCATCGGCTGCCAGTACTGCATCTGGGCCTGCCAAGCCACCAACGATGTCCCTGATGACGATATGCGCTGGAACATCGGGTTTCCTGAAAGAACGGAAAACGGGACCGATTTCTTTATGACTCGCCCCTGCCTGCACTGTGAGGAGGCACCCTGTGTCAAGGTCTGTCCAGTGGGTGCGACTTGGAAGCGGGCCGATGGTATCGTGGCCATGGATTACAAGCGCTGCATTGGCTGCCGATACTGTGAAGTTGCCTGCCCTTACGATGTAAGACGCTTTAATTGGGAATCTGCCACACTGGAAAATCCCTACCAGCCTACCTGGGGCTCTCCAGAGGTTGAGCGTCGAACCAGGGGTGTGGTAGAAAAATGTACTTTCTGTGTCCAGAGAATCGACCGCGGCATCGAGCTTGGCCTAACCCCGGGTGTTGACCGAGAAGTTACGCCTGCCTGTGTCAATGCCTGTCCGGTCAATGCCCGGACATTTGGCGATCGTAATGATCCTGAAAGCCCCTTAACAAAATTCCTGGCCGAGAATGATACCTTCAGGCTTCGGGAGGATTTTGGCACTGAACCCAAGGTCTATTATGTCCGCCCCGAACAAGAGGAGGCTTAAATGTTGAAACTTGATATCTCCATTCCCAAAGAAGGACGCCAGCGAGCTTGGTGGATCTGGATTGGGATCCTGGGAGTGATGCTGGCGATAGGTTTATTTGGAGCCATCCGAGTCTTAGTCAAAGGCTTGCATGTCACCGGCCTTTCAGACCAGGTTCCCTGGGGGTTGTGGATCACTCAGGATCTCAGCTCCATCGCAACGGGAGCGGGCGCATTTACTTTCTCAGCGATCGTTTATCTGTTCCAAATCAAAAGATTCCGGCCTATCGCCCGAGCAGCAGTTTTTGTTGGATTTCTCGGTTATTCCTCAGCCATGCTAGCCCTGGCAATGGATATTGGACGGCCTGATCGCTTTTGGCACCCGTTGGTATACTGGAACGTTCACTCAGTCCTGTGGGAGATCACCTGGTGTGTGATCCTTTACTCCACAGTCTTGATCCTGGAGTTTCTACCGATTCTGTTTGAAAACAAATACTTTGACCGCTGGCCCAAGCTCAGGGAATACGGCGCTATGATCCACAAGGCATCTCCAGTCTTTGCAGGAATCGGACTGGGACTTTCTTTGCTGCATCAATCCTCGCTGGGGGCTACCTACGGCGTGCTTTCTGGTCGGGCAATCTGGTATAAGCCCTCCCTACCCGTGATGTTCATACTCTCTGCGGTTGCAGGTGGAATATCGATGACTTTATTGTTGACCATGATCGTTAGTAAGCTGAGAGGCCGCCAGATTATCTCCAGGGAACTCCGCTGCGATATATCTCGCCTGGCAGGTTTTGCGCTTTTAGCTTATCTCTACCTGAAAATCTGGGACTGGTTAGCAACTTCCTATTACAGCCACTCTCCGGGAGCTACAGAAGCACTGGCGTTGCTGCAAACCACCACTCCATACACACGGACTTTCTGGTGGATTGAGGTTATCTTGGGAGGTATTGTCCCGGCAATCATTCTCCTCAACCAACAGCTCCGAAAAAATGACAACTACACCATACTCGCTTTGGTTGGAATCATCGCAGGCGTAACGGTCAACCGCTGGAATGTGACGCTTTCGGGCCTGGTCGCTCCTCCCCAATGGTCACCTGGCGTTGTAGGACGGATCTTATCAGCATCCTATTTACCATCCTGGAACGAGATCATCGTATCCATTGGTATCATCGCTTATGCACTGCTGGCATTCAGTTTTGGCGTCAGATACTTACCAATCTTTCCCAGGGAAGAAGAGCCAATCCACTGACCAAGGTATAGTGTGCACAATGAGAAAAGCGCTTCATTGAGTAACGGAGCGCTTTTCCCATATAGACCAGGGATATCAGCTTAAGCTGGGAACCGTAGGTTCACTAAAAAATGGCTTATAAGAATCAGTGGTCGGGGTTATAATAATGATTGCTAATCAATTCAATAGTTTGATATCAGATATACCTATGCTAGATGCCCATCAATTGAACATTTTTCTGGTCGCTGCAGAAACACTTAATTTCACCCAGGCCGCTGAGCGCCTGCATATGAGCCAGCCCAGCGTCAGCCAGCATATCCGGGCCTTGGAAAAGCACTTTGATGAAGACCTTTTTATCCGCCAGGGAAGATCGTTGATCCTCTCAGATGCAGGACGGGTATTGATTCCACTGGCTCAACAGTTCGTCAAGCAAAGCACTCGGATCAACGAGGCGATGACCTCGCTTAAAGGACATATTAAAGGCCGCATCAATATCGGCTGCAACTCACTTTCTGGCAAATACATTTTGCCGGAATATTTTGCCAATTTTCATCAGCTCTACCCAGAAGTGACCATCTTCTGCCAGACAGACTGCTGCGATACACCATTGGATTTCCTGCGTAGTGGTGACCTCCATTTCTTATTCACCAATCAGGGCCAAGCCTCTGAACCTTGTTTTGAGGTCGAGGACCTGATGACTGAGGAGATCGTCCTGGTTGCTCCCCACGACCATCCCTGGGCTAAGAGGGACGCCATCGAACCTGAAGAGCTGCTGGAAGAGACATTCATCTTGCCCGCAGAGTACACCAACACCTACAGTAAAGTCAACGCTGCCCTGGCCACCAAGAACTTATCCCTGCTACAGTTAAAAACCTTCATGACCTTGAGCAGCAGTGAAGCGATCCTGCTTTCTGTGGAAAAAGGGCTCGGCCTGAGCTTCAGTTCAAAGATCATCGCTACAACGATCAGTAAGGTCGCGATTATCCCCATCAAAGAGCTCAGTATCCCGCTGGGAATTTCCGTCGTCCGCGACAGGACCCAGCTGACCACAGCAGCCCGGGATGCATTTTGGGATTATATGGTCAACTCGAGTGAGGAAATCCAGAAACGTATTCTTAATCTCTGACAGAGAGGCCGATTCGTCAGCATTTTTATATTTTTAAAAGCCTGGATGAACATCCAGGTTTTTTACTGGCAGGCTCTCGTGCCTGCCAAACTTGTGACATTTATCACCTACCCGCTTGTCCATTCATGTTATAAACTTCACAAATCGTTATATTCCTATATGCGCATATACCAAAGTGAACAAAAAAGAATTATTTCAAGAGATTAACCATCTGCATGCCAATATCTGTTCAGCGATCTCGGATCCAACCCGGATCCTGCTGTTGTATGCGATTGCCGAGCAAACCCGTAATGTCAACAGCCTGGCGGAGGAAGTAGAAATCAGCCAATCAGCTGCTTCCCGACATCTCAAAGTTCTCCGAGAACAGGGAATTATCCAGGCAGAACGGGAGGGCACCCAGGTGCTCTACACCCTCACGGATCAGCGCTATATCGAGGCGCTGAATCTGCTGCGGGATGTGATGCTGGATCGCATGGCTGAGCAGGTTGAGTTAATCCAACAAACCCAAATTATTGAAAAGGGCAACTTATGAAACTCTCCAAATTCAGCTGGGTTTTTGGTTTCGTATTGATCGTGGGGCTAATCGTCATTCCCCTTGTAATCTTTTTACCGGCGGGTGAAAAAACCACCTCCGATGACCCCTGGGAGAACGTCCCTCTGCGGGTGCCCCACACAGATCATTCTGAGATCATCCAGGGACCTTTTGAAAGCCCTGAGGATGTCACCCGTAACTGCTTAGAATGCCACGAGGACGCAGCTGACCAAGTCATGTCAACTGTGCACTGGACCTGGGAAAGCCAGCCATATCAGCTGGAAGGCCGCGAGAGCACCATCACAGTCGGTAAGAAGAACTCCCTTAACAACTTCTGCATTGGGATTCAGGGCAATTGGCCTGGCTGCACTTCCTGCCATGCGGGATATGGATGGGAAGATGCCAATTTTGATTTCAGCCAGCAGGACCGCGTTGACTGTCTGGTCTGCCACGACAGCACCGGAACTTACGTCAAGGGCTACGCAGGAATACCAGTCGAGGGGGTTGACCTCCTGGAGGTTGCCCAGAGCGTCTCCCAATCTTCCCGTGAAAACTGCGGCAGCTGCCACTTCGACGGTGGCGGAGGCAATGCTGTAAAACACGGCGATCTGGACGAAACTCTCTACTTTCCCCCCGCAAATGTCGATGTGCACATGGGTGAGCACGATTTCCTGTGTACCGACTGCCATCAAACTGATGACCACATTATCATGGGGAGATCGATCTCAGTCAGCCTGGATGATGCCAACCAGATCTACTGCACTGACTGCCATAACGAGGATCTGCATGAGGATCAGCGCATTAATGCCCATGTCGAATCGGTCGCTTGTCAGGCCTGCCACATCCCCAACGCTGCAACGCGCGACGCAACCAAGATGTATTGGGACTGGTCCACCGCTGGAAGTGATGAGATCGAAGAAAGTCTGCACACCTATCTGAAAATTAAGGGAAGTTTTGTTTATGAATCCAATTTCACACCGGAATACCACTGGTATAACGGCGAGGTAGCGGAGCGCTATATCCTAGGTGACAAGATCGATCCCGATCAGATGGTTCATATTAACGTGCCCGCAGGTGATATCAAGGACTCCACAGCCAAGGTATTTCCTTTCAAGGTTCACGTTGCCAACCAGCCTTACGATACTATCAACGATATCCTCCTGCAGCCAAAGACTTACGGAGAGGGCGGATACTGGGAAGATTTCAACTGGGATCAGGCCCTGCGGCTGGGAGCTGATATCGCCGGTCTGGATTACAGTGGTGAATACGGATTTACCGAGACCGATATGTACTGGCCAACCACACACATGGTCGCCCCGGCAGCTGATGCGCTGACCTGCGAACAATGCCATGGTCCGGATGGCAGAATGGACTGGGAATCACTGGGCTATTACGGCGATCCGATCGAGTGGGGTGGGCGCTTCCAATCCAACAGTTATCAACCATAAACAAGGAAAACAGCTGATATGGGCAAGAATACACCTCGTTTTAGCAAATTCGGTAAAACCCTGCTGATTGCTGGTCTAGGCCTGGTTGTGATCTCCACAGCAGTTTTCATCGATCAACGCCTGGCGTCTGCCAGCGAGTCCCTGGGTGAATCTCAGCAAGCTTCCCCCTTCCATCCTGAATTCCCTTTCCTGGACGAGGATGGGGTCAATGTGTTGGAATCCAGCAAAGCGGTCTCGACTATGAAAACCTGCGGAGCCTGCCACGACGCGGAATTCATCGCAGACCACAGCTACCACGTCAGTGTGGGGCTGAACGACATCACCGCTCCTGGCGATACCGTTACCGGGCGTGCCTGGGATATCTCCCCTGGAGTGTTCGGTTCCTGGAATTCGATCGAGTACCGCTACCTTTCTCCTGCGGGAGACAAAAGGATTGATTTGACAACGCCGGATTGGATCCGGCTTTATGGTCTGCGCCAGGTAGGAGGCGGACCTGCCATGTATGCCCAGAACGGAGAGCTGCTGACAGATATACCTTACAGTAGGGACAGCCTGGAAACGAATATTGTCAACCAGGATACCGGGGAGTTGGAGCGCTGGGATTGGTCAGAATCCGGGATTGAGGAGATGAACTGTTTCCTGTGCCATACCCCTTCCCCTAATAGCGATGCCAGAGCCAATGCCCTTCAATCAGGAGCTTTCCAGTGGGCAAATACCGCCACCCTGGTAGGTTCAGAAATCGTTACTGTCTCAGGCCAGGGATTCAGCTGGAATCCCCAGGCCTTCACAGAGAACGGGGATGTCGATCCCGAAGCAATCCAGATCCAGGATCCTACCAATACGAACTGTGGTGCCTGCCATGGTCTGGTCCATGACAACGTCGAGGACCCCCTGGTCACCCTGGGCTGCGCACCAGAGCGCTGGAGCACGATCACCACAGGGCAGATTATCTCTCCCCAACAAATGGCTGACTCCGGAATGAACTTAGCCAATAAAGAGACCTTAACGCGCTCATGGGATGTGCATGCTGAGCGGCTGCTCAACTGTGTTGACTGCCATTATTCGATCAACAATCCCCTTTATTATCAGGAAGGCGAATCCACCAAACCGGATCACCTGCTCTTTGACCCCCGCCGGGTTGAGATTGGGGAATATCTTGAAAAACCTCTTCATCAATTTGCCCGCGGCAACAGCGCTCAAAGCTTTGTCGCTCCGGAATTGAAAGACACCATGCGGTCCTGCGAATCCTGCCATGCGGCTGACACGACACATGAGTGGCTGCCATATCTTGACAGTCATCTGGCCGCGCTCAGCTGCGAAAGCTGTCATATTCCCCAACTGTACTCATCCGCAAATATGGTCCAGGATTGGACTGTACTTTTTCCGGATCAAACAAATCGCAAGGAATGCCGCGGAACCACCGGCCCGGCCAATACTATGGAAACCCTTCTGGTCGGATATGAACCAGTCCTGATACCCAGTCCAGACAAATCAGGAGACATGAAACTTGCACCCCACAACCTGATCACCACCTGGTTCTGGGTATATGGAAATCCACCCCGACCGGTTGTCCAAGCCGATCTGCAAAAGGCCTACTTCGAAAATGGCGAATACCATCCTGGCATCCTGCTGCGCTTCGATACAAATAATGACGGAGACCTTTCATCTGATGAGCTGGTGATCAACACTGACGCCAAACAAGAATTCGTACGTGACCGCTTGATCCGGATGGGACTTACGAATCCACGGATCGTGGCAGAGATTCAGCCGTACAGCATCAATCACGATGTGGCCAGTTCCGAATGGGCCCTGGCCGACTGCACAGCTTGCCATGGCGAGGAATCCAAGATAACCCAGCCTATCAAACTTGCGTCTATTCTTCCCGGCGCGGTAGTG
>Ga0210085_1000590_pt1 | contig 15051 bp, 10 predicted proteins | sample China_Galinas_PW_5_FD_184866 | JGI IMG/M metagenome (GOLD analysis project Ga0210085, IMG submission 184866) | Wetland microbial communities from San Francisco Bay, California, USA, that impact long-term carbon sequestration - China_Galinas_PWC_D1... | ecosystem: Environmental > Aquatic > Marine... | reverse complement strand
CATATATTTTTTGCTTTCAGGGCAAGATGTTTCCACTTTTCATCGCTTGCAATCTGACGAGATATGGCATTTTTATGATGGCTGTTCTGTTAAGATTTATATAATTGATGAAAACGAAAAAGTTGAAGAAAGAATTTTAGGGACTGATCTTGAAAATGGTGAGGTCCTTCAAACAGTTCTTCCTAAAAATTGCTGGTTTGGATCTGAATTAAACGATAAATCTTCATTTGCTCTGGTAGGCTGTACGGTATCCCCCGGATTTGATTTTGAAGATTTTGAATTAGGGGACAGGGAAAAGCTGCTTGAGCAATATCCACAATTTAAAGAACTGATAATCAGACTTACGAAAGCTTAACCGGCGAATGATTGAATGATAAAAATTTAGATTGCGGTAATAAATTGGACTTTTTTCAACGTAAAAGTTTATATCTTTATCTTTGACTTACAAATGAAATATGTTAAAAATCCATTGAAAATTAAGAGTAATTTATCTAATTTTTTAGTTCAAAAATCCGGAGGTCTTTTAAGCGAATTTTTACTTTTTTTGAATTTACAAAATTTCTTTTAAGGTTCTTCTATCAATCGAAAAAGCATAAATTGGTTAAAAGAGATCTTCACTACCACTTCAGTTTTTGCTATTGTGTTCTACGTAGCAATAAACTTAGGGTTTGATTCTCCTGCCTCTTCAAAAGTAAATGCTGAGATTTGGATTCCCGCCTGTATGAAACTCGAATCAGGTCTTCCGGCAGTTAGAGGCATTGATATACCCAACCAGAAATTAGAATCAAATCTAACTGATCAAAACAACTCCCATATTTATTTTGACAGAGGCAATACGGATAATCCGGATTCTACCAGGAAAATTTTGAAAATGGATTCCGTAAAAGTTTTATCAGATTCCTCAGTTAAAAAATCTATTTCACCAATAAATGAAGATTCGATCAAAGTTGCAGCTTACTCAAAAGATTCTACAGCCAGGATCCAAAATTTTCATTATGTTAGACATCCATTGCCGGTTGTTACCCTTGGTAAAAAATACGTGCCCGGTTTTTATGTGCAACCCACACCCGGAACTATATCCCGAAAAGTTGAAATAGACTCAACGGGCAAATTTGTTTTAATAAAGGAAGAAGTTAAACGACAGGGGAATATGAATTAAAATCCAGCAAAAAGGAATTAGGCCAATTAATTAAGGATATTACTGATTTTGAAATTCCACTGCCGAGTGTGGGAGTATTAAGTATTTTTGGTGAACCAAAAATAAGTCTAAAAATTGGTGGCGCTGTAGATATTCATGGAGCCTGGAGAAATGAAACAACAGAAGGACTAACAGCTTCATTTTTAGGTAATACAAAAAATGAACCAGATTTCAGGCAGACCGTACAGGTTAACGTGGACGGAAAAATAGGAGATAAGTTAAATATTAAAGCTGACTGGAATACAGAAAGAACTTTCCAGTATGAAAATCAGCTTAAAATAAAATATACCGGTTATGAAGACGAAATAATTCAAAGTGTAGAAGCTGGAAACGTATCTCTTCAAACTTCACCACTTGTAGGAGGAAGTGAAGCTCTTTTTGGATTAAAAGCTCAATTTAGATTAGGCCCATTTACGTTAACAACTCTTGCAAGTCAAAAGAAAGGCGAAATAAAAGAAGTTTCAGTTAACAGTGGATCGACTTCTTCTGACTTTACTTTAAGAGCTTATGACTATTCAATAAACCATTACTTTGTTGATACTACTTATGCAAGTGAAATCCCAAGTCTGAATTTATTTTATAAATACTACGGTAGCCCAACTCCAATTATTGATGAAACAAAAAGAATTGTACAGATTGAAGTTTGGCGTTCTGTAAATACTACGGTAAGGGATCAGTCTAAAGAAAGGCAGGCTAATGCATTTATAAATCTCCCTCCTATAAAACCTGGACAAACATATGATAATATTGATCCGACTCTAAGAGGTGATATCAACCCTATCCCGGGACAGAGTGAAACAGGTCGTTTTGTGCTTTTGCAGCCCGGAGTTGATTACGATTTACATCCTGAAACTGGTTTTATTACATTTAAAACTCAGGTACAGGATCAGGATATTATAGCAGTATCTTATCAGGTTCAAAATAATCCTTCAGATCTAAATGATGATGATTATTATGGTGAATTTCTGAATACTACAAATTCTGATACAACAGGTAAACTTGTTCTTAAATTAGTGAAGCCTGCTAATCTTCAGCCACAGATGACTGAAGCCTGGAAGTTGCTCCTGAAAAATATTTATCCGGTTGGCGGAAGAAATATTAAACAGGAGGGATTTGAATTTAATATAAAGTATGAAAAAGAAGGACAGGACCCTGTAATTGAACTTCCAACTTCAAATGGAACAGTAAAACTATTGAATGCGTTTGGGTTGGATAATGTAGACCAGTCTAACAACCCTACACCGGATGATATATTTGATTATCGTCCTGGAATAACAATACTGCCGTCTACTGGCGAAATTATTTTCCCCACGCTTCAGCCGTTTGGTACGGACTTTAGTTCACAGCTTCCAGATTCATTAAAATTTCAATCAGTATATGATACAACCAAAACTTTTGCGCGGCAAAACAATATTAAAGATAAGTGGGAACTTGTTGGTAAATATTCTGGTGAGGCAAGTTCGGTTTACCAACTTGGTTTTAATGTTGTTGAAAATTCAGTCAGAGTTTATCTAAATGGTGCATTGTTAAAAGAAGGTTCAGATTACCTTGTAGATTATACTATAGGACAGGTGACGATTAGAAATGATGCGGCATTGGTTCCTGGTGCTGATTTGAAAATTACTTTTGAACAAAATGATTTATTCCAATTAGCATCTAAAACTCTGCTAGGTGCCAGAGGTGTTTTGGATATCTCAGATAAAACAAAACTTGGGTTTTCAGTTCTTAATCTTAATCAGCAAACTTTGAGTGATAAAGTTAGAATAGGTGAAGAACCTTTAAGTAACACGATATATGGAGTAGATTTTTCAACCAGCGGTGATCTTCCGTTTGTAACGAAATTACTGGACAATGTAATTTCAACCAAAGAAATGTCCACTATTTCATTGTCGGGCGAATATGCCTATATGAAACCTGACCCAAATACAAAAAAGAGTACAATTCCTACGGATAATGGTGAAAGTGTTGCTTACGTAGATGATTTTGAAGGATCAAAAAGAATTATTCCTATTGGCGTAAATTATACTGCCTGGAAGGATCTGAGTCCGCCTGTGGAAATGGCAAATCATCTTAATTTAACCCCAAGAGAATTGATCAATTATAAAGCTAAATCTTTCTGGTTTACATTTCAACCTCCCCAGGTTAGTGTGCATGATATATGGGGTGACAGGAAACAGGTTGCACGTTCAGACCAACAGGTCCCGGTTCTTGATTTTGTATATATACCAGATACTCCGGGTACCTATAATTATTATCCTACTTTGCAGGATCCATCAAAGAACTGGGGTGGTATGATGACACTTCTTTCTTCAACTGCAAATAATCTAGTTGAGGAAAACATTGAATACATTGAATTCTGGATGTATTCAAGAAATGCCCCAAGTGATGCAAAAATTTATATCGATCTTGGACGAATTAGTGAAGACGTTATACCGAACAATAAACTCGATACTGAAGATAAGAATTTTAATGATGTACTTGAACAGGGAGAAGATACAGGTATTGATGGACTAACAAATGCACAAGAAGGTGACCCTCAACAAAATGATAATCTGGATAATGGACCTCCTACTAATGGCAGGAGCGGTGACCCGAGTGGTGATGATTTTGCTTTGAAGACATCTGGCTCAACTGTATTCAATTTGTTTGATTACTATAATATTAATGGTACTGAAGGTAATGCCGTATTAACTGATCGTGGTCGAATTCCTGATACAGAAGATCTGAATAGGAATGGTAACCTGGATAAGGTCAATAGCTTTTTTAGATACGAAGTGCCGATTGATACAAATTTGGCAACAAATCAATTTGCAATTGCCAGGGGTGGTGGAAACGGATGGTTCCAGTACAGGATTCCATTAAAAGATACAACACAGGCTATTGGAAACCCGAGCTTTTCAAATGTCGAATCAATCAGAATATTTACAACAGGTGAAACACAGCAAACCTGGTTAAGACTTGCCGAGTTTAATCTGGTTGGTAACCAGTGGCAGAAAGTCTTACCACAGGATACTACAATGTCTGTTTCAGTAATTAACATTGAAGATAATCAAAGCTATACAAGCCCTCCCGGCGTTTATCAGTTACAGGATAAAACAAGGCCGGATGAAAATGTTTTAAGCAACGAACAATCTCTTGATTTAATAGTAAACAAATTACCTGTTGGAGAAAGCAGGGAAGCAGTGAGATATTTTGGTCGCCCGCTAGATGTTTTTAATTATTCAGAAATGAAATTATTTGTTCATGGTGATGAAAATACAGGACCAACTTCTGTTTCTTCAACCGATCTTACCGATTATAATTCAGAAGTTTATATAAGATTTGGTACTGATACTAATAATTTCTATGAATATCGCCAGCCGGTCAGACCGGGATGGACGTGGAATAATACTCTGAACGATATGGAAATTAAGTTTAGCGAATTGACAGCCATCAAAGAAGCCAGGGACTCGATAAATGCTATTGTGAAGGTACCTGTCACCGGAAAACCCTATGCGTACTATTCTTTAAGAGGTAATCCAACATTAACATCAGTGAGATTTGTGCTGGTTGGTATCTATAATAAAGGGAATGCAGTTTCACCGGGTGATGTTTCAGGTGAAGTTTGGCTGAACGAATTGCGTGTGATCGGGGCTGATAATCATCCCGGTTGGGCATATAGTGTAGCCTCTTCAATGAAACTAGCTGACCTTGCAAACGTTAATTTTAATATTACAGGGAGAAGTCCGTATTTCCATCAGCTTTCAGACAGATTTGGTTCTAGAGTTGAAACCAGAAACTGGTCCATTTCAACAACCCTGGATGTTCTTAAATTGTTGCCGATAAATCTGCCTGGTAGCGAACTAAAATTAAATTATTCTCACACGGAAACACTTGGTAAGCCTTTATATTTGCCAGGTACTGATGTATTAGTTTCGCAGGCTGCTCAACAACTAGATAGTAAAATTACCAATGGGAAAAACGGTAAAACAGGTGCGCAATTAATTGAAGAATCTAAATCTCTAAGTATTTCTGATTCATGGTCAGCATCCAATGTTAAAATTAAAATACCGGGTAACCATTGGTGGATAGATGATACCTTTAATTCTCTTACTCTCGGATTCGCTTACAATAAAACCTATAGCCAGAGTCCTACTGTGCAGTCAAATAAAAGCTGGGTCTGGAATGCTACAATGAATTACGGCCTGAATCTGGGTGAAGAACATTATTTTAAACCAGCTGATATACCTGTTATTGGTTCATTGTTTTCATTGCTTTCAGATTATAAAGACGCAAGAATATATTATATGCCTCAAAATATTTCCTGGAGTCTTGTTGCTACACGGAAAAGGAACACTAACATTCCAAGGCCGCAGGATAATTCAGCAGCTCAGTCAATTATTTCACGTGATTTTACAACAACAAGAACTTTAAACTTTAATTGGAAATTAAGCGATAACGGTTTTTTTAATATTACCAGTAATTATAATCTTACCATAAATTCATCTCTTGCAAACCTTGAAGTTGACAAGTACGGAGAACAAAGGCCAGAAAGCGCAATATGGGGAGATATTTTTTCAGGGAAAACGTTTGGTAAGGATTTCAGGTATCAACAATCAATCGATTTCAGATCAGTTCCAAGGCTTCCAAGTTTTTGGGATATTAATAAATATTTTACAATAACTGCAGGGTACTCATCAACATATCAGTGGAGTTTCGATTTCAGACAGCAGGAACTCGGAAGAAGTGCAGGCATAAGTAACAGGGCTACTTTTGGACTTACTCTGAGATGGAAAGCTTTAACGGCTCCTCTTTTTGAAAAGTCTAAATCAACAGATGAAAAGGAAAAAACGGAAACAAGTAATGTGCAGCCGGTTAAGCATTCTAGAACAGGAAGAACGAGAATTATTACAGGAGATGAAGAGATTGATTTAAACAATATCTTAAAAGGCAAGAAAAATGGAAATGATAAAAATAATCTGGTAGATAAAAATATTGAGGAAGTAAAAGATACAACTGATGAAGGTCCGCATATATCGCCAATAAAGAAAGGTCTCTTGTACCTTGAGACATTCGCAAAATCAATATTTTTCGATTATGAAAATATCACATTCAATTTTTCTAGCGAAAATACGATCTCTAAAAGTGGAATTAGATCACGCAAATCCGGCTTTAGCAATTTCTGGGGTTTTGGTAGTAACCCGGACAACGGGCCTTCCAGAAGTTTTATGCTTGGGCTTGATCCATATATTGGGCCGCGAGCGCCTAATGGAAATCTGCAGGATGTTTTTGCTCAACGTAACTCAATTGATTTTGGTACATCACGACCTTTGTGGAAGGGAGCAAAAATTGACCTGAAATGGCAGGTTGGATGGTCAATTAACAAAACAGTTGCTCTAACATCGGATGCTAACGGTAACACAACTGTTTCAAACTTAACTGCGACCGGTACTTTAACAAGAAGTTTCCTTTCATTTCCGCCGGTTTTATTACTGAAAGGATTTAAAAGTGGAATTGCAAAAGTTCATGAACTATATAATCCAGATGCTGCAGATCCTGTTAAGAATTTATCGCAGGCATTTGTACAAGGATTTGAGAGTTTCCCAACTTTATCCAAACTTGGATTTTTAGGAAAATTTATCAACTATATTCCTCGTCCTAACTGGCATATTACCTGGGACGGACTGGAAAATTTATTGTTCTTTAAAAAGATAGCAGATAATATTTCACTGGATCATGCTTATTCGGCTACTTATACTGAAGGATGGCTTACAACTCCTGATGGTACCCGAAAGACACAGATACAGCGTGTACAGTATGGATTTTTGCCACTTTTAGGATTAAACCTGACATTCGGGAAAGTATTTAATGGTGTTCTAATTAGCAGTATTAAGTATTCTACCAGAAGTAGTTTTGATCTTGGAATATCTACAAGAAATATTATTGAAAGTTTTTCAAAAGATATCGGAATTACAGCAGGTTATTCTAAATCAGGATTTGAACTTCCATTATTTGGTGTGGCGCTAAAAAATGATATCGAATTTAGTTTTTCGTATACATACTCGAAAAATTCAAGCATCATATATGATATGAGAGACTTTAAGGAAGAGGGCACTCCTCAGAATGGTACTACAAGAATAACTATTGAGCCCAGGGTAAAATATACAATAAGTTCAAGAGTACAACTTTCACTTTTCTATTCAAGAACTAAGGTTAATCCGGAGGGTGCTTCAAGAATACCTGCCACCGTTACTAATCAGGCTGGATTAGATGTGCATATTTCGATTCAATAATTCATGCATTTAATATTTAAGTAAATTTTATTTTATTATTAGATTATGTATATCTAATAATTGATGACTCAATTCAATTAGAGCAAATTATTATGAAAGCAAAAAGAATACTATGGGTTGATGATGAAATTGATCTTCTACGTTCTCACGTTATCTTTTTATCAGAAAAAGGTTTTAAAGTAGATACTGTGACTAATGGTGAAGATGCTATCTCGCTTGTGAAAGAGAACGACTACGACCTGATATTTCTAGATGAAATGATGGCGGGAATGGGTGGTCTTGAAACTCTAAGCGAAATCAAAGATTACAATGCAAATATTCCGGTAGTAATGATTACTAAAAGTGAAGAAGAAACTTTAATGGATGATGCTATCGGAGGCAAAATAAGCGATTATCTTACCAAGCCTGTCAATCCAAGCCAGGTATTACTGGTATGTAAAAAAATTCTTGAGGGCAAAAAAATTTCCGGGCAATATGTAGCAAAAGATTATCTTCAGGATTTTAATGAAATCTCGCAAGCTTTACTTAATAAAATGGATTACTCAGAGTGGATTGACATTTATCTTAAACTTGTCAATTGGGATCTTGAACTTGATCGTCATCCGGAAATCGGGCTTCAGCAGACTCTAAATGATCAGAAAAAAGACGCTAATAAAGAATTTTCAAAATTTGTTGAAAAGAAATATAAAGAATGGGTGAATTCCCAGGGAAAGGAAGATACACCGGTTTTATCACCTGACATATTTGAAAAATTTATCCATGAACATCTTCAAGATGAAAAATCAATAGTATTTTTCTTTGTTCTCGATTGCTTGAGAATGGACCAGTGGTTGTTAATGGAAAAACTATTGATCAATGATTTTAAAATTGAGAAGGACTATTATTTTTCAATCCTTCCAACAGCCACACCTTATGCGCGTAATGCTTTATTCAGCGGACTTTTCCCTTCGGAAATTGAAAAAAATTATCCTGAGTTGTGGACGAATGGAAATGATGATGAAACCAGTATGAATAAATATGAAAAGGAGTTGCTTCAGTATTTACTGCAAAGGAAAAAAGTTCACTTAAAAAATGATCTTAAATATATAAAGATTATTGATCCGGAAGTCGGCAGAAATTTTGAGCACAATATTATGTCGTATCAAAACACACAGTTTACAGCTGTTGTTGTAAATTTCCTTGATATGATGGTACATGGGCGATCTGATTCAGATCTTTTGAAAGAAATTGCCCCGGACGAAGCAGCCTATCGTTCTCTTACAAATACCTGGTTCAGACATTCTTCACTATTAGGTACTTTCAAAGCTCTTTCTAAAATGAAAAATGCAAAAATAGTAATCACTACAGATCACGGAAGCATCAGATCATTGAGAGGAGCGAAAGTTCTTGGTGATAAGGAAGCATCGACAAATTTAAGATTTAAATACGGTAGAAATCTTAAAGTAGATGAAAAACACGCAATTTATATTAAGAATCCGGCTGAGTATAAACTTCCGAAGCGGGGAGTTACTATCAGTTATATAATAGCTAAAGAAGATTACTATTTTGTTTACCCAACTGATTATCATAAATATTTATCTCATTACAAAGATACTTTTCAACACGGGGGAATTTCGATGGAAGAAATGATACTCCCGGTAATAACTATGGAACCTAAATAAAGTGAATTTACCTAATACAGCAAAAGTATTTTCTGAAGATGAAACCGGTATCCTGGCAATTGAATTCTCAAAGATGATTAAAAATGGTGATGTAATCATTTTGAATGGTGATTTGGGAACAGGAAAAACTTTCTTTGTAAAAGCTTTAGCAAAGAATTTCGGTATTGCAAACGTTAGCAGCCCGACATTTGCCATTGTAAATGAATATTATGGCAGCAAAAAAATTTATCATTTTGATTTTTACAGGATAGAAAAAGCAACTGAATTATTTGATATTGGCATTAACGATTACCTGAATGACATGGAAGCTATTACCTTTATTGAGTGGGGGAATCTTTTCCCGGAAGTATTTCCCGAGAAAAGAATTGAAGTAAATATTTCGATGAATGAAGATGTAAGCAGGAATTTTGAAATTAAAAAATATGAGTGAAGTAAAACCAATACTTGCAATTGAAACATCCGGTGCATCAGGCAGCGTTGCACTTTATTATTCTGACGATAAATATTTTGAAGCTGTAATAAAGGATAAAAGGGCACACAGCGAAAAATTATTAATCTCTGTGGATGAAGTATTAAATTCTGCGGGAATTAAAATCAAGGATGTAAAGGCTATCGCAGTTTCTGCAGGGCCGGGATCATTTACAGGTTTAAGGATTGGGATGTCGGCCGCAAAAGGTCTGGCATTCGGTGCAGATTTGCCGATTATTCCTGTCCCAACTTTTGAAGCAATTGCTTTGAAGATTTCTTCAGAATTAGAAAGGGAGGATGAGTTCATTATTGCCAATAAGGTCAATTCTGATGAGATTTATTATGCAAAGTTTCAAATTAAGGATAATAGCTATATATTTGTGGATGAACTGCAAATTTTGAAATTAGCCGATATCGGCAATAAAAATGCAGCAAATATGTATGGAAATGTTTTTGCAGATAGTGACGGGAACATGTCAGTACCGGGTGCTGTTTATATTGCTAAATGGGCAGTAAGCTACGGAAATTCATTATTGACAAAAGATTACGATTATACTGAACCAAATTATCTTAAAAATTTTATAGTTAAGGTAAAAAGAAATGACTAAAAAAATATTTCTAGTTATTATGATAGTTTGTCCATTATTGATAGGACAAGCTATAAGGCCTCGGATTGCTGTGCAGGAGGTAGAACACGATTTTGGTAGTTCTGCTGGTTCTTATACTTTCCTGATTTATAACAGCGGTGGCGGTGTGTTGAAAATTAATAAAATACGAACTACTTGTAGCTGTGTTACTACAAGTCTCGAAAAAAATGAAATTGGAATGGCTGATTCTTCAGGATTAACGGTTACATTTTCCGGTTCTAGCAAAAAAGGTCCTATGCTTGAATATATTTATATCAAATCTAATGATGAAACAACGCCTGAATTAAGGTTAACAGTTGCTTCTGATAAACATATTCCACCCCTAATTTTTCCTAATTTATCTAGCGTTGATACCAGCGTTAAACAAAGGGCTCCTGATTCACCGATAATCTTTTGGCCGGAAACAAGTCATAATTTTGGAGAAATGACCAAAGGAAATGTGGTCGGTTATAATTTTAAGATTATAAATAAAGGGAAATCAACTCTTGTAATTAAAAGAGTCAGAACTTCCTGTGGCTGTACCGCTGCACTGGTTAGCAATAATAAGATAGAGCCGGGAGAAAGTTCGGAATTGCACGTAGAATTTGATTCATCAACTGAAAATGGGAAAGTACGCAGGATAATTGAAGTAGTATCAAACGATCCTGGTGCGGAAAAATCGATACTTAATATTTATGCAGAAGTAAAACCGGGGTCTAAATAATGGCATGGTTTAGAAGATCAAAAGAAAATATATCTCCGGATTCGCAGAAAAAAGATTTGCCTGATGGCTTATGGGATAAATGTCCCGGTTGTGGCGAGATCCTTCACAAAAAACAGCTTGATTCGAATCTCTGGACTTGCGTAAAATGTAATTATCATTTCAGAATAGGGAGCCAAGAATATATTAGTTTCCTTATTGATAACGGAAGCTTTAAGGAAATGGATAAGAAAATGCGCTCAGCTGATCCATTGGAATTTGAGGATACAAAAAAGTATAAGAAAAGAATTCAGGATACTATTAAAAAATTAAATCTCAATGATGCTGTAAGAACAGGAACCGGCAAACTTAATGATATGGATGTGGCTATAGGCTGCATGGATTTTAAGTTTATTGGCGGCAGTATGGGATCAGTTGTTGGTGAAAAATTAGCACGCCTGATTGATAAAGCATATAAGAATAAGATTCCGTTGATAATTATTTCTGCTAGTGGTGGAGCAAGGATGATGGAGGGAGCATTCTCCCTAATGCAAATGGCTAAAACCAGTTCCAGACTGGCAAGGCTGGCAGAAGCTTCGGTTCCTTATATTTCTGTTTTAACGGATCCTACAACTGGTGGAACTACAGCAAGTTATGCAATGCTTGGGGATATTCACGTTGCAGAGCCACAGGCATTAATTGGATTTGCAGGTCCGCGTGTAATAAAACAGACAATAGGAAAGGATTTACCCAAAGGATTCCAACGCTCAGAGTTTCTTGTTGAGCAGGGATTTGTGGATGTGATTTCTCATAGAAAAGATCTTAAGTCAAATATTCACAACCTTTTGACCTTAATGACCTGAGGTTTCCTATCAAGACTATTAAATCAGTTTCAGCAATTCAATCAGAAATTAGCAGGCTAAAAAGAAAAGGGAAGACTATTGGCTTTGTGCCTACAATGGGATATCTGCATGAAGGGCATTTATCTCTCGTTAGGAAAGCTCGGAGCAAGGCTGACATAATTATAGCCTCCATTTTTGTAAATCCAACTCAATTTGCTCCAACTGAGGACCTGGCAAATTACCCACGCAATATAAACAGAGACAAAGCTAGATTAGTAAAAGAAGGCGTTGATATTTTATTTTTTCCTGATACGAAAGAAATTTATACAGATGAATTCCAGACATTTGTTCAGGTAAATGAAATCACCGCCAAACTTGAGGGAGAATCCAGGCCAACTCATTTTAGAGGAGTGACAACAATCGTATCAATTCTTTTTAATTGTGTTAAACCTGATTTTGCATTCTTTGGACAAAAGGATGTGCAGCAGGCGGAGGTAATTAAAAGAATGGTTAAAGATCTGAAATTTAATACCAAAATTGTTGTTAGCCCGATTGTAAGAGAGAAAGATGGACTTGCAATGAGTTCCCGCAATGTTTATCTGTCGGAACAGGAAAGAAAAGATGCATTGGTTCTCAGCCAATCATTAAAAAAGGCAAAGGAAAAAATAAGCGGTGGAGAAAGAAGTACAGCTAAAATTCTTTCCGGGATGAAAAGATTAATCAATTCTGTAGGAAGTTCTGATCTTGATTACGTAAGTATTGTTGAAGCAAATTCTTTTAGACAGGAGAAAAAACTTATTAAAGGGAAAAAATACTATATCCTGATAGCCTGCAAAATCGGAAAGACTCGCCTTATCGATAATCTTTTAATAAAAGCCTGACTTTAATTACTATTCTTATAAACAGCAATTATTCCAATCAAAACAAGCTCTCTCAGATATTCATATTTAAACTTCAAAAAGGGAATTATTTTTTCTGCATTCCCGCCCGTTAAATAAATATGAACATTGCTGACATTAAAGCCATTTTTTATATCAGCTATTGTCTTTTCAATCAAACCAATTTGTGCATTTATTACACCGCCTGCGATTGAGGATTTTGTATCAGCTCCCGTAATTCCTGTATAATCTTTCTCAGAAACTTCAGGAAGTTGTGCTGTATTTTGAGAAAGGGAATTGAACATAAGGTTTAACCCGGGCAAAATCATTCCGCCGGGAAATATTCCCGGATATTTTACAAAATTTAAAGTTGTGGCAGTCCCGAAATCAATAGAAATAATAAAGTCAGAATCGGTATAAGATTTATTGATTTTATTGAATAAATAATAAGCGCCTTCAGCAGAGCAGATCCTGTCTATCCCTAGCGTCTCGGGAGTTTGATATTCTATTTTAAGATTAAATTTTGAATTGTGTATAACCCGGAATGGTGTTTTGCCTGTTTTCCCTTCAACTGATTTAATCAGTAATTCTGATTTTTCAGGTACAACGGAAGAAAAAACACAATCTGAAAATTCTTTTTCTGAAATTATTCTATAAAGTTCTTCAAAGTTTATAAATGATTGGACATGAGAAATATTTTCTCCATCGTAAAAACCGGTTTTAATTCTTGTATTCCCTATGTCGCAAACTAAGATCATTATTAAATACTCACATCGCCAAGGTGTATTTTCTCTATTTGATTATTCCTTAATTTGAGAAGTAGAAATCCATTTTCATCTATGTCGTCAAAAATTCCGTACTTTGTTTCATCGTTTTCAGTTATTGAGATTTTTTCCCCGATCATTCTGCAACGTGATTTCCATTCCCTTAAGACTTCATCAGGCTTTGAAATACTTTTTTCTAGTAATTCCTCAAAATTGTTCAAAACTTCGGCTAGTAATCTTTCACGCTCAATGTTTTCTTTTGCTTCAATTTTTATCGATGTAGGTGGCAGGTTAAATTCACCCTGGAACATCGACTGATTTACGTTCAGTCCAATACCGATAACAACTTTATCAATTTTGCTGCCCTGTGAAGAAGCTTCGAGTAAAATGCCACAAACTTTTTTCCCTTTTATCAAAACATCATTGGGCCATTTTAATTCAGCATTCAGCTGGTAGAGATTTTCAATTGCTTGTGAAACCGCGAGAGAACTGGCCAGATTTATCAGGTTTAAGTTTTTCCCAAAATATTTTTTGTTTGTTAACAAAACTGAGAAATTAAGATTTTGCTCTTTTGCACTATACCAAACCCTGTTCTTTCTGCCTCTTCCGTCGGTTTGTCTTTCTGCCAAAATAACCGTCCCGTCTGTGTTACCCTTGTTTTTCCTTTCCATCAGGTAGGTGTTTGTGGAGTCAATTTCTTCGCAATAAATAAAGTTTCTACCTACAAAATTGGTATTTAATTTCAGGTCAAATTTTTCTAATTCCAGCACTGCTTTCCTCATTTATAAGTTTTTGTTTTTCGCTAAAATGTCAGCTTTTTTGACAAATCAAGAAATAGGTCTGACAAAATTACTGACAATATGTCATTATTGCTAACTTTACTAAATCTCAAAATTAAAGCTAATCCATTATATTATAAAGCTTTAAGACCGTATGACCTTTTGGCACAACGATTGCCATATACAACTGAAAACAATTTATACTACGAGGAAAAATATATGACATTCATTGAAATAGAACCTATGTTAAATCTCAATAATTTTAACAATGGCACCGATACATTTTTAAAGAATTTCGCCGGGAAAAATGAAGAAAATGAAAATTCTTTAAACCCCAAAATAGATATTTCTGAGGATGAAAAAAACTTTTATCTGGATATTGAAATACCGGGTGCGAACAAAGAAGATCTTAAAGTAACATTGACAGAAAACCAGCTTGTGATTAAAGGTGAGAGAAAAAATACTTTGCTGGAAAATTCCGAAAGAAAAATAGTAAGCATGGAAAGTGAATTCGGAAAATTCACGAAAGAGTTGACTATAAATTCCGAAATTGACAGGGATAGCCTGAAAGCAAATTATGTTAACGGTGTTTTGAGTATTTCGGTTGGGAAATTAATTCCTGAAAAAACAGAAAAAATAATAGAAATTAAATAATAACTACAGAAAGAATAAAACGAAAAGGAGTGTGAAAATATATGAGTAAAATCATAGGAATAGACTTAGGAACAACAAACTCTTGTGTTTCGGTAATGGAAGGAAACGAGCCGGTTGTAATTCCTAATTCGGAAGGCGGACGTACAACACCATCGATTGTAGCTTTTACAAAAAGTGGTGAAAGATTGGTTGGCCAGCCTGCAAAAAGG
>Ga0210085_1000589_pt1 | contig 15062 bp, 10 predicted proteins | sample China_Galinas_PW_5_FD_184866 | JGI IMG/M metagenome (GOLD analysis project Ga0210085, IMG submission 184866) | Wetland microbial communities from San Francisco Bay, California, USA, that impact long-term carbon sequestration - China_Galinas_PWC_D1... | ecosystem: Environmental > Aquatic > Marine... | reverse complement strand
ATCGCTGCATCTCCGGTCTGAAGATTAATATGGACTTCGGGATGAACATTTCTGAATTCGCCTAGTATTTTCGGTAGGATACTAAGTATTGCAGTAACAGAACAATAGATGGAAAGCTCTCCTCTTAAAATGGAATCTCCGGCAAGGTTGTTCTGTAATTCATTCCAGCGTTGCATTGTCTCTTCGGCATAGGCCCTAAAAATTTTTCCAGCAGAGGTCAGGGAAACATAGCGATTATCCCGGACAAAAAGTTGTTTGCCCAGCTCATTTTCCAATCTCTGGATGGCTCTGGTCAAACCCGAAGGAGTAATATTGCAGGCCTGGCTGGTTCTGCCGAAATGCAACGTGTCGGTCAGGTGGAGGAAGAGTTTCAATTCTCGGATATTCATTTGAGTAGATTTTCACAGGAGCGCAAACTTGATGGACTCGTAAAAAGCTCGATCTCCGTCGTTGTAGATCTGCGCCGTACCACATGTACTGTCATATCGCTGTTTCAGAGACTACGTCTAGTAAATTGAGCTTTTTCCAGAGTCCATCTCGGCGACTCATGTGACTTTTTACGAAATCATCCGTAGTACTGGCCGGCAAAATTAATGTTGCAAAATATGCAATATTATATAACGAATAAATCACTTGACGCAATAGAGAATAGCAAATATATCAGGACCAGTACAATACTACAGTAAGTTTCTTAGTATCGATTAATGGGATAAGTCTCTTTTTGAAAAATGTTTTATCAAGAACGCATAAAACATTTTATTAGAGAAGAAAAGGTCACCTCAACAGGGAGAGTGCAATGGGCCAGAACTATTTTAACAGTCTGCCGCTGCGTTTGCAGCTTGAAGAGTTGTCGCAATGCCGTTTTATGGATTCTTCGGAATTCGATGGGGTTGAGGCATTGAAAGGAAAGAAGATTGTCATTGTCGGTTGTGGGGCGCAGGGTTTGCATCAGGGCCTGAATTTACGTGACAGCGGCCTGGACGTTTCGTATGCGCTTAGAAAAGAAGCGATAGAGCAGAAACGTCAGTCATGGAAAAATGCTACCGAAAACGGCTTTACCGTATCCACATATGAAAATCTGATCCCGAATGCCGATCTTGTCATCAATCTCACACCGGACAAGCAGCATTCCAATGTTATTGAGACTATCATGCCTTTGATGAAACAAGGAGCCTGCCTTTCTTATTCGCATGGTTTTAACATTGTTGAGGTGGGAATGCAGATCCGGAAAGATCTTACGGTTATCATGGTAGCACCGAAAGGACCGGGGACTGAGGTTCGACAGGAATTCAAACGGGGTTTTGGTGTACCGACATTGCTTGCGGTACATAGAGAAAACGATCCCCAAGGGGAAGGCTGGGAAATTGCCAAGGCTTATTGCTGTGGTACTGGTGGAGACAAAGCCGGTGCACTGCAATCGTCCTTTATTGCAGAAGTGAAGTCAGATCTGATGGGTGAACAAACCATCCTGTGCGGGATGCTGCAGGCAGGTTCCCTTCTCTGCTACGACAAGATGGTTGAGAAAGGAATTGATTCAGGGTATGCCTCAAAACTGGTCCAATACGGATGGGAGACTATTACCGAGGCGATGAAACACGGCGGTATAACCAACATGATGGACCGCCTGTCCAATCCAGCAAAGATCAAAGCGCACAATCTGGGCGAAGAGCTAAAGAATATATTGAAACCCCTTTTTGAAAAACACATGGATGACATCATGTCGGGAGAATTTTCCAAAACCATGATGGAAGACTGGGCTAACGATGATATCAAGCTGTTGACTTGGAGGAAAGCAAGCGGTGAGACTGCGTTTGAGCGGGCCGAATCAACGAGTGATGATATTGGCGAGCAGGAGTATTTCGATAATGGCATCCTTATGGTAGCCTTGGTAAAAGCAGGTGTTGAACTTGCCTACGATACAATGGTTTCCGCCGGTATCAAAGAAGAATCCGCCTACTATGAGTCTCTTCATGAGGTGCCGCTTATAGCCAACACCATCGCCAGGAGGAAACTCTATGAGATGAATGTTGTCATTTCCGATACCGCCGAATACGGCAATTACCTTTTTACCGATGCTGCGATACCATTGCTGGCTGATTTCATGAAAACCATCGACACCGATGTCATCGGAAAAGGGCTTGATTTGAAGGGTAATGGAGTCGATAATCTGGAACTTATTCAGGTCAACGAGGCGATCCGTTACACCAGCGTCGAAGCTGTTGGTGAGGAGCTTCGCTCGTATATGAGCGCAATGAAGCCGATTCTGTAACAGAAAGCATCCTGTATTGAACGAAAACCCGCTCGGTCGACTATCGAGCGGGTTTTTTTATCTTTTGGCTCGATCCGCAAGAAGAGAACAAGTGCAACTACCTGGGGCAGAATGATCCATGGGTGGATATTTTTTTTACACCATGCACTTTTTCCGGTCTATATAAGAAAAATATCCTGTCTTAAACTTATTGATTTCAGAACAAAATATATGTTGTGGGGTTTTTGGCATATAATTTGCTCGATATAGGTTACACACCCCATGAACAATGAAAATCCTGCAATAACCATAACCAGGATTTTCGGAAAACGACCAAAGAAAAAAGGTTTACGAGGAGTATAGCTTAAAGATGACAACCATGAATTTTCCACTTGTGACAATTCCGGAAGATACTTTACCTTCTCCAACGAATAATTCCTTTGAACGCTACCTGAGAGAAATAAGTCGTTATGAGATTTTAACTAGAGAGGAGATGGAGGAACTGGCTGTTCAGGTTCATGAGAACAACGACAGAGGAGCTGCCTATCGTCTCGTTTCCTCCAACCTGCGTTTAGTAGTCAAGGTTGCTATGGATTTTCAAAAATTCTGGATGCAGAATTTTATGGACTTGGTTCAGGAAGGGAATATCGGCCTTATAAGGGCCACAAAAAAATTCGACCCTTATAAAGGTGTTAAATTTTCATATTATGCAACCTATTGGATTAGAGCCTATATTCTTAAATTTTTGATGAATAACTGGCGTCTGGTCAAACTGGGAACGACCCAGGCCCAGCGCAAACTGTTTTTTAGCCTGAATAAGGAGAGAAAACTTCTCGAATCTCAGGGTTTTGCTCCTGAGCCAGATCTGTTGGCCAAACGTTTGAATGTCAAGAAATCCGAGGTCATCGAGATGAGTAATCGGATGACCAACAACGAAATTTCACTTGAAAGCCCCGTGGGACAAGATTCCGATGACGAACAGATACAATTTATTCCCAGTAATGGGCCAAGCATAGAAGATACGCTTTGCCTTAAGGATATGAAAAAGAAACTGCGCGATTTTCTCCAGACTTTGCAGGGGCGTCATAACGAAAAGGAAAAAATGATCCTGGAAAAACGTCTGCTGACGGATGATCCTTTGACTCTTCAGAATATCTCCGAAGTTTTCGGGGTTTCCCGGGAGCGGATCAGACAGATAGAGGCAAGCCTGCTAAAAAAAATCAGAAAACATATTGAGAATGACTCTCCGGACTTGTTGGCCTTTATCCAAAGGGACATCAAGACTTCTCATACGCTCGTTGGGGTATAAACATCCAACCGAGTTGAGTTCGGACAATCCCCTGTTGTCCGTTTTTTGAACCTCCTTTTCATTTTTCCTCAACTCCGGGATCGGTCTTTTGATTGATCCCGGCCCCCTCCTTTTAATATCCACGGACGGGTTTCATTCCCGTGAACTCCTTTTGTTTTAACATGCATGTCTCATGAAAACCTTTTGGTAAGTAATGGTTAAGTATTTGACCTTAGAGAGTTACATGTAGATTTTCCTGTCGACGCATGAGAACGTTTTGTGTCTGGTGTGAGTTGATCTTCGCGAAAATGCGGTCCGTAAATTTTGGTGCATTCGATGAGATTCTATGTGTCCAAAGACAAAGCGACCTCGTTTTTTAGAGATCGTGTCAGGATAGTGATGAACATAGAAGGCCTTTGGTTTTTGGTCCTACTTTTAATTTTTTCACGTATTGCATCGAGGAATCAGAGAAAGTGTCTTCTCGGGAATATAAAACACTAATACATTAACTTGAGGATGTAATAGTTAAAATATAGGGTTGTAGACATACCGCTAATCTGTTATGTCGATTGGTCTTTAAAAAAACCAATCAATTTTGTATATGGGCACTTGCAATAAAACTTCACTAAAGTTACAGTGCTGTGCCGATATACCCAATATATGGTGGAGATGGTGTCTTTTCTCATGATCATAGAAAACGGGTTTTCGTTGGAGGGCTGATTTTTCTACAAATAACTTATATATCTTAGGAGTTGCTATGCTGGTTAAAGATATCATGGAACCCATAACCACCAATTGGCTGTCACCGGATATGACCCTGGAGGATGCAGTCTGTAAATTGGAACAGACGAAATGGGGACTATACGGTGCTTCCGTTAACGGTATGGTAGTTCTGGAAGACGGGAAAAAACTTGTCGGAGTTCTGTCGATAATGAATGTAATAAGAGCGGTGATCCCCTCTTATCTCGTGCTGGATGAAAATCTGGGTGGTTTTACCTGGGACGGGATGATTGAAGAGAGAACGGAAAAGGCCCGCGGACGAAAGGTAAAGGACATCATGTCTGCGAGTGTGTTGACCATTACCCCTGAAGCTACTTTGATGCGTTGTGCAGACACGATGATTGAACACCAACTCCAACGTGTTCCCGTTGTTGAAAAATCTGGAGCAGTTGTCGGTATTGTTCACATTCGTGATCTTTACATGGCTATTACCAATTTGATGTGCGGTGTGAAATAAAACAACCTAGTAAAAACCAAGGGAGATTGTCGGGACAGCACTTGTAATTGAACGTGTTACAACGTTTAACCGTCGGCAAGTAAAATTTTATGAAGCCGACAAATAAGGAAAGAATCATGGCGAACGAAGTTGTTGTACAAACCTTTCAGATGAATGCCGCCTTTTGGACGGCATTAACTATATTTTTGGTGGCTTTGGCGGTTATTATTTCCGAAAAAATTCATAAAACGATAGTGGCCATCGGTGGCGCCTCTTTGATGCTCATACTAAAGATTATCAGTCAACATCAGGCATTTCATGTTGAAGAATTCGGTGTGGATTGGAATGTTATCTTCCTGCTGATCAGTATGATGGTAATAATTAATCTGATTAAACCAACCGGGATGTTTGAGTATATTGCCATTAAAAGTGCTAAGATCGGAAAAGGCGATCCTTTGAAGATCATGGTCATTTTGGCTGTAGTTACGGCAGTTATTTCAGCTATTTTAGATAACGTCACCACCGTCCTTTTGATCGCACCGGTGACTCTGTTGATTGCCGATGCTCTTGATGTGGATGCAATACCTTTTTTAATTGTCGAAGCCTTGGCCTCGAATATCGGCGGGACTGCTACTTTGATAGGCGATCCACCGAATATTATGATCGCCTCCAAGGCTAGGCTGGATTTTATGGACTTTGTCATCCATCTGGCACCGGCGGTAATTGTGATCATGGTGGTGTTCCTCTTTATAGTACGAATTGTTTTTAAAAAACGGTTGACGACCAAAGAGGAGCTGAAAAAGAGAATCATGGACATGGATGAAAGGGAAGCGATCAAAGACCCAATCATGCTGAAAAAATCGCTTTTTGTTCTGGCAATCGTTTTGATCGGTTTCATTATCCATGGAATCCTTCATTATGAACCGGCGACTATCGCCCTCTTCGGGGCAGCCCTTTTACTTCTGTTATCGGGAACTCATGAACCTCATCACATACTTGCCGATGTGGAATGGCCGGTTATTTTCTTTTTTATCGGCTTGTTTATCATGGTCGGAGGAGTAGTTAAAGTCGGCGTGATAAAAATGTTGTCCGAAGAGGTTTTACGAATGACCCATGGCAATCTGTTTGGGACATCTATGCTTGTTATGTGGTTTTCAGCCGTCGCCTCTGCTGTTGTCGATAATATTCCGTATGTGGCCACGATGAATCCGCTGATCGTCGATATGGCCCGTGAGCTCTGGCCGCATAAGACCGGCATAGAACTTCTCCAATATAAAGATCTGATGCCTATTTGGTGGTCTTTAGCTCTTGGTGCCTGTCTGGGTGGCAACGGCACAGCCATAGGCGCTTCCGCCAATGTCATTGTTGTCGGAATGGCTGAGAAAGCAGGAAGAAAGATCAGCTTTTTGAAATTTATGCTCTACGGGACACCGATTATGTTTGTAACGGTGTTTATCGCGATGATCTACGTCTGGCTGCGATATTATGTCTTTCACATCTAATTGATGACGGGCGGATATGGTTCCATATCCGCCCAATGGGCTTTTTCCTCGGGCTGTTTATGAAATATAAAGAATTCGGTCATAGCAGCCTTTACTAACCAAAAATCAAGATCTTATATAACTATACCGAAATCTCTGAAAATTGTTCAAAATTTTCTTATTATTCCATATTATTGCCTCCTGCGCGGTTGTCGTTGAGGTGCTTTGACAATCGGAATTCTCGCAACTTTAAAGAGATACATAAGATTTCTTTTATTCAAAAAAGAGGCGGTTTCTTTTTTTTTCCTGCCAATTGAGATATATTGATGATTGTTGAGTTGTTTTGATCGATCATAGGAAGGAGGTCCTTATCTGTGATGGAATCAAAGTATTTGATCATTTCTTCGGAGATCTGTGGCAATGTCGTTGTCCAAAAAGCTGTCAAGAACAGCAACCAGGATGCAGGGCAAGGAGGAATTGCAAAAATTCCTCTCCATAAAGGCAAACAGTGTTTTTTATAGAATGACGATTGCCTTTAGCCTCTTTTTTCTGGGTCCGTTCCTTGGTTTTACCTATATTGGAATAAAAAGCAAGCTCTTCGGCAGTGTGGAACTCCTGTACTGTTTTTTGGGAGTTATGGTCTTTTCATTGTTAGGCTATGTCATTTTAAAACAAATTTCAGACGGCATCCTGACCATTGAAACACAAATGGCTCGCCAAAACGGTAATAAACGCCTGATTGGACTGTTAGGAGAAAATGAGCTGGGAAATATTGCGTTAATCGCCGATTCCATGGATCAACATCTTCGAGAGACCAGCAAGGCCTTAACCCGTAGAATACAAGAAATTAGTGCATTAAGAGAACTTGGTGGTCTTTCCGTATTTCGGCTTACAGCTCAAGAGTTGACGGACTTTGCGTTGGAAAAGGCAATGTTTATAACAGGAGCAACGGGCGGTGCGGTCTTTTCCACTCCTCGAAACGGCAAACAACTCACAGCGACTTGTCTAATCACAGCCGGAGCAGGCATATTTGTAACTGCCGGTGAAAATCTTTCATTGTCTGAATTGCCGACAGCCGCGAGGAAAAGGACGATAAAGATTCTGCAGAAAGAAGAAATAGAGAAGCAAGCAGATTTTTTCGATTACGAGACAGGTAGCGCTGTCGTGGTTCCGTTCGATTATACAACCGGCTATGTTGGAATTGCAATCCTTGTAAAACCTCAAGGTCGAATCTGGGATGAAAACGGATTGGGTTTCTTGTCCACTTTCTTCAATACAGCCGGGTCCATGTTGAAAATGAAGGAATTGGGAATCAGAGAACGGGAAACAAGCGACGAGTTGAAATCCGTTTTGTCGATCATTCGAATAATTAATTCCAACATGGAAGAAAAAGATCTGTTGGCCGCTATTTCCGGACGACTTTGCGAAGTTATTCCAAGCCGCTGGATTGGACTTGCATTGATAGACGAAATTAGTGATCAACTCAGGCTGACGCATTTGTTTGATCAAACTCCTGAAAATGAACAGACGGAAATGCTGTTAAAGAAGGATACTTCCCTGTTTCAAGTTGCCATTGATGCTGTTGAACTGGTCAGTATAGATAATCTGGAGAATGAAAAATCATATTTTGAACAGACGTTGTTTTCGGAACTTGGACTGAAATCTTGCCTTATCAAGAGGCTTGATGCCAATGGAAAAGCGCTCGGTGCCATTTGTTTGGGAAGCGATAAAATCAAGACGTTTGGCAGAAGGGACAAAAGGATGTTTAAGATGGTGGCTATGGGAATTGCTCTGGCCCTGGAGCAGTCCCGTTTGCTGGCAAAGGAACGAGCGAAAAGTGCTGAGCTTGAGGTCCTTAACAGGATAGCTGTCGCGTTAACTTCCACTAATTTTGACATGAACCGTGTCTTGCAGAATATCCTGGAGATGATCTGTGATCTAATTCAAGTCGAAGCCGGAGCGATTATGTTGATTCAAGACAATCTTCTGACCTTCCATACGACTGTCGGAACAGTTGGAAAAAATTTTGACGGACTGAGGATTAAGATTGGAGAGGAAGGGGTTTCCGGCTGGGTTGCAGCGACCGGCGAGCCAGTTATCGTCCAGGATGTCAATGAAAATCCTCATTTCTGTGAGGATATCGATAAAAGGACTGGATTTAAAACTAGGAACCTCCTCTGTGTACCGATGATAGCCAGCGGGAGGGTTACCGGGGTTATCGAGCTTTTGAATAAAAAAGTCGGAACATTCAACGAAGAAGATCTCAGAGCAAGCAAGTCTGTTTCTTCTTCGGCTGCGATTGCCTTGGAAAATTCCAGGCTTTTTAGTGAGTCAATGCACTTGGCACAAAAAGAAAAAGTGATCAGAACGATTTTTCAGAAATATGTACCAGAAGAAATTGTCAATGACATTCTCAAAAGAGGTGAAACTGAGCAGTTGATTATTGGAGAAAAAAAGATCGTAACGGTCTTTAATGTCGATATCAGGGGATACTCTGCTCTGTCAAAACAGGCTGCAACCGAGGATGTGGTAAAAGTTCTGAACTATTTCTTTAAAAGAATGGGGAATATTATCCTGAAATATAGAGGCGTGTTGGATAAATATCTGGGTGATGGGCTGCTTGCGATCTTTGGCGCCCCTGTTTCGTCAAAAAATCCGGCTTTGGATGCAACATTTGCAGCAATTGAGATGACTGAAGCGATTGAGGCGGTAAGCAGGCTCTCAAAGGAACGTTGCGGAGTACCTTTGAAAATCGGAGTCAGCATCAATACCGGTGAAGCAATTGTGGGCAATATCGGATTTGATAGAAAAATGGAATATACTGTTATTGGTGATGTGGTAAACGAAACCTTCCGTCTCCAGGATCTGACCAGAAGAAAGACCAATTCAATTTTAATCAGTGAATCAACATATCAGCAGGTTAAACTGTTTGTTTATGCCAACCAATGGCAAGTGAAAAGATTTGCAGATAAAGACGGGACAATGGATATTTATGAAGTCGTGGGGAAAAAGGTCACGCCCGATCTTGGATATCGTCCGCAGGGGGTAGAGGAGAACTTTTCAGAGGGTAGGATTCACTGAAGAATGTGTGCATCCTGTTGATATGTAATAAAAAAGATGAAAAAAAGCCAAAAAGACATCTGCACTGAAAGTATCCCAAACAGTCTCACCAGATAATTCACATAAACCGGGGGGGCTGTAAATATCCTCTCAAAAACTGGTCAAGATACGATCAATGCAGATAATGGGTGGTCCCTCCCATAGGGGGACTTCAACAGTCTTTTTAGTCTACTGAAAGATAGTTATGTTCAGCGGTCAACAACTCATAGCGACCGTCAATGACAATATATTTCCGATTGAACTGGTCAACGTACGTTTTGGTAAGTCGCCTTCCTATCGGCATACCCCTAACGGTTTCATTCATAATAAAACCACGTCCAATCTGACGGAAAGAGAGTTTTTGGTTACTTTCTTTCATGAGTATTCCCTTCGCACATATAAAACGGCCGATGCTTTTGTCGTAAACAATACAGAAACGATAAACAGCCTTCCTATTTCTCGCTTTCATTCAGGGACCAAATTACTCCCTGTCTGATCAAAGTAAATTCTCAGGCGCACAATATTGATGTAGTGATGTAGCGGAAGTTGCATAGAATGTGCCAAAATCAGAATGTTTTGCAATTAAAGCCGAAAAAGTTCTTTTTGCCATTTCATTTGGTCAAAAATACAAAAGCTTAACTTTATTGTTTGCATAAAAAATATTTTGCTTTCCTTGGTTTTCTTATTGATTATCGTCGGCCAGCAATCAAAACTGGAAACGCTGTTTACGTTAACAGCCTTTTTCTTTTTTAATAGATTTTACGGCAGCAAAGTATTTTGACAAATTGGTGAGCAAAATGTATTATAACGGACGGTATTATTCGGAAAGTCGTTAGAACCAATTTTTATTGTTAGCTAGATTTTTGTCTAATAAATGACAACAGAGTTTCCATCTATGAACACACTCCAACCGTATCTCTCCCACCCTTCAACAAAACATCTAGCTGTTCTCAGACAGAGATTGTCTCAGGTGGCTGGTTCATGGGCCATGGACGACTTCAGGGCCTTCGTCACCTTCTACATTCGTATTTTGCCGAAGTTGATGGATGTGGAGAGGTGTACTATTTTTATTATGGAAATAGGGAGTAACAGGATATGTTCCATGTTCGGTACCGGCTTGGCTGAAAAACAGATTGAGCCGCCACTCGAAGGAAGTATTGTTGGAAAGGTAATCAGTTCCGGGGTGAGCTGTATTGAGAATGATTTGAAATCCCACCCAGGCTTCCATGTCTCCATGGATGAGCAGACCGGGTTTGTCAGTAGAAACATGATCTGTGCACCGATAAAAAGTATAAGTGGAAACTCTATTACCGGTGCTGTAGAACTCTTGAATAGGAACAACAGTACATCCTTTACCGAAAAAGACCTGAAACAACTCGAGGAAGTTTGCCAATTTCTTTCCATTTCAATAGAGTCGATCGTTCTGAATCAGGAAATCTTACGCATAGCCGGTGCGTTGAATAAAGAAGTTGACAGATTGGAACAGGCATCCGTCAGAGGCACGAAAATCATAGCCGAGAGCCTGGCCATGCGTGAGGTGATAGACCTTGTTCATGTAATAAGCAATTCACCCATTAACGTCATCATTCAGGGAGAAAACGGGACGGGAAAGGAGCTCATTGCCCGCATGATCCATGAACGGGGAGAAAGAAGCCGGGAACTCTTTGTCCCTGTGAACTGTGCCTGTATTCCTGAAAACCTGGTTGAAAGTGAGTTTTTCGGTCACGAAAAAGGTGCCTTCACTGGAGCGGAAGCAGCCAGGAAAGGTCTCTTTGAAGAGGCAAGTGGAGGTACTCTTTTTCTCGATGAAATCGCTGAGATGCCTTTGCAGATACAACCGAAATTTTTACGGGCGATTCAGGAAGGGGAAGGGTGCAGACTGGGGAGCAATAAACCCCTTCACTATGATCTTCGTCTGATAAGTGCCACCAATAAGGATTTGGCAATGGAGGTGAAAAAGGGACATTTTCGTGAAGATCTCTTTTTTCGCCTTTTTTCGGTTGAGGTTTTCATCCCGCCTTTACGGGAACGTCGTGAGGATATTCTTCCGTTGGCCTTGCATTTTCTCGATATTACCAATACCAATTTCAAAAAAAACGTGCTTGGGTTTTCGTCGGAACTTCTTGATCTCTTTGAGCAGTATCCATGGCCTGGGAATGTGCGCCAGCTCATGAAGGAAGTGGAGCGCCTGGTGGCATTGACGGTGGAGGGAGAAGTGATTTCGCCCGAGAAATGTTCAAGAGAACTCCAGGCCTTTTATGCCCAGCAGAAAAAAACAGGTACTGCCGAATCAGCAACCGCTTATGACATCGATTATCAAGTCACGAATCTGGAAATAAGTTTGATTAAAAAAGCGATGAGAAAGGCAAAGAGCAATAAGACTAAGGCCGCAGGGTTATTAGGGATAACTCGGCAGGGGCTTCTCAAAAAGATAAAACGATATCGTCTTGAGCGAACACGTTTTGAACGTTGACCCCTATTTTTTATTCAGAGCAGAGAGACTCCCCAGCCTGCATTTCTCATGAACATTGTGTAAATTTAACAAGTTAATTGTTTCTTTGAAATGTTTCGTCCTTTCAAGGGGTAGACAAATTGACACAGTGTTCATGAGAAATCCGGGCTAGGCATTCTGTAAGGGTTTTGGTTAATCAATGCCGAGGTAGGCTTTTTGCACTGTTTCGTTGCTCTTGAGGTTTGCTGCCGAATCGCTGATCACAATCTCACCGTTTTGGATGACATAGCCCCGGTGGGCAATGGACAAGGCCATCAGAGCGTTCTGTTCGACCAAAAGGATTGTTGTTCCTTTTTTATTTAATTCCTTGATGATATCAAAGATAAGTTCTACCAGGACCGGGGCAAGGCCCATGGAGGGTTCGTCAAGCATCAACAAGCGGGGATTCAGCATAAGCCCCCGGGCAATGGCAAGCATCTGTTGTTCGCCACCGGAGAGGGTTCCGCCGTGCTGTGAGATTCTTTCCTTTAATCTGGGAAACATCTCGAAGCTGTATTCCATTCGTTTTTTGGTTTCCTCCTGGTCCTTTACGGTAAAAGCGCCCATCTCCAGATTTTCCTGAACAGTCAGATTCGGAAATATTCCCCGTCCTTCGGGGACGTGGCCGAGTCCTGCAAGAACAATAGTATGTGGTTTCATGTGGGAAATGTCTTTTCCCCCCAGCAAAATCCGTCCCTTCTGGGGATGAATCATACCGGAAATGGTCCGCAAGGTGGTGCTTTTCCCTGCACCGTTGGAACCGATGAGGGTTACGATTTCTCCCTCGTTCACCTCAATGGAGACACCTTTCAAGGCATGAATATGGCCGTAGAAACTATGAATGTCCTGAAGCGATAAGAGGCTCATGAAATCTTCTCCTCATGTTGTCCTGCAACCGCACCGCGTCCGAGATAAGCCTCGATGACCCGGGAATCGGAGCGGATTTCCTCGGGCGTCCCTTCGGCGATTTTTTCGCCATGGTCCATGACGCAAATCATCTCGGAGATATTCATGACCACTCGCATATCGTGCTCGATGAGCAGGATAGTAATGCCTTTTTCATCCCGGATGCGTCTGAAAAGGCGGGTCACATCTTCGGTTTCCTGCGGATTCATACCGGCGGCGGGCTCGTCCAGAAGCAGCATCAGCGGGTCGGCGGCCAGAGCTCGGGCGATCTCCAGACGGCGTTGGCCGCCATAAGGAAGATTTTTGGCAAGCTCATTACCTATACCTCGCAATCCAACATAAGCCATTAATTCTTCAGCTTTTTTTTCAGAATCTTTTTCCTCATTTTTGAAAAATGGAAGGTGAAAAAGCGTCTGAATGGGAGTTTGTTTCAGATGGATATGCATACCCACCAGGATGTTTTCTATGACTGTCATATCGGCAAAGAGGCGAATGTTCTGAAACGTTCTGGAAATGCCGCGTGAGGCGATCTGGTCAGGACGCAGGCCATGCAGGGGTTTGCCGTTGAATATGATCTTCCCCTCTTCCGGATGGTAGATGCCAGTCATGGTGTTGAAAAAGGTGGTCTTGCCCGCACCGTTGGGGCCAATTATGCTGACGATCTTGCCCTGGCCAATGTTGAAGTTGACTTTATTGACGGCCGTCAGTCCGCCGAATCGTTTGACCACATCGATTGTTTCTAAGAGTGCCATGTATTTCCTCGTCTTACTCCTCGCTCTCGTCGGGTACTTCAGATGATAGTTCACGTTTCCGGCGTTTGGATGGAATCAAACCAGCCGGGCGAAAGATCATCATCAGGACCAGGATCAGACCGAAAAGCATACGCTGATACTTGGCCGGATCCAGTTGCGTGGACAGGTTGGCCCAGGCGAAATGGATGATTGGGATGACTGCATCGCTCTGGCGGAGTTGGCTCAGATAGAGAGAAAGGCCTTGCAGGACCTGCAGATTGAGGATGGTGACGGTAGCTGCTCCAAGGATAACGCCGGGGATACTGCCGGAGCCGCCTAAAATGACCATTGACAGGACGCCAATAGACTGCATGAAAGAGAAAGATTCCGGGCTGATGAAGGTGCGACTTCCGGCCAGGAGGACTCCCATAGCCCCGGCGAAAGAGGCACCGACGGCAAATGCCGCCAATTTCATCTTGACCAGAGGAACCCCCATGGCAATTGCCGCGGTTTCATCTTCACGGATTGCGGTCCAGGCACGTCCTATCTTCGAGTCGTCAAGCCGTCTGGTGACAAAAACGATAACAATGATCACTACCAGGGCAAAGAAATAAAACATCACGTTATACATATCCGCTGCGCTCACACGATGCCCCACTATGTTACTAAAGAGTGCATTAAAGGAATCGACGGCAAAATGAGGCATGGTCGGCCGTTGAATCGGTGTGATTCCCTGTGGTCCGTTGGTAAAATTAAGCGGTTTGTCAAGGTTGTTGGCCAGAACCCGGATGACCTCGCCAAAACCCAGGGTCACGATGGCCAGATAATCGCCACGCAGACGGAGAACGGGGGTTCCCAGCAGAATTCCGGTCAAGGCAGCAATCAGGATCGCGACGAAGATGAACAGATAGAAGGCATCTCCCGGCAGCAGAAAGGGAAGACCGGAGGGTTGGGTCCCTGGTGCGTAATGTAGGATGTAATACTGCTGGGAACCGAAAAAAGCCCAGAGATAGGCCCCGACGGCATAGAAGGCTACGTAGCCGAGATCGAGCAGACCGGCAAAACCGACAACGATATTCAGCCCAAGAGCCAAGGCGGAAAAGACGCTGATCTGGAAAATAACCTCCAGGTAGAAAATATTTCTGACACCTACTACAGGGAAAATAAGCAAGGTCAGGATGACGCCGGTTGCCAATTTGAACAGACGATGGGTATTAAAATAATACAGCGAGAAAAAGGAGGTTATCAATACCAGAAAGGCGAGGTTCGAACGGGGGTAGAGATAAACGAGTAAGGAGCCCATGATCATATGGAAGAGCACAAGAATATATGGGCACATCCCCTGATCCAGCCTTTTGAGAATGTTTTGAGAAAATGAGGTGACCATATGCCTCTCCTTAGGCCTTCTGGGCTACGTTAGTGCCCATGAGACCCTGTGGGCGGAAGATAAGTACCAGAATCAGGATGCCGAAGGCGAAGATGTCCTTGTATTCAGTACCGGCGGCCCCCATGGTGAAGACGCCCATAAAGGCACCTGCATAGGTCTCCAGCATGCCCAGAACGATACCGCCAAGAAGAGCGCCCGTCATATTGCCGATACCG
>Ga0210085_1000588_pt1 | contig 15069 bp, 13 predicted proteins | sample China_Galinas_PW_5_FD_184866 | JGI IMG/M metagenome (GOLD analysis project Ga0210085, IMG submission 184866) | Wetland microbial communities from San Francisco Bay, California, USA, that impact long-term carbon sequestration - China_Galinas_PWC_D1... | ecosystem: Environmental > Aquatic > Marine... | reverse complement strand
CCAGCGGGACGCCCGGCGGCTCCTGGCGCCGTCGAAAGAGGGGCGTGCGACACGCTTCGCAGAGCACGGCATCCTCCATCCCGCACCCAGGGCAGTTCGGCGGCATCAGCAGGTCGAGGAGGGCTCGCATCGCGCCAGCATCACCTGTCCGGCTTGATCGTGGCTTAGCGCGAGCTTGGCCCACGGCGCATGGTCGATATCGCCTACGCAGCCTGCTCGCGTTGGCCCACCACCGGTTCAGATCGTCTCGAAGGTGACCTCGTCGCCCACGTCGATGCCCAACCGGGCGAGTGTGCCCGCTGACATCTCCACCACGCCTTCGGCCCCGCGAACCGGCATCACCAGTCCCCGCCATGGCGGCAGGTCCGGCCTGGTGCCGACCACGCGCCGCTGCCCATCCGCGTCTGCTGCCGAGACGAACAGGGCGTCGATCGGGAAGCGCATGAAGAACATGTGGATGCTGTTGCTGGCCAGATAGAGCCCTTCGCCATCGTCCAGGGCGGCGCGGCCCATCAGGCCCCGGAAGCGCTGCAGGAACGACTGCCCGAGGACCATGCGTTCGCAGATGACGCGCCCGTCCACCGGTCGCCGCAGTCGTCGCACCTCGCTCATCGTTCGTCCGGTGTGTCTGGAAGCCGGTTGCGGCCTAGACGTTGCCGATGTTGCTCACGATGAGGATCATGGCCGGCCCCAGGATGACGATGAACATCGAGGGGAAGATGCACCCGACCAGCGGGAACAGCATCTTGATGGGAGCCTTGGCAGCCATCTCCTCTGCGCGCTGTCGGCGCTCGATGCGGAGCTGCTCGGACTGGACCTCGAGCACGTTGGCGATCGCCACACCCAGCTGCTCCGCCTGCACGATGGCGCCGATGAAGTTGGTCAACGCCGGCACGTTCGTGCGGGCCACCATCTCCTTGAGTGCATCGCGGCGAGGCTTGCCGATGCGAACTTCCGCCAGGGCCCGTCGGAACTCGTCCGTCAGTGGACCTTCGGTCTTCTCGATGACCTTGCCCAGCGCGGCGTCGAAGCCGAGGCCGGCCTTGACCGAGATGGTCAGCAGGTCGAGCGTGTCAGGGATGGCCAGGAGGATCGCCTTCTGGCGGGCCCTGATGCGGGTAGTCAGCCAGTAGTCCGGCACGAAGAAGCCGACCACGAGGGCACCGCCGGCGAAAACGAGCGTACTGCTGAACCCACTGTGCAGAGCGAGCCCGAAGAGCAGGACCGAGAGGCCGCTGACGACGATCGCCGCCACCACCTTGAGGCCCATGAAGTCGATGGTGCGCAGGCCGTACGGATAGCCCGCCTCGGCCAGTTTGGACTCGGTGCGACCGACCCGCTCGCGTGACGTGAGCCGGGTGCCGATGCCCGAGAGACGACGCATCATGGGCCGCAGCGTGCGGTCCATGAGCGGTTGCTGGAGCTCGATCTCCTCGAGGCTGGTCACGCCTTCGAGCGTGCCCAACTGGGTCAGCCGGGCCTGGACCGGGTCGGCCGTGCGCGTACCGAGCAGAGCCCAGACGATGAGCAGGACGCCGCCGGCTGCCAGCAACGCCATGAGCAAGGGGAGTCCCATACGGCTAGACCTCGATGTCCACGATGCGACGGATGGCCAGGAACCCGATGAACATCATGACTCCGCCGATGATCAGGATGATGACGCCCATCGGGATGCCCACGATCTCTGGCGGCCCGAACATGGGCTCCATGAACTTGGGGGCGATGACCGAGAGGATGACGACCAGGCCGATGGGCAGCCCGGCCACGACGTAACCGGACATCCGCTGCTGGGCGGTGAGGGTCCGGATCTCGCCCTTGATGCGGATGCGCTCACGGATGGTGAAGGCGATCGAGTCCAGGATCTCAGCGAGGTTGCCGCCGACCTGATGCTGGATGGTGATGGCCGTCGCCAGCAGCTCGAGGTCCTCGGAGCGTACGCGTCGAACCATGTTGGACATCGCCTGCTCGAAAGGCAGGCCCAGGTTGACCTCTCGGATGACGCGGTTGAACTCGGTAGACATCGGCGGCTGCGTTTCGCGCACGACCAGTTCGATGGCCTGCAGGAACGAGGCGCCGGCGCGAAGGGCGTTGGCGATGAGGGTGATGGTATCGGCGAGGTGGTCGTTGAAGGCCTTGAGGCGCTGGTTCTTGCGACGGTTCACATAGAAACGCGGGACGAACCAGCCGGCCAGGATGGCCACCAGCACGGCGATGGGGTTGCTCAGGCTTGGCAGGACCGTCTGGCCCAGCAGGTAGACCACCAGTGGCGCGCCCACGATCGCCCCGACCCGGATGGCGAGGTACTCGGAAGGACGCAGCTGGAGGTCAGCGCGCGCGAGGTCACGGGCCATGCTCGTGCCCCAGTCGCGCTGAGCCACGGCACGGTCCGCAGCCGCTGCGGTGCGGCCGCTGAACAGGCGTTGCCGCAGGGACTTCTTGTTGCTCGCGCCGCGATCGCGCGCCTCGGTCGCGGCCACCGCGACCTGCTCGATGCGGTCTGTCGGCGACACGCGCCGGCCGCCGAAGACACCGATGAAGAGGAGCAGGACCGCGGCGGCGGCCATGATGGCGACGAGGACGGCAGGATCCATGGTCGTCTCCTAGGACCGATAGCCGAAGAGCGCGGGCGGCAGGTGGATGCCCATGACCTCGAACTTCTCGGTGAACTTGGGGCGGATGCCGGTCGGTCGCAGCTTGCCCTGGATCTGGCCGTCGACCACGCCGGTCTGCTCGAAGGTGAAGACCTCCTGCAGGACGATGACGTCACCCTCCATGCCCTGCACCTCGGTGATGCTGGTGACACGGCGGGTCCCGTCTTTGAGGCGTGACTGGTGGACGATGAGGTCGACCGCCGAGGCGATCTGCTCGCGGATGGCGCGGAGCGGCAGGTCCACGCCGGCCATCAGCACCATGGTCTCGAGGCGAGCCAGCATGTCGCGCGGACTATTCGAGTGGCCGGTGGACATCGAGCCATCGTGGCCCGTGTTCATGGCCTGCAGCATGTCCAGCGCCTCCGCACTACGACACTCGCCGACGACGATGCGGTCTGGACGCATACGCAGCGAGTTGCGGACCAGCTCGCGGATGGGAATGGCGCCCTTGCCCTCGATGTTGGGCGGCCGCGACTCGAGCGTGATCACGTGCTCCTGGCGGAGCTGCAGCTCAGCCGCGTCCTCGATGGTGACGATGCGCTCGTCGTTGGGGATGAACGAGGAGAGCACGTTCAGCGTGGTCGTCTTGCCGGAGCCGGTGCCGCCGGAGACGAAGACATTCAGCCGCGCCTCGACGCAGGCCTTGAGGAAGTCGAACATCTCGGGGGTGGCGGTGCCGAAGCGGATGAGGTCGTCCACGGTGAAGGGGCTGGCCGCGAACTTGCGGATGGTGATCACCGGCCCCACCAGGGACAGCGGCGGGATGATGGCGTTGACGCGCGAACCGTCGGTCAGGCGGGCGTCCACCATCGGGCTCGACTCATCGACGCGCCGGCCGATGGGCGCGATGATGCGGTCGATGATGCGCATCACGTGGTCGTCGTTCTGGAAGGAGATGTTGGTCAGCTCCAGGCGGCCGGCTCGCTCGATGTAGACCTGGCGTGGTCCGTTGACCATGACCTCGGTGATGGACTCGTCACGCAGGAGCGGCTCGAGCGGCCCGAGGCCGACGATCTCATCGGTGATCTGCTCCAGCATGCGCACGCGCTCGGCACGTGTGAGGGCCAGCCCCTCCTCGTCGACGGCGCGACCGAAGATGTCCTCGATCTGCCGCCGAACCTCGACCTGGTTGGTGAGGTCGAGCTTGGGATCGAGGTCGGAGATGACCCGCTGCTGGATGCGGTACTTGGTGTCGCGGAAGGATTCCCGCACCGGCACCTGGCTGATGACGCGCTGGGGCATCTGCCCCGGCGGGACCATGCCGCGGGGAGGCGGTGCTCCGGGAGGCGGCGTGGCGCCGGGCGGGGGCGGTGCTCCTGGCGGCGGCTGCATGGGGGCCGGTGTGCCGGTGCCATCACCGGCCGGCCGGGCGCTCTCGATTCGCTTCAGCAGTGACATCTCAGGTTCTCCCTAGAGTCCATGACGACTTCACCGCCGTCCGAAGAGTTTGCGGCCAGGCTCCTTCTCATCCTCATCCTCGGGGGAGCCTTCACCCTGGACGAGCGCGCGTGAGATCTTGAGGACGTCCTCGCTGACAGGAGCCTGGCTGTTGCTCCAGACGAACGGGACACCACGATTGAGGGCGTACACCACGGTCCGGCCATCGGAGACGACCTGGTGGTCGATCTTTCGACCGACCGAGTTCTCGACGTCGGCGACGCGGATGCCGAAAGCCGAATCGGCTCGGTTGAGCACGAGCTTCAGGCGATCGCCGTAGCCCAACTGCTCGGCCACTTCGAGGAAGAGGCGGACGTTCTTGATGTTCGTGATCTCCAGCGTGAGCACCGTGAGGATCACGTCGGACATGTCCAGCAGCGCGAGCGACACGTCGTTGAAGTGGGGCCACAGGTCCACGACCGTGAAGTCGTTGGTGGCGCGCAGCCGGGTCATCATGCGGCGGATCTGGTCGACCGTGATGAGCTCTGCCATCTCCGGGCTGGGTGGTGCCAGCAGGACCTTGATGCCGGTGCTGTGGTTGATGAGCGTGGTATCGACGAGGTCCTCGTCCGTGGACGCAGGGTCGGCCACGACATCGATGATCGACTTGTTCTTGGGGTTCAGGTTGAGCAGGACGCCCACGTCACCGAACTGGAAGGAGCCGTCGACCAGGGTCACCGTCTGACGCTGCTCGCCGGCCATGGCCACGGCCAGGTTGACGGCCAGCGTGGTGCGCCCGACCCCGCCCTTGGGGGCGAAGAGCGTGACCACCTTGCCGTTCTTCTGCGTCCCATCGGCACCGGGCGCACCCTGGGCCGGGACGATCATGCGCCCGCGCTTCTGCTTCTCGCGTACGTAGACCTGGCGGATGGACGTCGTCAGCTCGTCGGAGCTGAAGGGCTTGACCAGGAACTCCCGTGCGCCGGCGAGCATCGACCGACGCAGGTAGTCGGCTTCGCCCTGCACGCTCATCATGATGATCGAGGTCATCGGGTACGTACCCGACACGCGCTCGGTGGTAGCGATGCCATCCATGCCGGGCATGTTGATGTCCATCAGCAGGATGTCCGGCTGGAGCTTGCCCGTCAGCTCCACGGCCTCCTCGCCGGATGACGCCGCTCCCACGACCTCGATATCCGACTCGAACGAGAGCAGTTTGGTCAGGTGCTCTCGCGTCTCGTTGATGTCGTCGACGATGACGACTCGAATCTGTTCAGTCACGCTCGGTACCTCTCGGCCGTGTTCGGCAGGCGGCCGTTGTGGGTGCTCAAGGGTAGTCCGACGAGGCGCGAAGCACCAGAGGCCACGTGTGTGCGGGGTCGGTGCATGGCGAACGCGCGCTCATCGGGGGTCGACAACAAGAGCAGGACTCCAACTGGTGTGACAAGTGTCACCGGAATCCTATGCAGGTCGCCTGCGGGGTTCGATATGACTATCGGGCTATACGCGATAGGAGGCGTGCCCCTCCCCGCGACGCCGGGCGGCTATCATGCAGCCACATACCCCACCGTCACGTCCCAGAGGTTTCCGCATGCCTCAGATCCGACTGCGCAAACTCCGCCGGCGCCTGGGTCTCTACCAGCCGCCAGCCGCCAAGGCCAAGCCCATGGATCCGGCCAGCATCCGCGCACGCCGCAAGGTCTTCGAGACCCTGCCGGAACCTCCCGAGTGCCCGGCAGGCTGGTCCACGGGTGCGCCCGACTTCGTCATCTTCGGCGCGCAGAAGTCCGGTACGACGTGGTGGTTCAGGCTCATCGAGCAGCACCCGCTGGTGGTCCAGCCGGAGAACCAGCGACCGGAGCTGCATTTCTTCGACCGCCTTTGGGATGAGTGGCCCGACCAGGAGCAGATCGCCCGCTACCATCGCTACTTCCCGCGTCCCGCAGGGAAGCTTGCGGGCGAGAAGACCCCGGAGTACATGAACTGCGCCTGGGTCCCGCCGATGGTCAAGCTGGCGGCCCCGCAGGCCAAGGGGATCGTCCTGCTCCGCGACCCGGTCGAACGCTACATCAGTGGCTTGAGCCATCAGGATCGCGGCGGACTGCTCGACGGACAGCCGGCCGAGGGAGAACTGCGGGTCTTCGGCGACCGCGTGCGTATCGTCACCGATGCCATCGAGCGTGGCCTGTACGCGACGCAGCTGGAGTGGCTGTTGCAGCAGTACCCCGCAGAGCGCCTGCTGGTGCTGCAGTACGAGGCCTGTTCGGCCGATCCGGCCGCACAGCTGGCCCGCACGTTCGAGTTCCTGGGCCTGCCACCCCACGAGCTGCCTGCCGAGGAGCTCGCGCGGCCGCGGAACAAGTCCAAGCTCGAGAAGGTCAGCGTCCCGGTCGAACATCAGCAGTTGCTGGCGGCCTATTTCTGGCCCGAGGTCCAGCGGCTCCGGGGCCTGGTGCCCGATCTCGACCTGAGCCTCTGGCCCCACTTCGCCGACCGCGCCGAGCCGCCGCCCGGGTAGCGCCGGACCGTTCGCGTCGCAGCGAAGCGCCCCTCGCTAGCGGTGAAGTGGGGCTACCAGCTCCATGACCTGCCCGTCCTCGCGCATCGTCAACCGCATACCCAGGGCGTTGGCGCGGATGCTGATGGGCTCGAACTTGTCTGCGGGGAGCGCCCGTGAACGCATGTCTGCCTCGCGCTGCTCCGAGCGTTTCTCGGCCATCATGGCAAGCAGGGCCGGCGGTGTATCGGCCGCTTCGCTGGCGGCGGGTGAGGAAGCCGTTGGCTCGGGCAGCTCCCGCGGCCAGCTGGCTCCGACCGTCGAGACCAGTTCCTGCGCACCCCAGTCGAGGCGCACCAGTACCGCCGGCGGGCGAAGCTCGAGGTACGCCGCCAGGGCCTCGTCTACGCTGCGGTAGACGGCGCTCTCGACGTCAGGGTCCAGCCGCACCTCCACGCCACGCGCGTCGAACTCCACGCTGATCCCGGCGCGGCGTGCTCGATCGGCAGCCGTGCGTCTCAGGGTCGGCCCGAGACCGAGATCGTCGAGCACCATCGGGCGGATCTCGAAGATGAACTCCTTGGTCGTGTCGAGTGCCTGCTGCACGAGTCGGCGCAGGGACTCGATCTCCTCCACCGCGCGTGGGTCCGACTTCTCCACGAGTCGCTCCACGATCTCCGCCTGCAGACCGATGTTGGCCAGGGACTGCGCCGGTCCGTCGTGGAGCTGGCGCACGATGTCTCGTCGCAGCTCCTCCTGGCTGCGGAGCGCGAGGGCGGGCTGGTTGGCGGCTCCGCTGCGGGCGCTGCTATCGCCGGTCATGACCGCGAGGCTGGCGTCGATCTCCCGCACTCGCTGCAGGAAACGCGTGAGCACCCGCTGTTTGCCCTCCAGCACCTGTCGCTGGGCGTCGAACAGCAGCTCGCGCCGCGTCTGGTTCAGGAGGCTATCGCGCAGCCTGGTCAGCTCCGCCGGGTCGGCACCCGGGTCGGACTCGAGCCTGCGGACCTCGGCCTCGACCTGCGCACGTCGCGCCTCATGGCGCTCGATCTCCGCGAGCACTTGCTCCATGAGCGACGAGATCTCACCGTCTTCACCCTGGATGCGGGCGACATCGGCCGCCAGCTCGGCACGTAGCTCAGGCAGGTCCGCCGCGCTCGCCTGGGGCGGAGGCGGGGGTTCCGGCTCGCTCAATCCTCGGGGATCCTGATCCAACCCTGCTTCATGGCATAGACCACGGCCTGCGTCCGGTCATTGACCGAAAGCTTGCGCAGGATCGAGCTCATGTGGTTCTTGACCGTCTGCTCACTGATGGAGAGGGCATATGCCACCTGCTTGTTGGTCATCCCCTTGGCGATGTTGTCGAGGATCTCCACCTCGCGCGGCGAGAGCGGCGCGAAGATCGGCGCCGCTTCCTGCCCGTAGACCGCGAGCTCACGGAACTCCTTGAGCACCCGATTGGCGACTGAGGGGCGAGCGAAGACCTTGTCGTTGATGAGGTACTCGCCGTGGTTGACGCGGCGGATGATGGTGACCAGGTCTTCGGGTGCGATGTCCTTGAGGAGGAACGCCGCAGCCCCGGCCTTGATGGCCTCGAAGAGCATGTCCTCGTCCTCGGTCGCGGCCAGGGCGATGATGCCCGCGCTGGGCACTTCCCGCTTGACGCGCTGGGTGGTCTCGATGCCGCCAGGTGCCGGCAGTGACAGGTCGAGCAGGACGATATCAGGCGTGCTCGCGGCGGCAGCGTCGATGGCGCTCCGCGAGTCGTCCGCCTCGGCCACGACGTCGAAGTCCGCCTCGGCGTCGAGGATCTGGCGCATGCCGACGCGGAAGAGCGCGTGATCGTCGACGAGCAGGATCTTCACCCGCGCGGTGGGGTCTCGCCGGTCGGGGCCGCCTCGGCGGCGTTCAGGTCCTGTGTACTCGCCCGGAGTCATTCCACGCTCCTCTCCCTGGAGTCAGGCCCGAGCCGAAGCGTCGTGCCCGCATCTGCTTGGCTGGCTGACTGTGATCGCATGCGGTATCGGCTGCCGGACCGCCGCCTGATATGCCTCCTGCACCTTGTGGCCGAGACCGTGACATCCCGCCGTCCTTGTGGCACGGAGTATAGGCGTTGCGCATGGACGCCCACCGGTCGAAGCTCACGAGGCGGGACACTCGTCGGCCAGCTGGAAGAGCCATGCCTCAGCCTGGCCAGCCTCCAGGGATATCGGATCCGCTGCCAGGCAGCTTCGAGCGACGGGTTCGAGCAAGGCGTCGGGATATCGCCCTCGCTTGCCGGTGACGACCACCCAGCGCGTGCCGAAGACCTTCCCAAGTGTGATGAGTGAGGAGACGTCCTCGTCAGGGAGGGCCACCGCGTAGGTTCCCGTGGCGTCCGCCAGCCACATGGGGTGGTCGGTGATGACCGTGTCCGGTGCGCCGTCGCCGGCGTCCGCCCGGGCCGCGACCAGCGACCGACCCAGCGCCTCCATCGACTCCGCGAGGTCACCGGCCTGGCTCCCGGCCAGCCGCACCTGGAAGGTCGTGAACAGCGTGGTCAGCGCGATGAGCGCGACCGGGGCGATGACGATGTTCGGCCGCCCCCACCGTCGCCAGTGCGAGACACGGGCGAGCAGGGCGTCACCCCCCAGCGCCGCCACCGTGCCCAGGGCCACCAGGAGCGGCCCCGAGGAGTGCATGAACGTACCCCACAGGGTCGCGACCGGGAATAGCAGGATCGTGCTCAGGAAGATGAGCAGTCCACTCAGGAGCAAGGCTGTCAGGGCTGTGGGCTGGCGCAGGGCCGGCGCCCGCCACATGCCGATCGCGGCGACCAGGCCGGCGATGCCCACGGGAAACGCCGGGATGGCGATGACGTTGACGAGCCCGTCGAGCCCTGCGCGAAGCGGGTTCCCCAGGATCGTCGCGGGGCCCTGCGCCATGTACGTGGAAGCGTCAGGGTGGTCGCTGAAGGCGAAGATGTCCTCGTTCCGCAGCAGGAACATGTTGTCGATCGCCTGGCCGGGGAAGGGGCTCCCGAGTTCCAGCCAGTTCCTGATCAGCCATGGCCCGACGACGAGGAGACCACCAAGGATCACCGGCCAAAGTCGATGGACGGCCTGGAGGACGCGTGAGCCCGCCGGCTGCCGCCTCACCGCCCAGGCCGTGAACAGCAGCACGGTCAGCCCCATCCAGATGACCTCCTGTCGCGACAGGTAGGCCAGGCCCAGCGTGAGGCCCAGGACCACGCCGGCCAAGGTCATTCGTGAGCGCCGGTCGGGCGCTCTGCTGTGCGCACCCAGGGCCCACGGCGTTAGCAGCGCGGCAGCGAGCATGAAGACCGTGAAGGGGATGTATGAGTCAGGCACCACCGATCCCAACACCAGTGGGCTGACCAGGGCCGCCAGCAGACCAGAGGTCAAGGCCACCGAGCGCCGGCGCCGAGCGTCGAGGCCCTGTGCGATGGCCGCTTCCGAACCGATCGCCCAGGCCAACGGTGCGACCGTCGCGCCGACCACCGCGCCGCCGAGCTGGGCCGCTTCGTAGGTCGGGCCGGCCAGGACCATGACCCCGGCCGAGAGGAACGAACCCATCGGCAACCACAGCTCGAAGGCCGGTTTGGGCACCACCAGGGGAGGGGTGGCGAAGCTCCACACGCTGTCGCTGACGAGACCGACTCCCGTCACCAGGTTGACGGCCACTCCCGTGTAATAGGCGGAGGCCTCCGCTACGGGAAAGGTCACCACCTGCATGGCTAGCAGGCGCACGACCAGGGCGAGCCCGAAGAGCCCCAGCGGTGCCAGTAGCTTCACGGCCCGCACCGTCCGTCATCGGCGCCCAGGCAGACCGCGAAGAGGGCAGCACGCGGCAATGGCTCGTCAGCACCCACCGCTTCGTCGTTGTGCGTCAGCGGGCGTACAGAGATCAGTGGGGCACTCAGCCAGTCAGGCCGTTCCTCACCGGCCAGCAGGGGCCGGAGAGCCTCCGTGATGTGGTCGCCCTCGAGCACCAGCCAACGAACACGGTACCGGCGCATCGCGTCTTCGACCACCGGCAGCGGATCATCGGGCGTGACGATCCCGGCCCAGTCGCCTCGGTACTGGTACGCGCCGGCATCGGGACTCATCACGATGTCGCCCGGGTCGGCCACGTGCTCAAGCGTGGCCAGGATCTCGGTGCGGCTATCGGCCTCGCGCTCCCAGGCTCGCACGGTCGCGAGCGTCGACAGCGCTCCCACGACCACGATGACCGCGACGAGCATGAAGCCGATGTTGCGGCTGGCGACCGGAGCATTCCAGCCGGGTCGGTGGCGCGCCACCCAGCTGACCACCGACGAGACGCCCACCATGACCAGCAGGTACGCATGTGGCAGCAGTGCCACCGCCGAATGGATGAACGTCCCGGATGCGACGTGCACCGCCGAGACCACGGCCGTGAAGGTGAAGAGGGTGACGGCGTACACGACCCAGGGTGCGAAGTCACGATCGCGTCGGCATACCCAGGTACCGATGACCAGCAGCGGCACCAGCAGCACCATCATGGGCGAGACCACGAAGATCACGAACGCATCCCACAGCCCGCCAAGACGGCTCGCGAGGAGTGGACCCAGGCCCTGGGCCAGGAACGAGTCGAGCGTCGTCGTCGAGCTGACGCTGTAGAGCTCCCGGTACTCAGTGATGAAGAGGATGCGGCCGCCGACCGACGAGGGCGAGATGGAGCCGAACACGTCGAGCTGCCGGAGCAGCCACGGGGCGACGACGACGATGAAGCCCGCCGCGCAGAGCAGGGCCGGCCACCAGCCGATGCGTGACAGTCGTGGTCGGCGGAGCAGGTCGTAGAGGAAGGCCAGCGCGAACGGGACGCCCAGGAGCACGCCATCGTTGCGCGACAGGAAGGCAAGCCCGACGACCAGGCCACCAGCGGCGAACGACCAGCGGTGGCCGTGCAGTCCGCGCGCGCAGAACCAGAGGCTGAGCGCGCCCAGGAACATGAACGGGGCGAAGTTGTCGGGCTGTCCCAGGAATGGGGTCACGCCGGCCGGCACGATCACCAGCAGGCCGGCTGCGATCGCCTGCCACGGGCGCAGGCCCGCGTCCCGCCCGATGAACCAGGTCAACGGCGCCACGGCGGCCGCGATCAGCCAGAAGGGCAGGCCCGAGGCGACCGGCGTCGGGCCCAGCAGCAACACGAAGGGCACCTGCACGATCGCGGCCAGCGGCATCCAGTGGGCATTCGAGGGGATCGGCAGGACGCCCGTCGCTGGCAGGGTCCCGCCGACTTCGACGAAGTTCCAGATGTAGTCCACGCTGAACCCGCCTCCACTCGCCAGCTCCTGTCCCACGTTGGTGTAGTAGAGCGCGTCGGGGTAGGCCGGGTCTACGAAGAGCACCGCCACCGCCACGCGCACCGCGAATGCCATCAGGAACAACAGGAAGGGGGCCACCATGACGGGCCCACACTAGCAACGGTCGGCGCCACTCCCCGGAGTACGAAAGGACCATCCCCCGTGGGCCTCGTGACTGGAGCAGAGCGATGCGGTGGGGTCGATATGGGACCAACGGACTATGCTCGAGGCTGGACACGCGAGGGTAGCCTCCTCGAGTGATGCCAGACGACCGGGGCGCCCCCCGCCTCACGATCGTGCTGCCGGCCTATAACGAGGCCGAGCGGATCGGCCCTGCCCTCGACGAGCTGTTCGGTTGGTTGAGACGAGGTGGTCCCGCTCGTACCAGCGGGCGCTCGTCGGATGAGATCGGACGTTGCGATGTACTCGTCGTCGATGATGGGTCCACGGACGGCACCGTAGGAGTCATCGAAGCACGCCCCGAGGCGCGGCGGCGAGCGGACGGCTCGCCGCCCTTGCTGCACGTCCTGCGACGGCCGCACCTGGGCAAGGGCGCGGCGGTGACCGCGGGCATGCTTGCCGCGGAGGGCGACCTGGTCGTCTTCACCGACGCGGACATGGCCACGCCCCCGGACCAGATCCCCCTGCTGACCGAGGCGCTGGCGACCGCCGACGTCGCCCTCGGCAGCCGCGTCCAACCGGACGGTAGCGACCGGCGGGCGAGCCAGCCCCCCTACCGACGAGCCCTGGGGCGGCTGTACCACGCGCTCGCAGGCGTTTGGATCACCGGTGACGTGCCGGACACGCAGTGTGGGTTCAAGGGCTTCCGGCGGGCCGCCGCCCGGGACATCTTCAGCCGTCTCCGGACCGATGGCATCGTCTTCGACGCGGAGGTCATCTATCTCGCACGCAAGCTGGACTACACCTGCGCTGTCGTGCCCGTGATGTGGCACGACATCCGTGGTTCACGCATGCGCGTCAGCGTGCGACTGGGATGGAGCGTGTTGTGGGACCTCTTCCGCATCCCGCTGCTCCACCGTCGCCCGGTGCCGGCTCACGAGATCACCCGGACCTCGGATACCCTCTGAGCGAACCGCCCGCCAGGTGCCCGGAGGCTCAGGAGCGGACGACGCTCCAGTAGCGCTCTGCGGCGCCCGTGCCTACGCCTCCGGCATCGGCCATGCGCGCCGCGTAGCCGGTGACTGCGTCGAGCATGCCCTGGTCGCTGTCGAACAGTCGCTGGACCTCGCCTGCGTAGAGCCGAAGACCCGCGCTCTTTCGCTCGAGTTGGTCGCTGATATCTGCGTATCGAGCCTCGAGTGCGAAGCCGGCGGGCAGGTCGATCGACTGGCCCGCCAGATCCGATGCTCCGGAGAACCCACTCCACCAGGCGTATGGGAAGTCTTCGTAGAAGCTGATCATCGAGGACAGATCGGGTGCCGGCATGACCCACTCGGGCTCTTCGACCATGAGCGCCAGTGCAACATCGCGGCACAGTCGGTGATCGACGTGTCCGCCGATCCCGAGGGGGAAGTAGATCCGCTGCGGTTCCAGGCGCAGGATCTCGCGCCGCAGGGTGTCCACCGGTGGTTCGTCGTCCTCGAATGGCTGGCCCAGCAAGGCGTCGTCACCCTCGTAGCCGCGATGGACCGCATCGGGCAAGTCCAGGTCGACCAAGGCGGCCTCGATGAAGTAGGCCCAGCGCTCATCCTCGGCCTTTCGCCGGGCGCTGGCGTCGGCGTCGGCTAGGTCGATCCTCGTCAGCGTGCCTTGGCTCTGGACATCGTCACGCAGGGGTCGCGCGTCGAACTCGTCGTTGGTCACGTTGGCACTGCGAGACCACGCCGCCCGCTGCCAGAACTGCCGTGCCTGCGTGTTGGCACTGTCTTGTGTCGCGACCATCCGCTCGGGATCCGCCTCCCAGGGTGCGCCCACACCGGTGACCGGCGCCACCGGGAACTCGGCGGCGATGTTGCCCCGGTCGAAGGCCTGGGTGGCCGGGTGGAGTGCCTTGGTGCCGAAACCCACGGCCGTTCGGCGGCGGTCCTCGCTGTCGACATCGGCGTCAGGTCCACCGGAATACACCGTCAGGATCGTCACCGACTGACCCAACTCACGCAGGCTGGCCACAAGGCCGCCGCACGAGAGGGCCACATCGTCCGGATGGGGGGCAATGAAGACGTGTGTCATCGCGGGCGAGGATAGCACCGGCCGGGAGCCGGGAGTCAACCCGGGTGACCGAATCGTCCGACCAGGGGCACGAATACGCAACGATCCGACTGCGTCGTCTCATCGTCCGCGCCTCGGCGGTGAACGATGGTCAGTCGTTGCGAGCGTCCGTCACCGACCGGCACGACCAGACGGGCCCCATCTGCGAGCTGCTCCACCAACGGCGCTGGCACTGTCGGCGCTCCTGCTGCGACGACGATGCCCTGATACGGCGCGCCGGGCGCATAGCCCAGGCTCCCATCGCCGACCACCACTTCGACCGCGTAACCCAGTCGCTGCAGCCGCTCCCGGGCAGCCTCGGCCAGGCTAGTGTCTCGCTCGATCGAGATGACCTCGGCCCCCATCTGGGCGAGGATCGCGGCCTGGTACCCAGAGCCGGTGCCCACGTCCAGGACCCTGGGCCGGGCCCAGCTTCCGGGACCGACCGTCTCAGGCAGCCCGAGGGACTCAGTCATGCGCGCAACGATGTACGGCTGCGAGATGGTCTGCCCACGGCCGATGGACAGGGGACCGTCCGCATAGGCGTCCGCTTCGCGGCCGGCAACCACGAACGATTCTCGAGGCACGAGGCCCATGGCCGCGAGCACCCGACGGTCGCGGATACCGCGCGACCACAGTTGGTCTCGCACCATAGCTGCACGTGGGGCCGCGTACGGATCGTCTTGGGCTGCCGGTCCGGTGTTCTCGGTCACCCCATCGGCGTCAGCTCGCGGGTGCGGCGGTCGGCGTGACGGTGGGCGCGGGGGTGTAGCACTCGGGCGTCGGCTGTGCCGTCGGTGGCGGCGTGATGCCCGGGGCGAGGCTGGGTGTCGGAGCCAGCGTTCCGCACGGCCCGATCGTCGGCGCCACCGTCGGCTCAGGTGTCGGCGCCACCGTCGGCTCAGGTGTCGGCGCCACCGTCGGCTCAGGTGTCGGCGCCACCGTCGGCTCAGGTGTCGGCGCCACCGTCGGCTCAGGTGTCGGCGCCACCGTCGGCTCAGGTGTCGGCG
>Ga0210085_1000587_pt1 | contig 15075 bp, 13 predicted proteins | sample China_Galinas_PW_5_FD_184866 | JGI IMG/M metagenome (GOLD analysis project Ga0210085, IMG submission 184866) | Wetland microbial communities from San Francisco Bay, California, USA, that impact long-term carbon sequestration - China_Galinas_PWC_D1... | ecosystem: Environmental > Aquatic > Marine... | reverse complement strand
TGATTTTGAGGCCACTTCAGAAGAAGACGGGGGCTTGAGGGAAAACAGCGATAGAAAGCAAAAAAACCTTTTCGGCAACGTCGGGTATGCGCCAAATGATATCTGGGAAATCGGACTGGTTGCCAATAAGATCCGGGGCGAGTTTGGTAAGCCGCCGATTACCATTAACGACAACACGGATCTTTTCGCCAGCAGCCCCAAGTATGATCGAATTGACAATTACGACGGTTTTTCCGGACAAATTTCCGTGAACGGCAATCTTCCGGGACCTTTTGGTGTGCGCGGATGGCTCTTTGCCAATCAACTGGATGAAGATGAGAACCGTTATGATGACAACCAATATGACTCCATGGACGATCCGACCGTTAAAACATATGCCCTAAATAACACCACCAAAATCCATGGGGGTACGCTGCAAACTTCCGCCGATCTAAATCAAATGGGCCTCTTCACCCTTGCTTTGAGCGGCGAAGAGCAGGCTTTCGAGTCCAGCGGCATTATCCGTGACGTTTCGGGCGGTGGTGGCGGTGGTGGTGGCGGTGGTGGTGGCGGTGGCGGCGGAGGTGGCGGTGCCACGACCTACACAACGCGAAATTTCAGCGAGGACAGGTCGGTTAAGATCTATTCTGCTGCCATTGAATACGAAGTGTCACCGTTTGATCGGTTCGGTGTGGTGCTCGGCTACAGCCATCATTGGCTTGACAAGGATAACGGCGATAGTGACAATGATTACGGTTTTCTCGTTGGCGCACATTACGATATTTTTGACAATACCCGCATTAGAGGTTCCGCGGCGCGCAAAATCCGGTTTCCGTCCATTCGCCAGCTTTACGAGGAAGACACCGGGAATCCGGACTTAAACACTGAAAGGTCTTACAATTACGAAATTGGTGTTGAGCAGCGGCTTTTTGAACGCACCTCCCTTTCGCTGACCGGATTTTATATCGATGTTAAGGATTACATCGAAAAGGTAGATTCCACAGATACTTTCGAGAACAACGACGAATATCGTTTTCAGGGCGTGGAACTGACCGCCGAGACCCGGTATTTTAAAAATCTTTTGCTACGGGCCGGTTACACGTTTATGGATACCAAGGACAAGTCCCCGGATACCGAAAAGGATGAACTACAATACCGGCCGGAACACAAGCTGACGTTTGAAACCCAATATGTTTTCGATTTCGGGCTTTCCGCTTATGCCAGCGTTATGTACGTGGCCGACCAGTATTTTTATTCACGAAATACGCCGCTGCAAAAGCGAAAACTGAACGACTACACCGTGGTGAATTGCAAATTGGACCAGGCTATTCTGAAAAAGCGGTTGCATCTTTATCTGGGTGTGGACAATCTGTTTGACCGGGATTATGAAGAGGCCTACGGCTTTCCCCGGCCGGGCAGAACCTTGTATGTTGGAACCGACTATCATTTTTAACACCTGAGTTTTGCATGAAAATTAATGAGAATCTTTTCTATTTCACTTTGTTTTTTTGATAAATTTCTATAAAATTTTGTAATTTTTCTAACTGATTTTTCATATAGGCAATCCAAACATCAAGAACCTCACTGCCCTCTGGTGTCAGCTGGTAGACTCTTTTTGCCGGTCCAGCTCCCTCGGTTTGCCATTCTGATGAAACGAGACCATTTTCTTCCAAATCTCTCAAGTGACGATATATCATTCCTGGTGGCGCCTGACCTTCTACGAAGCCGAATTGAGAAATTTCCTTAATGAGTTCATAGCCATAGGATGAGTTGATCTTTAATGCCATTAACAGCGATGACTGAATATATCGTTCAGCTTTCTTAGAGCCTGGATGACCTGACTTTTTAGGCATTTTTCAATTCTTATCTTGACATATATCCATTAAGGATATATTAATTAAATTAACATATATCATAAATGCTATTACCATCAAGGAGGCTATAATGGCAACTAAAATATTTGTGCGTGAACGACGTAAGGTCGAAAAAGGCGAAAAAAAACCAAGGTTTCGTATTGTGGGTGTCAGTGGTTCAGACCTTAAAGTCTACGTTAAACACGCACGCAAAAAAGAGTTGGATCAAATCAAAAGCGAAACTGGTTCTGAAATCATCTATTTAGACAGCACCAAAGGTCAAAAAACCAGCGACGGGCAAAAATCGTAGAACGACCCGATCCATCGATATTTATTATTCTTTGTAAATGATGGTGCCAACATGCTCTCCTTCCAACGCAGCTGATATGTGCTCCGGATGACCTAGTGCATCGATGATTTGCAGTTCTTTCAAGCATTTTGCTCTTTGTAAGAGGGTAAGGATCGGACGTTCGATGATCAAATCGTCCAAATCCAACTCGATGAGTTCCCGAGCAGAGATGCGGCTGAAATATTTCAGCTTATCACGCTCCGGTCCGGATACTTTTTTAGGGTCTTGCTCGTAAAGTCCCTTTTCGTCTTTAAGAAATATCAGCGATCGCGCCCCTATGTTTTCTGCCAGGAGAAAAGCGCCACAGTCTGTGCGGTGTGGAGGAATGGACCCATGCTCAGCCGGATGCTCAAAGAAACCGTATGGCGGTATTCCATAGGTTATTGGCATATAACCCAGTCGGCAAAACATCGTCAGCTGCTCTAAATTATCTCCATGGCCTATTTTTACCCCCCCGTGTTTTGCCAGCAGAACTGACAGCATTTCTGCGTTTTGCCAAGACACTTTATCCCCCAATTTTGACAGCACGCCGGTAGGCATCCCCAGATCTACACCAATGTTATAAACGTGCCTTGCCCGTGTACCACCGCCTGTCATCAACAAAATCTTATGCTTATCTTTGGCCTCTATCAGGGCTTCAAGAATGGGCAACAGCGCTTTTGCCCCACGGTCCATTATACTTTGTCCGCCTATTTTAATTACATTGATATCCGGATGCATTCGGAAATATTCCGTTGTCTCTGTTTTCTTAAGCAGCGCTTTGCTAACCAGAGATTCGCCCATCAATGGGGTGTCGATGTGGAGCCTTCCCTTGTCGGTTTTTTCTTTAATTAATTTGCCCATTTCTTGCTCGCTTTTTTGATCAGATTGCCAATTTCTTTAAGGTAAAATATTTCATTGGTGCATTATCGTACAACACCGAAATATAAAGCAATCACTTTTTGCGCTTGGGTTTACGCATGCCCTTGCCGGACAGCATTTGTCCATAAAGGGCATCGGTGAGTTTCAGCCTGAAAAATTTTCTGTAGAATTTTTCGACTTCATTTTTCATGTTTATCCCGGCGAAGAGATTCGGATAAACGGTTTTAACGGTCCACAGCATGGCCAGCGGTGTCTCTATCGATCCGGGGTGACCCCACCGGGATATACCGATGGGCATATGGTAGACTTTTTTCTGCTGAACGGCCCGGATGGAGGACCACTTTGAATCCTTCGCTATTGTTTCGGCCACGCCCGGTTCATTGGTGAAAATGACCTCCGGGTTCCACCGTAGGATCTGCTCAAGGCTGGCATGGAGTTCTGACTGGTGAATTGAAAGCGGCTGATCCACCGCAACGTTCACTATCCCGCACAGGCGCATCCACTCGGTTGGCAGCGACTGCTTCCCATAGGTGCGGGTCGCTTCCACGGTGGATAGATAGGCGCGCACACGCTGATCCGGCAAAATATGGCTGACGCCGTCCCTAACCCTATCGATGCACCGGTCATAGTATCGGTTATAGGCCTCGGCCCGCTCCCGTGCGCCGATGGCCTCGCCGATCATTGCGATGGCACGCTGCTGTCCGGCAATATCATGATAATCAACGGTTAAAACCGGCAGCTGAAAAATCTCCATCTTTTGCAATTCGGACGTGTTGCGGCCGATATCGCCTGGGACAAACACGACATCGGGCCTGGCCAGCAGAAGCTCTTCAATGTTGACGTTGCCCTGGCCTTTTGGAACGAGAGCGTTTCCGATTTCCGGGCAGAGACGATTCAGCAGAACATCACGCTTGGGCCCTTTTGAAACCGCCACGATATCCTTGCCGCGGTCCAGCATGACCACCACGTGCGCGGAAAAGGCATACAGGCAAGCGATCCGTTCCACCCTGGCCGGTACGCTGACCTTGCGGCCGATACAGTCCACAACCGACACCGTTTTTTTCGGGCCGGAGACCGGCTGCGCCCATGCGCGGCCCGCATGGCCTGAAGGCCATATGCTGTATAACAGCGCCAGACTTATGATTAGGATTTGGCGTAATCTTTTTAGAAGGTTCACTTGTTTTTTGGGTCCTTTTTTAAAATTTGAAACCCTTCGGGATTGCCGATCTTACCGCATCTACTGCGTTAGATGCCGTACCGCATAGTTGACTATTGCGGGACGACATCTTCCTTGTATCTGCGGCAACCTCGACTATCGCTCAATTTAGATCTAATCCAAAGTACTGATGGGGATAACCTGTTTATGCATGCTGTTGCCGCATGGGTAATTCACCACGCAGGTTTCAACCCCGTAGAGCTTGCTCAAATGGTCGCTGCTGACCACTTCATCCGGGGTGCCGATGTCCAGAAAAGTTTTCTCACTGAGCATTGCGACGGTCGTACGGACCCCGTTGTTTTGAAAATACAGCGCGTGGTTGGGAAAATGGGTCGCCATGAGCACCGTGATGCCGTTCTTTCGAACCAGCCGCACCATTGTTTCCAGTATTTTCAGTTCGTGTCTGAAATCCAGATGGACCGTCGGTTCATCCATAATGATGATAGGGGTCTGTTGCACCAGGGCCCTTGCAATCAGCACCAGCTGGCTCTCGCCTCCGCTCAGCTGCGTGTAGGGCCGGTCCTGCAAAGATTCGATACCCATATCACGAAGTACGACCTTTGCCAACTGTGTGTCGGCCCGGGACGGGACGCTGAAAAAGCCGGTATGCGAAGCCCGTCCCATTTTCACGATGTCCAGCACCGTATAGGGAAAGGTGCGCTCGTGGTTTTGGGGTACATATGCGATGTGCCGGGCGGTAAGGCCGGGGCGAAAGGTGCTGCTGTCCTGTCCGTTGATCATAATCCGGCCGCTTTTCAGTTTCAGGGTCCCCAGGATACAGTCCAGAAGAGTTGTCTTGCCGCTGCCGTTGGGGCCCAGCAGGCAAAACAGCTCACCTTTTTGTACGGAAAATGAAATATCGCTAAAAACGTCTACACCGTTGTATCCGAACGAAGCATTTGTTATTGAAATAATGGACATGGGTTACCAGCCGCCTCCCTTTGTTTTCTTAAGCAGAAACACAAAAAACGGTCCGCCCACCAGTGCCGTGAGGATGCCCAGCGGAATTTCGGATCCGGTCAGCATGCGTGCCAGGTTATCCACCAGGATCAGAAAGCAGGCACCCAGCGACAAGCTGGCAGGCACCAGCACATTGTTGTCATTGCCAACCAGCATTCGGCCGATGTGCGGTATTACAAGGCCGACCCATCCGATTATCCCGCTGACGCAAACGGCACCGGCCGTTGCCAGCGTAGCGCAGAAAATGACAAACCCTTTTGTCAGACCGGTATTAATGCCCAGTGCGTGGGCTTCTTTGTCCCCCATGGACAGAACGTTGATTCTCCATCGGATGCCCATCAGACCCGCGGTCCCTATGGCCATGGGGATGCCCGCAATTAAGATATCTTCGAAACGCGCAGCGGCCAGACTGCCCATCAGCCAAAAGACAATGGTGGGCAGTTGATCATAGGGGTCGGCCATATACTTTGCAAAAGATATCAGGGCGGAAAAAACCGATGAAACAATCACACCTCCCAGCACCAGCATAATCGCGGGCGAGGTTTTGTAAACCCTGCTGATGAGGTAACTGAGTATCACAGCCAGAATTCCGAATCCCAGGGCAAAGGGGTATGTGGCCGAGAGGGAGCCGAACAGCAATATCGCCAGCGCAGCGCCAAACCCAGCGCCGGAGCTGACCCCCAGAATTCCCGAACTCACCAGCGGGTTTTTGAAAAGTCCCTGGAACGCTGCGCCGCTCACCGCCAGACAGCCGCCGACCATGGCCCCCAGCAGGGCCCGGGGCATGCGAATATTCCAGATAATGTTCTGGTAAACGTCCGGCCCGGGATAAAGGCCGAAGGTGAATTTGGACCAGAGAACTTCGGCCACGACGTTCAGCTGCAGCGGATAGCGGCCGATACAAAGCGAAAAAAAAATACACGCAAGCGGCGCTATCAGGAAAAAGATGAACCAAGCTTTTTTTTTTGACATTTCCGCCTCTGCTCCTGCTCCATCGGCTGGGAAAGCGTTGCCGGCTGATTTATCCGTCCAAGCTGAATTTGCTTCAGCAGGGCACTTTGTTAAGGGGGGGGCCGTTGCTGATCATGCCATGGGTGTTCGGCATTTCAGATCTGTTTCACCTGTTTTTTTGTCAGGGTTTGCCATTTTATGGAACATGCTGGGGTCGTATTTCTCACAAGGACCACCTGGCGGTGATCCTGAAGAACGGTTTTAATCTTTTCTTCGGAGAGAATCACTGATGATTCGGGAGAAATGATGTCTCCTTTCTCGCTTTGAACCATATCCACAAGACCATCCGCCAAAAGGTCCTTTATAGAAATTGTTTCACCGGTGTTTCCGTAACAGAGCCACCCCCTGAACCTTCCATCGTTACCGGTAAGCCTGAGCCCGACTCCTGCTAAGGCGCCTACGATACCCTGGCCATTCCCCCCGTGTTCTGACAGATGAATGCCCAGATCGTTTGCAATCGCATAAGCATTTGATTTTGATAGTATTTCAATTTTTGCACGCCGACCGAAGGTGGTTAAAGCATCCGTGTTTAAACCATTGTCCATATTCACGACACAAAACCCGGGATCGGATCCCTTCTCGCTTTCTGTTTCAAGAAACTGCATGCCGAAACCGATAAGCGCCTCATAACGGTGTTTATCAATTTCAGCTTCAAAACACATGGCACTGTTGTGGGATGTATAGGGAATATCTTCATGGACAAAGAGTTGGTGACGGGTTATCCTGGAGCATATTCCCCATCGCATTTGCTCAATTTTTTCGATCATTATCTGGGCCAGCTGGCCCGTACCACGGCTTTCAAGGCTGTCCGTATCATCAATGGCGATTAATAGTTTCATTTTATTTCATTCCATAAAATATTGTTAAAAACTTCTATCTCATATGGTTTGGTGCCAAAGTCAAGAGAGACATTGAAGACCCGTTAAAAAAAGATTATAAAATAACCGATAATAACCTGAACGAACAGCAAAGGGGCGTTCACTTCTTTTTAACAGCATTTATTTCCATTTATCCGTTGAAATAACATAACTTCTGAAAAATTCGGCTTAGAATGGACTTGACTTATCTCTTTTAATAGCGTTATGAAGTGTAAAATTTAATAACGTTATGAAAGGTAAAAAACCGGATCACGGCCGGGGAACCGGCCTGGCACATAGCCCTGAATCCAAAGGATTACAGATCAAGGGTCGCCTCTGGATAGAGAAAAAGGGAAAGATCTTTTTGAGCTGGGGTCGTGTTATACTTTTGGAACGTATTCGGGAAACCGGCTCGATCGCGGCGGCAGCCCGTTCCCTGGAAATGGCATACAGCCATGCATGGTCTCTGGTAAATACAATGAACCGATTGGCCGGGGAAGAACTGGTGTCCCGGACCTTGGGGGGGTCCCGTGGCGGTAGTGCCTGGCTTACGCCTGCCGGGGAGGACGCGGTTACCCAATTCTGGGAATTAGCGGATAGATTCGGGGAATGGCTTCAGAATCAAGAGTGCTGATTTAGTTTAATACATATTTTTTTTAACCCCGCTATTCTTTTAAAAGAATAGCGAAAAATTAACCGATTGGCCGGGGAGGACGCGGTACCCGATTCTGGGAATTGGCAGATGGGTTCGGGGAATGGCTTCAGATCAAGCGTACTGATTTAGTTTAATATATATTTTTTTTGAAGTCGCTATTTTTTTAAAAGAATAGCGACAAAAAGGAGGCTGTGATGGATTTCCGTTTTGTTCTCACTACTTGTCCTTATTGCGCCGTGGGGTGCAACCTCATCTTGCAGGTGTTAGATGGTAAGATCATCGGCACCCTTCCGGCGAAAACCGGACCGACCAATGAGGGAAGTCTTTGCATTAAAGGATGGAATGTGCATGAATTCGTGCAGCATAAAGACCGACTGACGACGCCCCTCATACGCCAGGAAGATTCCTTGAAAGAAACCACCTGGGATACTGCACTGGATTATGCCGCCTCCCAGCTTAAGAGGCTGAAAGAAACTTATGGTCCGGAAAGCGTGGCATTTGTGGGTTCGGCCCGCTGTACCAATGAAGAGACGTATATTTTTCAAAAATTTTCCAGGGCCGTGTTCGGCCACAATCACATCGATCACTGTGCGCGTCTCTGACACGCCCCCACTGTGGCCGGGCTGGCCGCTGCGTTTGGGAGCGGGGCGATGACCAACTCCTTTGTCGAATTAGAAAGCGCGAATTGTATTCTTGTTATCGGTTCAAACACCACCGTTGCTCATCCTATTGCCAGCAAACGTATGATACGCGCACAGGCCAATGGTGCCAAGCTCATGGTGGCTGATCCCAGAAAAACCCAAATCGCCCAACTGGCCAATCTGCACGTTCGCCAGAACCTGGGTACCGATGTGGCCCTTCTCAACGGCATGATGAATGTTATTTACACGAATGGTTGGCACAATCAGGCTTTTATCGATGAGCGGACGGAAGACTTTGCCGCCCTGATGGGGATAATCGAGCAATTTCCACCCGAGCGCTCAGCCCAGATCACCGGGGTTGCCGTCGAGGATATCATCAAGATGGCTGAATGGTATGCCAAGTCGGAAGCCAGTGCTATTTGTTATGTGTTGGGGATTACCCAGCATACGACCGGGACCGATAACGTCAAAAGTTTGGCGAACCTGGCCATGTTGTGCGGTCACATCGGACGACCATCCACCGGGGTTAATCCCATCCGGGGCCAGAACAACGTGCAAGGGGCCTGCGATATGGCCGCTCTGCCCAATGTCTTTCCCGGTTATCAATATATTACGGTGCCCGAGAACCTTAAAAAATTCGAGACTGCCTGGAAAGCCAAACTGTCCGCCACTCCAGGCCTTACCATGATCGAGCAAATAGAGGCCATCAAAGAGGGGAAGGTCAAGGGATTGGTGGTTTTCGGGGCCAATCCGGTGATGAGCTACTCGGATGTCAATGTTGTGCAGAGTGCTTTGGAGTCAGCTGAATTTCTCCTGGTCATGGATATCTTTCCCACTCCTACCACGGTATTGGCCGATGTGGTGCTCCCGGCTACCTCCTTTGCCGAATCAGATGGCACATTTACCAACTCGGAGCGGCGGGTTCAACGGGTCCGTCAGGCCATTGCACCTATCTCCGGGAAGACCAACTGGGAAGTCATTCAGGAACTCTCTACCCGAATGGATTATCCCATGAAGTACCGTTCCGGAGAAGAGATATTCGATGAGATGGTCAGCCTGACGCCTTCTTACGGGGGTATGAGCTACGCCCGGTTGAATGAAAAAGGGCTCTGTTGGCCCTGTCCTACGCCGGAACATCCGGGCACACAATATTTGCATAAAGGTCAATTTACCAGGGGCCGGGGGCTCTTCCAGGCCATTGATTACCGTCCGCCCGCGGAAGCCCCGGATACCGAATATCCTTTCTGGCTGACCACCGGAACCATCTTTACGCACTATCTTACCGGGACCATGACGCGCAATTGCCCCAGCCTCCATCATGAGAACCCGGAGGTTTTCATTGAAATCCATCCTGATGATGCTAAAAAGTTGCAGATCCAATCGGGCGAGGAGATCAAAGCCAGCACGCGTCGCGGAAACATTATGACAAAAGCCTGGATAACCGATAGGGTTAGGCCGGGAGTGGTGTTTATACCCATGCATTTCATGGAAAATGCCGCCAACCGGCTGACCAACTCGGCGTTGGATCCTATTACCAAGACGCCGGAATACAAGGTGTGTGCGGTTAATTTGGAGAAGGCAGCATAAATTTATTCCTTCACCTCCACCCAACTGATTCCTACTGGTGGAGGTGAATCTTTTTCGGGTTTACGATTTATTTCGGTGATCAGATTATAAATAAAGGAAAGTTTTCAGTGGTTGTGCTGCGGGCGGCGCTGATCGCTTCACCCTGACTTTTAACTGTCAGGCATGTCGCTTATCAATCCATTTCATGGCTTGTGTATCGCTGATCTTGCATTAATATTTCTTCCGAGGGTTGACATATTCCTGACAATGACTTATTTATTATTTTAATTTATGAATTAGCCGGGGATGGAGTCCCCCATTAACCGCACTTTTGGCTGATGACTCCTACCGAGAAAAGATCCGGTGGGAGTGATGTAACTGAGCCCTCTCTGCAACAAGATTTCTTTATTGCCTTCTTTCCGCCGATTTTTTCCGTATTGTTCGAATTTAACGTTCATTGAACCGTCGGAACTGAATTTTCAAGGAAAAACATGTCCCACCACATTGACGGCAAACAGAATTTAAAAGCGTCAAATGATCGCCTCATATCGCTGTTGGATAAAGGCGTAAATCTGATTTCCGGGTTGGGTCCGGACTTCGGACACAAGACCAAAACGCTGTCCGACTTAAAAGACCGTCTTATGGACGGAAGGTTCCACCTGGCAGTACTCGGACAGTTCAAACGGGGCAAAAGTACCTTGTTGAACGCTCTTATTTCAGAGCCGATTCTGCCGGTCTCCGTCATCCCCCTGACATCCGTTCCCACGTTTATTCGTTTCGGATCCCCTTCGATGGTAAGGGTTCGTTACGGCGACAATCGAGGTGTGGAAGAATTAAGCAATGCATCGACGAGGGATCGAACTGACTTTCTCGTCAAATACGTAACCGAGGAAGGTAACCCGAAAAACAAACTCGGCGTCACAGAGGTCGAGGTGGTATTGCCGGCCCCGATTCTCTCCAAGGGGGTTGTACTGATCGATACGCCCGGCATTGGATCGACATACCGTCACAACACGCAGGCGACGTTGAATTTTTTGCAGCAATGCGATGCCGCACTATTTCTCATTTCGGCGGATCCGCCGATAACGGATGTGGAACTGGATTTTCTCCGGCAAGTCCGGCAAAAAATTCCACGGCTGTTTTTCATTCTGAACAAGGTGGATTACCTGAATGCAAAAGAGCGCGATCAGGTTCTGTCCTTTTTCCGTGAAATACTGGCCGAACATCTGGATATCGAAAAAGATATTCCTGTCTTTTCTATTTCCGCCCGAAAGGGGTTGGAAGCGAAAGTCAAGCAGGATAAAGAGGAATGGGTAGAAAGCGGTGTCGCGGAACTTGAAACGTATCTTGTCGACTTTCTCGTTAGAGAAAAATTTTCTGCAATGTGCGAGGCGATCTCAAGGCGGGCAACAGATGCCGTGGAAGCCGCTTTGATGGGCGTTCGGATATCTTTGCAGGCACTCCACCTTCCACAAAAAACCCTTGAAGAGAAGCTCGCGGTATTTGAGCAAAGCCTGCAACAGGCCGATCAGGACCGGAAGATCATCCAGGACATTTTAGAGGGCGACAAGAAACGGATGACGGCGTTTATAGAAAATCGGTCCCAGGCCTTGCGGAGAGAGACCAAGGGCTTTCTGAAAGAGGAGATGTACCGGGAATCGCGATCGAAAAGCTATGGGAAGTCCACCAAGTCCCGTGTACAGGACGCCTGGGCCGAGTCGATCCCAGATTTTTTTGAGCACAAGCAGGCGGAACTGAACGAGGATGTCAAATCGCATTTACTGGACGCACTCGCTCCGCACGAGCAGCGTACGGATCAGCTTATCGAGACCCTTCGCAAAACCGCGGCCGATCTCTTTCAGGTGCCCTATCGCTCCCTGCGCCACGAAAATACCCTGGAAACGGCAAGACGGCCCTACTGGGTTTTGAATACCTGGAACACGGATGCGATTCCGATGCTAAAATCCATGGACCAGCGGCTGGACGACCTGGTGCGGCGAAACGTTGAAAATCTTCGATGGTCCACCATGCAAAATGTCAATATTTCTTTTGCGCGCTTTGCCTCCAGGATTAAGGAGCGTTTGGAAGAAACCGTGGCCGCCACCCAAGGTGCTATGAAAACGGCCAGATTCCGGAAAAAAGATCATGGTGAAACCGTGGCCGAAGAGGTGTGTCGCCTTGAAAAAGTTGCCGGTGAATTGGAAACTTTGAAGGTTCGTTTAGAGAACTGAATTCCCATGGAAAATCTCGGCATAATGAACTGAAAATGCCGATTAAATATAAAGGCAATGAAGTCTGCCTTAACCGTTCGGTTTAATTAACCAATGAACCGAGCTGATGACTTCTACCTCACAGGGGTGGGAGTCGTCTGCATTACAGACTTCCTTCCCCACTTGGCAAGACCAAGTGGGTTTTTATTTTGGTGCATCGTTTTTAAAACCCTGCCTGGCTTTGCCGAGCGGGGCTTTTTTATTTAAAAAAACAAACGGATGGAGGAATTTTATGGCGGCAAGTCTTTCTTTGATTATCGTTTTGGGATTACTGGCGGATTATGTTTTTCGCAAAGTAAAATTACCCGGTTTGGTGGGTATGCTGATTGTGGGAATCTTGGCAGGACCTTATGTGTTTAATCTGATGGCTCCGGATATGATGAAAGTATCGGCTGATTTTCGAAAAATTGCCTTGATTGTCATTTTGCTGCGGGCCGGGTTTGAGCTGCATAAAGACACATTGCATCGTGTGGGACGCGCCGCCCTTTTGATGAGCTGTATTCCCGCTATTTTCGAAATAGCAGGGGTCATGCTGGTCGCCCCGCGATGGCTGCATATCAGTTACCTGGAAGCGGCCATTCTGGGAGCCATTTTAGGGGCTGTTTCGCCGGCGGTAGTGGTGCCTCTGATGATCGATTTCATGGACCGGGGACGGGGCGCCAAAAAGGGGATTCCCACGCTGCTGCTGGCGGCCTCATCCATTGACGATGTTTTTGTCATCGTTCTTTTTTCGATATTTTTGGGTATGTATGGCGGCGGTACGGTGAATATCTGGGCCAAATTGGGGGAAATACCGGTTTCAATTACGCTGGGAATTCTTGTGGGGGTCGTTCCAGGGTATTTTTTGTATCGTCTCTTCACAAAATACGATTGGCGGCCTCCCAAACGAACCTTGATGGTTTTGGGTGTCGCCATCATTTTGACCTGGTTAGAGACAGCCTGTGAAAAATGGGTGCCCATTGCCAGCCTTTTGGGGGTGATGGCCATCGGATTTATTATTTTAGAAAAGTCCGAGCCCATCGCACACCTCATTTCCCAAAAGCTTAAAAAAGTCTGGGTGTTTGCCGAACTGCTTCTGTTTGTGCTGGTGGGAGCCCAGGTCAATGTCAATGTGGCCTGGCACGCCGGTCTTACGGGATCCCTCGTCATTTTAGTGGGACTTTTGTTTCGAAGCGTCGGAACTTATATTTCTCTGATCGGGACTCCCTATAATCTGAAAGAGAAAATTTTCTGTATCATTGCCTATATACCCAAAGCCACGGTCCAGGCGGCCATCGGCGCGGTTCCCCTGGCTGCCGGTGTGGCTTCCGGTGATTTAATCCTGGCTGTTGCCGTCCTTTCCATCCTTTTAACGGCGCCCCTTGGGGCCATCGGGATTATTATTTCAGGAGAGAAGATTTTGGATTACGGCGATCTGTCCCCATATAAATTCAAAGATCTTCGGGCAAGACACGGACTGCCGCGTGTGGGAGAAAGTGTTCGTAGCAAGCATTTTGGAACCGTCTGGAAAATCATTGAGGAAAAGGAAATATGGATGGAAGGGCCGAACAAGCATCTTGTTCCCGGCATCTTTGTTAAATACTGGCGTGAAGATACCGCTTCCGGTCCCGGCACCGGAAGAACCATATCGTATCGTTACAGTCAGAATGATCCACCCTTTGACAACTACTGGGAAATTCTCTACGACTGGTAGGAACGTTGAAAACATTCTGCCATAATCTTCAATTTAGGTTTAATAGAGGTAAGGTAAAGAGAAAATGGCCAGATTGCCGGACATGTGAATGATAATAGGCACCATCAGGTTTTTTTCAACTTCATAGGAAAGGGCGAACAGGAGGCCGCCAACGATTTGAGGAATCGGAATATTCTGCAAATCGGGGTGAACCACAACAAACAGCAGGGTGCTTCCCAGAATGGCTGCAATGGGTCCCCAGCGTCTCAGGTATCCGAAGACCAACCCACGAAAATAGATCTCCTCGGCAATCGGCGCCACACCGGCGCCGACCAAGAAATAACTGAAAATATCGATTGGTTGCTGCGGCATACGGGATTGAAAAAGCCCAACCGGAATGATCCCTGACAATCGGCCCACGGCCAATCCCACGACAACCACGGCTCCGAAACCCATGGACCAGACAATACCCCTTAGAATGCCGGAACCGATCGCCGAAGGTCGCAAACCAATGGCGTCGAGTCGGCCTTGCATTTTGAAGGTGATCATCAGAAGGATGCCAATGCCGACACAACGGGTCAGGCCCGTGGCAACCATGGCCGACGCCAAGTCTGCCGACACGGCTGAAGAGGAAACGGATTCCAGGAGCACGATGGCGGCAGTAGCCACCAGCAACGTTTTCATTCTGATACGGTCTGATTCCATCCCAGTGCTTTCAGTGCGTTGTATGAATAAAACTGGAGATACCATTCTTTTGATTCGTTTACCAGGTGAAGCAATTTTTCGATCACTTTCGGATCGCCACGCTGTCCCAACACCGCACAAGCCCGGCTTGAAACATTGAGGCTTGGGTCATCCAAAAAGTCGGTCAGTTCATTCCCGACTTGAGGAAGTCTGCTAACGGCCAGTGCATCCACCAGCCAGTATCGAACCGGGATGTGTACGCTTTTCTTCAATGCGGGATAAACAGCCATCCGACGTACATCAATGCCTTCCTCCCGACAGCGCCTCAGCGCCGCCACTTGGGCCTGCCAGCGTCCTGAGGAAAGGGCCTCGGCAATATTCTCAGAGCCGGCGATGTCAACACGTCCTTGCTGAAAAAACACCCAGACAACAACACCCAGAAGCAGACAGCTGGCGGATGCCAACCCGACCGGTCTGTGCACATTCGGCAGCAGACCCCAA
>Ga0210085_1000586_pt1 | contig 15087 bp, 11 predicted proteins | sample China_Galinas_PW_5_FD_184866 | JGI IMG/M metagenome (GOLD analysis project Ga0210085, IMG submission 184866) | Wetland microbial communities from San Francisco Bay, California, USA, that impact long-term carbon sequestration - China_Galinas_PWC_D1... | ecosystem: Environmental > Aquatic > Marine... | reverse complement strand
GTACCAGAATCCGACGATCTTCAACGTCTTCTCCAGTGGCGGCAGCGGCAACTCAGACGGTTCCGGGAATATCGTCAACAACTTCGACATCAATACCCTGTCGGTGAACGCCGCCAGCCCGGCGCTGCTCAGCAGCTGACACGACAGCACTCGAGTCAAACACAAATCCCCCGACTTGCGGAGTTCCTCGTGAACTCCGCTTTTTTTTGCGCAGCACGCTTCAGAACACGGACCACCACCATAAAACCGTACAGCCGGCGACAAACTCCGAACCACCGCTGTACGAACGAATCCGCCTGCCAGGACCGGTCCTGTTGCGTTCAAGCAAACCGCTTGCCGTCATTTGTTGGTTTAAAACCTGTCGGCGGCCTGATCCTGACCCTATAGCCGCTTCGCCAAAAACCGCCGTTTAAGTATTTAGTGCTTTTTTTCAAAAACTTATTCATGAATCCCGAACAAAAAAGCGGAACTGGCATGATCGATGCTTTAACCAAAGGCAAGAGCAACACACCGAAATCAGCGAGGCGAAACCCATGAACAAGCTATTGAGCACGGAAACACTCAGAAGACAGAACCTGGCGTTCGTCGGTACCGGCGGGCTCAGCCAGGAAAACCGTTCAGTCGGATTCCAACCGGCGTTCCACGACCTGGCTTCCGGTCGCTCGGCGCTGGCACGTTTTGCCGACGGGCGTCCGGCTCCGATGCACCTGCTCGACGGTCTGCCCGATGAGTGGGTGGTGCAACGCGATACCACGGGCCGGGTCAGCGCCATCAAGGACACCGTGATCGCCGGATTTTTACGCGACGGTCTGTTTTACACCCGCGAGCAGGCCGCCGCGACGCTGCACTGAGCAGAGAGCGCCGGCCGGTTCAGCTTTTTACGCGGTAGTTCTTGGAACTCAGGCCATGCTTTTTCAGCAGGGTCTGCAAGTGTGAACGGTTCATATCCAGCTGGCGGGCAAGTTCCGACACTCTACCTCCCTGCTCCTGCAGACCCCTTTCCAGAAACTGCCGCTCCGCGGCGTCGCTGGCGGCCTTCTTGGTATCCGCAAGCGACAGTTGTTGCTGCTCGCCCTCGCCGTTCCCCTCCGGCCTGGACTCCGGCACATCGGGGCGAATGGTCTCCGGCAGGTGTTCGAAATCGGCGGTATCACTGGCCAGACAGGAGATGCGGAAGATAATGTTGCGCAGCTCGCGAATGTTTCCCGGGTAGGCATAATTGAGCAGGTAGGTGCGCAGGCGCCGACTCAGCTTTACCGGCCGGCGGCGCAGTTTTTCCGCGGCCTCGTCGCCGAAATATTCGATCAACAGCGGAATTTCATCCTTGCGCTCGCGCAAGGGCGGCAGGGTGACCTGGATGACTCCCAGGCGGTAATACAGGTCTTCCCGGAAGGTGCCTTCGCGGCACATCTTCTGCAGGTTCTTGTTGGTGGCCGCAACGATGCGTGTATCGACCTCTATCACACTGTCGGAACCGACCCGCTGTATTTCATTGGACTGCAGCACCCGCAACAGCTTGACCTGGCCGGGCAGCGGCAGTTCTCCAATCTCATCCAGAAAAATCGTGCCGGTGTCGGCCGCTTCAAACTTGCCGCTGCGATCCGAAGACGCACCGGTAAAGGCACCCCGCTTGTGACCGAACAGTTCCGATTCGAGCAAGTTGTCCGGAATGGCGCCGCAGTTGACAGAAATGTACGGCTTGTCCGTGCGGCTACCGTTGGCATGGATCACCTTGGCCATCAGTTCCTTGCCGGTTCCACTCTCGCCGTCGATCAGCACCGGCAGATCGGTGGGGGCGGCTTTTTCGGCGATTTCCAGCGACTCCAGCAGTTTCAGGCTTTCGCCGAACACGCCTTCAAAGACGAAACTGCGATCCAGCAGGGCCTTGCGCCGATGCGCGGTGCTGTGCCGGCGTGCGCCCGTTCCGCTGGCGGTGGCGGTCACGAAGCGCTCCTTGCGCGACAGTTGCATAACCTCGTCGCGCAGGGTGTTGCACTGGACAAGCAGCTTCTGTATCTGCGGCCGGTCCAGTGTCGACGCCCAGCGCAGGGTTGAGCGCAGGATCTCCAGCTTCTCGATCAGGCCGCCGTAGGAAATCGCGGATTCCGCTTTTTGCTCTATGACTTTCATCAGGTGCTCGCCATCTGTTTTTTTACAAGCTGGTAGTACATGCCTTTTTTGCCGACCAGCTCCCCGTGATTGCCCTCCTCGACGATGCTTCCGTTATACAGCACCAGTATCTTGTCGGCACCCATGATGGTGCTCAGTCGGTGGGCAATCACCACCGCGGTGCGACCCTCTAGGATTTGCTGCATGCTCCTGAGAATGTTACTTTCCGAATGCGTGTCCAGCGCCGAGGTTGCCTCGTCGAAAATCAGCAGTCGCGGATTGTGATACAGGGCGCGCGCAATACACAGACGCTGCAGCTGTCCACCCGAAATCCCCACACCACGCTCGCCGACCACCTGCTCGTAACCCAGCGGCATCTTGGATATAAAACCGTGGGCATCCGCCAGCTTGGCCACTTCGATAATGCGGTTGCGGTCGGGATTTTCGACTCCGCTGGCGATGTTTTCGGCAATGGTTCCGGAAAACAGCAGGTTCGATTGCATGACGTAGCCAATCTGTGCGCGGTAATACTCCATGTCGACCGCCGTGAGGTCGTAGCCGTCGACGCTGAGCGTGCCTTCCGTGGGCAGGTAGAAACCCACCAGCAGTTTTGCCAGCGTGGTCTTGCCCGAGCCGCTCTGGCCGACGATGGCGACCAGTTCGCCAGAGCGCACGCTGAAACTGATGTTTTCAAGCACGTAGGGCGTTTCATTGCCGCCATAACGGAAATAGACGTTCCTGAAATCGATATCGCCCTTGAGGTCGGGCAGCAGGACGCGCGAGGCAATCTCCCCGGGTTTCTGTTCGGGTTCCAGCTCCAGGATATCGCCCAGTCTTTCCATGGCCACGCCGGCCTCATTCAACTTGTTCCATAACGCCACCAGCCCCATCAGGGGGCTCATGACGCTGCCCATCAGGGCGTTGAAGGCAATCAGCTGACCGATGGTGAGTTCCTGTGCCAGCACCAGGTCGGTGCCCATCCACAGAATGGAGATGGTGACGGTCGCATTCAACAACTGACTCACCAGCCCGACCAGGATGTTGAAGCGCTGTGCGCGGTAACCGACGTTGAGCGAGTGGGCGTACTTCTTTTCCCATTTCAGGCGCATCGGCCGTTCGATGCCCATGCCCTTGACGGTCTCGGCGCCGCCGATGATCTCCATCAGCGTCGACTGGGCATCGGTCGAGGCCTGAAAGGCGTCGCGCGCATAGGCCTTCAGTTTCGGCGTGACGGCAACCGTCATGACCAGGATGGGTATCACCAGCACCACCAGCAGCAGGGTCATTTTGGTGCTGTAGAGGAACAGGATGGTGAAGTAGATGAACACCATCAACAGGTTAAGCAGCGTGGTAACGGTCGACTCGGTCAGGAACGAGCGGATGGTCTGGTTCTCCTGGAACCGCGCGATGATATCGCCGCTCTTGCGTTTCGCAAAAAACGGAAGCGGCAGCGACAGGGCATGTTTGAAGAAGCCCGACATCATGGAGAAATCCATGTTGCGCATCATGAAATTGGACAGGAACGCACGCATCAGGCTGGTGAACTGGGTAAACACATTGGCCAGGATCAGCCCGACGATCAGGACATGCAGCAGCGACACGTTTTCATGCACGATCACTTCGTCGAGGATGTGCTGGATAATGAGCGGCGGCGCCACCCCCAGTATCTGGATGACGAAGGTGGCGATGAACAGGTAGGCGAGAATTTTCTTGTAGGGTTTCAGGTAGCCGATGAATCGCAGCCACGGCGAACGGGCAGTTGCCAACTGCTCCATATCGCTGCCGGGGGTGAACAGCAGACAGGTTCCCGTCCAGCCCTTTTCGAACTCTGCGACGGTCAGCTTGCGAAACCCCGGTCCCGGGTCGGCCACCCAGACATGGTGTTTGGACAGGCCGTAGACGATGATGTAGTGATAACCCTCCCAGTGGGCGATGAACGGCATCTCGAAGCCGAGCAATGCCTGGAAAGTGCACTGAACACCGCGCGTGGTGAATCCCAGCGATTCCCCGACCCGCGCCAGGCTGTCGAGTGTCGCGCCCTCACGCGTCACGTTGGCGAGTTCGCGCAGTTTCCCGAGCGTCATGGGAATCTTGTAGTGCCTGCAGATCATCGCGAGACAGGCCGCACCGCAATCCATCTCCTCGGCCTGTTCCACCAGCCGGAAGCGTTTGATGATCCGTTCCCCCGACTCGGGCCGCGACCACAGATCGAGCAGCAAGGGCCGGTTTCTGCGCTCCAACAGGACTTTCTGCCGTTCCAGGTCCCGCTCGAAAAAGCGGATGCGTTCATCCAGAACTTCGCGCAGTTTGGGATTGCGTTCGAGGATAAAGTGAATGGTTTTTTCCGGGATAACCAGCAAAACCACGTCGCTTTCGGCAATGACGGTCGCCGGTTGCTCCTGGCGCAGCAGGCAACTCTTTTCGCCGAAGATCTCGCCCTGCTCCAGATTGCCGAGCGGGTACTCGGTCTTGGCCTCGGTGTGAACGATGCGCACCCGCCCCTGGCGTAACACATACAGACGCCGGTCTTCCGTGCTGCCCTGTTCGAGTATCACCTTGCCTGCGCGCACGCGTTTGATACCGACGCTGCGGATATACTCCTCGATCTCGTTTTTGTTGACCTTGCCGCGAAGCTTGAACAGCCGCGACACAAAACCACCCAGGGAACTGATGGCGACGTAGCTGGCGATAAAAGTCGCTGCGGCGGCATTGACATCAAGGGCGGCAGTGAAACTCTCACGGGGGAAAAACAATAACTCGGTTTTTGAGGATGCACGCACCGATGACTCGTACGGGTAGTCGCGCACCACCGCCATTTCGCCGAACACCTCACCGGCCTTGCGCACACCCATGCTGATTTCCTTACCCTGCTCCTCGGTGAAAATACGCACCGCACCGCTCTTGATCACATAGAGTCCGTCACCGGGATCGCCGGCGTTATACACGGTTTCACCGAATTCGAAATTACGAATTTCGGCGCTTTTCGCCAGTGTCTCCAGTTCACCGGCATTGAAGGCCGAGAAAATCTCGACGGCGCCGAGAAATTCGACCGAACAGAGCTCGCCCGATGTCTGTGTCATCTGCTAGATAATCTCGATATTGTGTTCCCGCGCCCGCGCGGCGATCCATTCGTCACGCAACAGGCGGCGTACTTCGGCAACGATGTCTTCGTTAAACGCGGCGGGCCGCTTGGCGTTCACCGTGAAGATTTCGAAGTAGGATTCATCGGCCGAAGGAAACGGGCCGAGGAGATCACCTTCGGTCGCGTTGAACACCTTGGCTTCGACGTCGCCTCGCAGGGCGCCGCGCAACACCCTGCCTACATAGCCTCCGTCCTCGCGGGTGTCTGCCAGTGAGTGCTCGCGCGCCAGCTCACCGAAACTGTCCGGATCGTCCTCCAGTATGGCCATGATTTCCCGCGCCTTGCCCTCCGAGTCCACCAGGATGTGACTGATCTCGATACTGTCGAACTTCGGTGCGTTCAGGTTGAAATATTCATCGACGGCTTCATCCCTGCCGATCTGTTCGAGCATCTTTTCGTGATACAGCATCTCGGTGAGGTACTGCTCAAGGTCGTCCAGCGTGATTTTGGTGGCATCGAGATAGCGGTTCATGTCAACCGCACGGTGCAGACCCTTGGCGCGACGCAGCTGATCGGCACGCTCCTGCAGGTCCTCGGTGGTGATGGTGATCCCGGCCTTCTTCGCCGCGTGCACAGTCAGTTTGTCCTTGATGATATCTTCCAGAAGGCTGTCAAATACCCCGGTGAACCTGAGCAGCTTGACGAAATCATCGGTGGTAATCACTTCATCATCGATCTTGAACAGATCAGTCATTTTTTGCCTTGCCTCCCGTGCAATTCCCGTAGTTTCGCCTGTCGGCCTGATTCATGTCACAGCTTGCGCAGCGGGTCGATGGCCATATCGATCAGCCGGCGCTTGCGCACCACGACTTCGGCGACCGCAGCCATCCCGTAGCGCAGGGGGTAGTCTATGTCATTTACCCGGTAGACATCCTTGTTGAGACTGACGTGACCCTTGTAGACCGGCACATCCGACTGCGACCGCTGGGTCGAGGGCGAAATATAGTCCAGCGTGCCGGTGATGAAGCCGTAGCGCTGGTAGGGAAACGCGCTGAACTTCATTTTTACCTCCAGCCCCTCGCGCAGAAACCCCCGGTCCTTTTCGTTGATATCGATCTTGAGCACGCTGCGCGCACCCCTGGGGGCGATGCTGATCAGCGGGGTATTGGCCTGAACCTTGTCACCTTTCTGCGTCGATGCCACGAAGGTGACGACCCCGGAGACCGGTGACAGGATGCGCAGGTAGTTTTCGGCATCGATATTCTCAAACGTGATACGCGCGGCTGCTTCCGCGGCGAGACGGGCGCTGCGGTATTTCAGCTCAATACGGTATTCCTCCTGCTTGATATCGTTCAGCGCCTTTTCATGCTCTATGCGCAGTTCCTCCAGTTTCTGGTCACTGCTGTCGAACTCGACTTTTGATTTGGCGTACTCTTCGCTCAGCTGGAATTCCAGCTCCCCCAGTTTCGCCTCGGCGAGCTTGTAGTCGGTCCCGCTGGCCAGGTAGGCATTGCGCGCCTCCTCGACCTTGTTCTTGGATATGCCACCGCCACCCGGCAGGGAGTACAGCCGCTGCAACTTGTCCCATTCGCGCTTCGCGGTATCACGCGTCCTGGCGGCCTTTTCCAGTGTACCGCGCGCCTCCTCCAGCCTGGCTTTCTGCGCCTGCGAAAGCTTGGCCAGTCCTTCGGTAACCCGCTTTTCATGCAGAAGTTCGGCGGTTTCTATCTGCGCCTGCAGGGATTCCGCGTGACGCTGCATGAGTTCCCGTCGCGCCGGAAAGTCCTTGTGTTCCTGCTCGGCCTGCTTGAGCGCCAGCTCCGCTTCAACCGCATTCGCGGCGACCTGTATTGCATCGCGCGCATTCAGCCGGGCGAGCAGATCGCCTTCCGAGACCGGCGCTCCTTCGGTCACGTAGATATCCACCAGTTCGCCGTCGATCGGTGCATACACGCGCCGCACTTCGTCTTCCGGCCCGAGGATACCGGGCGCCGACACAATGACGTCGGCACGCCCGATAAACGACCATACCAGGGCGGACACGACGACCAGCAGCATGAGCATGATCGTTGCAGTGATCATTCTCGAAGGTTCGGCATACAGGATCTCGATGCCCTCGGCGCCGTGATCCTCGAGTGCGGCGGACAATCCTCTCAGTTTTTCGTCGTTAGCGCTCATGGCACATCCCGGGTAATCCGTAGTGAGTCATCGCGCGCTGCTCGTGATCGCGATCGCTGTACCGCACCCGCTATTCAGTATTCATCCATATACTCCGTCTTCACCGCAGTGAGGCGAAGGACGCAGAGAAATTCTTTAACAATAACAGTCACACACTTTGCGTTCTCTGCGACTTTGCGGTGAGTTTGTTGCTTTACAGATGGATGGCCACTGTTTATATATTTCGAGTTATCGGGTATTGCCCCCCTCCGGCTGTGCGAGCGGCTGGTCCGCTTGCAGAACCGGGATCAACTGCAGTTTAGCCTGCTTCAGGGATGGTTCCAACACCATGGAGAGTTCCGTCAGCGAGCGACGCTGCAAGCTGACCTCCCTGGCGATCTGGCTGTACAGTTCGTCCCACTCCGCGGGATAGCCTGCTTGCAGCAGGCTGTAGAGCTTTCTGCCGTAGCTTGCGTCCCGGTAAGCTTCACTGAGGGTATTTGCCAGCCTGCGAAAAGTAGCTGAAATGCCGGATTCAAGCCGTTGCAGACCACGGATGCCACCCTGGTCGCGATACTTCCGCCAGCTGACACGGGCGTCCTCGAACGCCTGCTGTGCACGCGCCAGCGCCTTTTCCCGGTGCGTTTCGAAATCACCCTTGACCGCCTCGAGATAGTAACTGTCCTGCGCGGGATCGAGTGCGCTGTAGAATGCCAGCAGCTGTTCATCATAGCCCGGTGTACCGCGAGCCTCCTGCAACTGTGCATACTCGCTGCTCAGCTTCGCAAGTCTTTGCAATTCGCGTTCGGCCGGCTCCGGCCAGCGGCTTGCGGTGAGTTCCTTCAGCAGGCGGTTTGCCTGGTCGAATTTACCCTCCCGCCAGGCCCGGGACGCCTCCCGGTACCGGTCCACAACATCGTCATCCGGCAACAGCTTCGAGGCGATGAAGGCGGCGCGCGCACGGAACGGCGGCGTCTGGAAGTCGGCAGCAGACAGGCTCTCGCGGGCTAGCAGCCAGTCGCGCGACTTGATCTGCGCCTCGATGACCAGATAGCGGTCGAGATCGCTGTTCAGTTTTGCGGCACCCTTGATCTGCGGATAGCGACTCTCGAAATCGGCCAGCACTGCACCCAGGTCCCCGGCCCTGTCCGCCTCGAGCTTCTCATCCAGCGTTTCACGCAGCCGGTCGATCGCCGTGAACTCAAGATCCTTGTGGCTTTGGAGGGTGCGCTGATGACTGATAACCCGTGAACGCAGCTCGGCGAACCCGGGGACCTCCCGAACGATGGCACCGAGCGAGCGATGATGGGCATTGGGGTCGGTTTCCCACCAATCCAGCAAGGCGGTAACCTTGTCCTCCTGCTCGAACAGGACGATCGGCGCGTCCGGTCCGCCCCGCTCGGTAATGAACTGTTCCATATCGGTGACCCACTGCATGCTATCGATCAGCGGTGAGGCGGAGGCGTTGTACTTGCTCAAGCGCCTGCCGCTTTCCAGCATGTCCCGCGCGGCGGCGTAATCCCCGCTCATCACAAGCTGCGTCCAGTCCGGCGCCGTTGCCTTCAGCAATGCCTCGGTCGCCAGATCACTGACTTCCCGGTCCTTGCGGTGGGTCTTTAGGTACAGGTTAGCCGCCTCGGCGGCCTGACGGTACTTGCCCTCGTCGATCAGCGTGCTGATATTCCGCTGGGTCGCCGTGGTCATATAGAGGGTAATCGCAATCCCTGCCACAGCAACAGCCAGCACACCGATGGGCCACAGGCGGCGCGGCCGATTTGGCGCATCCTCTGCCAGCGCAGAGCGAACTTCGCGCAGGGAGGATCGTAGGCGGTGCAGTGGCGCCAGCCAGACGCGGGTCGGGCCGCTTGCCACTGCATCGGCATCCAACTCCTCGCCCTTTGCCGCTAACGACACGGCGTCCGGCTCATCGTCCATGCCTGCATCGTCGATGCAGAAAATATCCAGAAAGGAGTTGGCCGAAGTGACGAACGTTGTCCGGGTAACATCCTCGATACCCGGTACCTGAGTTGCCACATGAGTCGGGTCCAGTCCCAGCGGCGGCGCTTCGGTGTCCTCGTGCACCAGTTCGACACGATACACGAAACACTCGCCGCCGAAGGCGACGACATCGCCATTGCCGAGCAGGTGTGCATGTTCCTCCAGGCGGGCGCCCGATACATAGGTGCCGTTGGTGCTGCCCAGATCCTCGATGTACAGAGCGTCATTGCGCAGAAAGATATGCGCATGACGGCGCGAGAGATACTTGATCTGATCAGGCAACTGCTCGCTGTAGCGGGCGAACACCTCGCTCTTCTTGTTCACCAGGAAGGGGAACTGGCTGACAACGATTGGTTCGAGCGGGCTTTCGGGGGTTTCCGGCTTCAACACCAGCATGACCGGTGCTGCCCCGCTTCGCTGCGACACCCGCTTGGCAGCCGCTCCGAGAATTTCTATCTGGTAACACAGCCCTGCGAAACATACTTCGTCGCCGGGCTGCAGCTTGACCGGTATTTTCCCGACAGCCTGTCCGTTCACCGTTGTACCGTTGAGGCTGCCGAGATCGGCGAGGTAAACCACGCCATCCTGCTCGAAAATGCGCGCATGCCGCCGCGACAGCCGGGTAACCAGGAGTGGATCATAGCCGACGAACGGCTCCTCGTGTCTGCCGATGGCAAACAGCGTGTCGTTGACGATGATCTCAACCAGCCCGGGCTGGGAGATTGGCTTTAGAATGAGTTGCATCCCGACCAGTACAATTTGTTATTTGGACATCTGCCCGACGACTTCTTGCGGCCAGCCCCCTCCCAGCGCCTTGTAGAGTATGATGGTGTCGGTCAGGATCTGCCAGTGGTTGGCCAGCATTTCCTGTTCAGCGGACAGCAGCGTACGTTCGACCTCGAACACCTCGAGCTGTGATACCAGCCCTTCCTTCAGCTGCGCATGAATCTGCTCGGAGACCGTCGCCAGCTTTTCGCGCCGGCTCTCCAGTTCCTGCTTCTGCGCTTTGCGGGCTGAGAGGTTGGTGAGCGCGTTCTCCACCTCTTCAAAGGCGGTAAACACGGAGCGGCGGTATTCCTCTTCCGCCACCTTGCCCTGCGCGGCACTGACCTTGATCTGCGCCTGCACATTCGGATCGAACACCGGGAAGGACAACAGCGATGATAGTCCGAGTGTCGTCGTCGACGCGATATCGCCCAGCGAAAAAGCGGCCATGCCCGCCCTGCCACTCAGGCTGATCGTGGGCAACCTTGCCAGTTTTGCCTGCCCTTCGAGATTGACCGCGCGCAGAACCCGGTATTCGGCGGCAATAATGTCAGGCCTGCGGGTCAGCAGATCGGAAGGCAGGCCGGCCGGTACGGCCATGGGTGTCACGGAGCTTCGCAGTGGCGCTTTCGGCACCCGCAGGGCGTCCGCAGGCATACCCAACAGGGTCGCCAGGCTGTTCTCGGTCAGCTTTCTCTGTCGCTGCAGGTCCAGCAAACCGTTCTGCAGGTTATTGATTTCCGCCTGCTGCTGCAACACCTGGGTCTCCGGGACCAGGCCCTCGCCCAGCATGCCCTGGTAGATATCAAGGATCTGCCGGTTGCTGGCGATAGTGTGCTGCTGCTGGTCAATCTGTTCATCAAACTGGCGAATCTGGAAATAGGCGGTGCCGACTTCCGACACCAGGGTGAGATAACCGGCACGCCAGTCGGCCTCGGATGCCTTGAACTCGGCTTCCTGCGCCTCGACACCCTTGCGCACTTTTCCCCAGATGTCGAGTTCCCAGCTGGCTTCGACGCCGGTGCTGTACTTGGTCGTCTTGGGACTTCCGGAGATCTTTGAGGTATCCGTACCCCCGCCGGCACTCACGGTAGGTAGTCCTCCGGCGCTCGCCTGGTCGATACCGGCCTTCGCCACACCCGTACGGGCGGCAAGAATGCGGATATCGATGTTGCCGGCGATCGCCTTGTTGATCAGGTCATCCAGGTACGGATCACCGAATTCCGTCCACCAGTCCGGCTGGATGGTGGCCGCGGCTGACACCAGTGGCCCGGCCTGGTCTGACCAGCTTTGCCTGGACGCCACCTCCGGACGCTTGTAGTCAGGCCCGCCGAGACCGGAGCAGCCGGACAGAAAACACCAGGTTAACAGCAACACCAGGTGCAGCGCCGCCACTCCGTAGTGACCGTTGCCGTTACCACTGGAGGTAAATCCGCGAATGCAATGCATGTTGTCTCCTCGGTCTTGTACGCTCCGCGCGGGAGCCTGTGATTGCCTCTCGAAACCGGGAACCGGTGCCAAAAAGCTTAGTAACGACGCCCGGCGGGTTCCAGTCCGTGAGGCGCACAACCCCTGTTGACAGATGTAGTTGCAGAAGCCATGCCAGCGGCATGCACGAAATCGGCATACCAGAATTACATCTATAGAAATCATGGGATTAGACAATGCAGGGAAAATCGACTGGAAACTCGCCACGGCCGGAACCGCTTAATTGAGTTGGAAACTTGCGAACACCCGGGGTGAGAATGTTGGTCAGCAGTCAACCCATTCAGAGGTCGGGAATAAGCCTGTTAATCCAGTTCGGTGGGATCGTCAGGGTCCTGTTCCGGCCGCCCCGCCGTGCTGACCGACGGGTTGTACTGGGTGCGGGTAGCCTGCGGTTCGTCTGTCATACTCACCACGATCACGGAAACATTGTCGCGCGCGCGCCGCGCCAGTGCGCTTTCGATGAGGGTGTCACATGACTGCTGGCAATCACCCAGCGCCAGGCAGTCCTTGATGGCGTCGTCATCGAGTTCCCGGTAGAGCCCGTCGCTGCACAACAGAAAGATATCGTCCTCGGTCAGGGCGAACATTTCCGAGTCGAGTTCGAGGAAATCCGCGACGCCGACGGCCCGCGTGATCACGTTGGCGGCGGGATGCCCTTCAATCCCGTCACGTGCCAGCAAACCCAGCCTGACGAGCTCTTCCACCTGGCTGTGGTCGCGTGTCAGCTGGATGAGCTCGCCGCAGCGGTACCGGTAGACCCGGCTATCCCCGGCCCACACCACGACACCGTGGCCGCCGAACGCCAGCAAGGCCACCACGGTGCTGCCAATGACCTGTTCGCGGCGGGTGCGGGCTTCGTCGTTGAGTCGCCGATTCACGATCTGCAGGCGCTGGCGCACCTCGCCGAGCAGGGCGCCGAGGCTGGCTGGCGGCGGGATACCGGCCAGTTCGGAAACGATCGCACCGCTGGCGAAATCCCCCGCGGCGTGACCGCCCATGCCATCGGCTGCCACCCACAACCCCAGCTCGGGCAGGTCAAGCACCGAGTCCTCGTTGAGCTTGCGCACCATGCCGACGTCGGTCCGGGATGCCGAGGACCAGTGCAATTCTTTTATCTCATTCTTCATCCGGTCGCAGCATCCTCCGATCCGCGCCGGTATCGCCATTTGGCCCGGCGGTTACGCTCAGACTTTACCGCAGCCGTTCGGGCGTGGAAAGCGTTATGGCATCAGGTCACAATCAGTTGCATCCGTCGTCGCTTTTGGTAACGACGACGCGGATAGACATCATCTATACCAGCCGGTCGAACTGTTCGTCAAACGCGCGCTCCACGTCCCTGTCGGTCGGAGCATCACGCGTCCTTTTGCTTCCCATTTCAGATCGTTCTGCGGCAGTTCAAACAGCCGGACCATCTGCCAGCTCATCACTGGGGACGAATCGGCGTCGCTCAGACCGCCAAGACGACATCCGGTATGAATGCCATCGCCAGGTTATCAGCCGGCAGCCGGTCAGGACGCATAGCTTGCGAGCGGAACGATGTCTGCGAAGTCACGCAGCGTCCAATGATCGAGTGTTTCAGAAGAGTCCTGCTCGAAATCGAACAGAACTTCATGATGGTAACGCTGTGTGTTGTCGTGGATCTCGTACATGATGTTTTGCCTCCGCTGACTGTTGGCATCAGGTTGCTGTCACCAGGGACAATGCATCATACGTACCAGCTCATGGCAGCCAGCGGCAACTTTATTACAGGTCTTTGACCAGTATGGTTTTTTTCTCTGCGCAGATAGATCCGGTCTCCACGGCGAAGTCTTTGAGCCAGAGTTGTGGTGTGCGCACCAACAGGAAATCCATGCATTCGTTGGGCAGTCCACAACAGGACGGGATGCCGATGCCCTGCAGCACGGGTAGAGTGGCGAAATCGGGCAAACTTTCCTGTGCACGTGTCCTGGTCCACCGAATTTTTCGATTCACCGTCCGGACCATAACATTCTGAATCGATGGCCCTGATTGTATCCTTAACCGGAATCTCTCAATAACTCGTTTTCGGAGGCCACAATGCTCGCCAAACCGCCACCGCGGATCCATCTTCCCAAGGTCTGGCAGGGCTGCGTTAAGTCGGCGCGACTCCATACGATCACCCTGGTGTATGTGCCGATCCAAAAGAGCGGTTATCTGCCGCGGTCCCGTTGTAAGGGCGGACTGCCATTGAACGCGGTGCCGATGATTCCGTAGGGAGAAAACCGGATTTATCGAAGCGAAGTCGACGCAATCAATAGGTGACAGATCGTCCGAAAATAGGTAAGACAGGCTGGCCGAGGAGACAGGCGTAACGCCAGCCAAGATTTGACGGTCCTCACTGGCGCTACGCCCCCAACCGTGCTTTCGCACAGCTGCGTCAGTGTCGCACCGCACGCGGTCTTTATCCAGCCCCCATCGGCCTTTTGCGCCGATGAACCCCAGCGCCCGTCTTTACCATTGCGCCGGCTGCCACTGCCAGGTCTTTATCTGCCGATACTGCGATCGGGGAAACGTTTACTGCGCCGGTGATTGCGCACAACGGGCCCGCCAGGCGTCGCTGCGCCGGGCTGGGTCTCGTTACCGTTCGACCCGCCAGGGGCGCTTTACCAACGCGGCACGCCAGCGCCGGTTCCGAGCCCGTCAAAAACAAAAAGTAACGTATCACGGTTCACCACCGACGGTTGAACTTGTTCTACTTCTACTGGCATTAAATCCATCGGAAAGTCCGCACGAGCGCGCCTGTATGCCATGGCGCAGGCGCGCGGCTACACCGGTGGGGCGAGCCAGTTCCGGGCGCATGTCGCGCAGCTTCGCCCCCGCAACCAGATCGCGTTTTCATTGAGCTGGAGCAAGGCCCGGATTGACCAGACTTCCTTGGGTTTCAACGGCGGTTTCTGGCCGGCCAGCTTACCCCTCCCAGGTTGCTGATCGGCAGGGATTTCATCCGCTTGCAGGTAATTATTGAGCATGAGAACCCCCATCCGTGCTCTCCATACCCAATACGCTAAATTTTCATAGAGTTACAGCACTGCCTATGAAGGTATAGCGCAGATTCTGAAGCGGGGTCCAGTCGTTCGCTGTTAGAAGCTACGACGGGTTGCAGCCCATGCGCCGTCCGTAATACGTTGTGGTCGACGACAAGCGCGTCCAGGATCGTGGCCTGTCACACAGGCATAATCGCGGACCTGGTCGCTTACTCAAGCAATAAGTAAGTGGAAGCGCGTGATTTGCCTCTTGCCCAAACGCCGCGCGTTCTTCGTAGAATACGTCGATTGAGCGGGTAGCATGGAACGATGGCTGACACAGTTTGGATCGGGACGCTTGACGATTTTGGTTGCCGTTGTGCCTGCCGGTCGCCTAGGAACCTGTCGGACTTAGGTGATCGTAGCGAGCATGGTGGGAGAGCGAGAACAGATTTTCACGATTTCGAGGCGCATAGTGGCTCTATGCAACGAGAAATCGGGGGCATA
>Ga0210085_1000585_pt1 | contig 15088 bp, 11 predicted proteins | sample China_Galinas_PW_5_FD_184866 | JGI IMG/M metagenome (GOLD analysis project Ga0210085, IMG submission 184866) | Wetland microbial communities from San Francisco Bay, California, USA, that impact long-term carbon sequestration - China_Galinas_PWC_D1... | ecosystem: Environmental > Aquatic > Marine... | reverse complement strand
CCCTGAGATGACAATTCCGTCGTAGCCGGCTCTTTTTAAGGACGGACCGAAGAATCCGCCAAGATTTCCGTAACAAAACCCTTCCGGCATCAACATGGGCGATTTTCCCACGGCTTCAAACCGGGAGGCGCCCTGGACACCGGTTGCTCCTAAAGGGCCACTCATAAGGATCAAACGATTTTCCGGATCAAAAGCACCCACATCAGGTCCGACTTCTTCCCAGTAGATCCGTGTGGCAATGCCGCGCCCGCCAAGGAAACGCTCTGCATAATCCATGGTATTGCGTTCAGTAACCCGAGAATTTGACAAATCGACGTTCAGAATCTTTCCGCGCCATCCATAAATGTCAGCTGCCATTTTTGTCTCCTTTGCCGGGGGTTGTCCCTTTGTTTCATTATAGATAAGAATTTGTTTTTTTCAAGCGAAAGTACGGCGGAAAGCAGGATAGGGACTTCATGGAAGTCCCTATAATAATAAAAGGCAGAGCCAAACAACCCTGCCTTCTGAAAAAAATGATTGGAAGATGCTTATTTTTTAAATATTTTGCGTCCGAATCCTGCAAGACCGACCAAGCTAGAGCCAAGCAGCATAAGTGTGGCTGGCTCGGGGACCGCGGAAGGCTCACTGGAACCGGGCTCTGTATCGGAACTGACAACCGTTGTTGAACTATAGCTTGATTTGCTCGCTGTGCTCGTCGGATCACCCGAAGGGCAGCCTATAATTCCAAACAACATCATCAATACACATAAAACCATAAATAATTTCTTCACCTTTCCCCCTATTTTTATAAAATAGAAAACTATTTTTTAAAATCAAATGGTAAAAGAAAAATTATTTCATACCCGTATAAAACTATATATTATGTATGTCAAGAACTAAACAACACAACATATGGTATTAAAAATATAGGTTTAATTCAAATTGTCATAACCCTTTAATGGGTCGGTGCCATCCACCCCGTCCGGAATCGGAATATCAAGAAGGTGGCAGACCATGGGTACCAGGTCCAAAGTAGACTGCGTTGCCGCTTGAATATGTTGTCCCTTGTAGAGTTTTCCCATTCCGGGACCGGCCAGCCAAAAAAATACCCTCAAGTCTTCAGGGTAAAAGCTCCCATGGTGCCCGTATTTGGACATATCACGCTCAAAATAGTGCCCTTTTTTGTTGATTAATTTGATATCCGGTACCGTTTCCCGAGTATACTGCCGATTGAGGCCGGTGACTACAAGCTCTCCAAGTTCAAAACGCCGAGCCATGGTTTTAAGGGGTCGAAGAGACCGCAAAAAAGACGCACCATCGCGTTTTCCCTCTATATAAGGCTGCCATTCCATTGACCACCACTGCTCGTTTTCGTTTATGCCATTGTGGCGCTCACCAGGGTATTGTCTAATAACCAGTGTATTTAAGCTCGCCCGAACCGATGTATTGTTCAACATAAGATCAACCGCCGGATGAACGTCCTCAAGCAGGCGAGGCGGGTCCATCCAGTTTTTTGTTTCACGGTTTTTCAGATAAACTTCCTTTGTACAAGCCCCCAACATGATTACAGCGTCTGCCTCTCGATTACTCGTCATTTCGGACGGAAGGGTATAGACGGGTGAAAGAATATCAGTGAGAATGTGATCAGGGATGTGTTTGCGAATTTTGAGCGCTCCCTGCTGGGACAGCAAGATGAAAACGGTATGATCATATTGACCTATGGATTTTAAAAAACGAATGACACGACCGATCTGAGGATCTAAAACCGTCCGGGTGTAATAAAGCTGAATCTGATCCATTTCTGCGCCGGTTTCAACGAAAGACGAGTCCGGGTAATGGCTGTATAAGTCTGTGCCCAACAATTGCACCAACATGATGTCCGGCAAGGTTTGATAGCGATGATAAATACCTGCCAGGCTTTTATGATAGGAGAACACATGTCCTTTCAAAAAGGCGCTAACGGTTTTGGGGTCTGTGTAGGCTTTTTCAGGAAAAAAACGGCCATGTTTAAGAAATCCAAGGGCCGAAGCATTGCCCCAGAAAAATCCACCCGAGTTGATTTTCCAGTCCGAACCGTTATTAGCCATCAGCATGGTCGTCATGGAAGATTTGCCTGCCTCACCCGCATACTCGAAAAGGGTTTTGATATTGTTGGATTTCAGCAGCTTGTTGATCCGTTGCTGGGAATAGGAAATCATGGTTTGAACCTTGTGTGTGGTACGGTCAAACCAGATGGTAGAAACAACGCCGGTTCGTTGAGGGTAAACACCCGTGTACATGGCTGCAATGGTCGGTACCGATGCAGCCGGTATGGTCGTAAAAACATTGGGATAATAGATAAATGGCTGCTGTCCGTCCGAGCCGTATATCAGTGCTTTAAAGTTTGGTAATTGCTCCAAGTTTTTGTAGATAATGCCTTGCTTCAAGCCGTGGAATTCGATGATCACAATCTTGGGGCTGCCAAAAACAATCTCGGGATTAAAAAACGCGGCAATCAAATAAATACAGAAAAGAAACCGTAGAACTGTTCCGATCCATATCAAAGGTAACGTCGAAAATAGCGATTTATCTGGTTGAGCAATATGAAATTTCATTTTCTGAGACTGTCCGTCAGCCGGGCGTATCAACAACGTATTTATTGGATGTACCGAATGTTTCTGGTGGCTGTAGGTTCTCAAAGAGTCCGGTTTTCGATATACTCTCTTTCCACCCTGTCTCTGTGAATATGACCGGAATTATAACTGCAGAAGGGATACATCTTGCCGTCAGGCGCAGAATAATGAATAGCGCACCGTCTAACCCGCTGGAGATCATAATTGTAATTATCCATAAAATGCATGCAAAACAGAAAAATAGTTTTAAAGGTATGGCCTTTGTATTCGTCGTTCCAGGTAAATTTTTTGTCCGAATATCCGTCGAGTGTCTGTAGAAATTTATTAAAGGTCAAACCTGCAGGCGCATTTTTGGCAATAAAGTGCTTTCGCAATAAATTTAATGAGCTGAGTTTTGAAAACATCTTGACACGCCGTTTCTCGGTTTTCTTTGCCAGCTGATTAATATCCTTTAAAAGATTGTATAAATCGACAAACCTGGTGATTGGAACCGCCTTTTTATTTTTGTCAACGAACAAAATCGAAAAAGTACCGCAGTGGGGGTGACATGAATAGTTGGTGACACTTTTTCCGGTTAACGCTTCCGCCAAAGACACAAAAGGGGTGCCTGAATTTAGTGAGAACCAATCCTTTAAGGGATCGGTCAAGCCGGTCTGGCGGCTGATATCATGAATGATATCTGCAATGGTATATCTTTGTTTCAACCTGTCCGATTCGGCATACCGTCCGGTAAAGGATATCGGCTGCATAGAAAGACCTGTTATTGTATCCAGGTTTTCAAAGGTTAACTTGACCAGATCGCCAAGCTGGTGATCGTTCACACCTCTGATGATGGTCGGCACCAAAATGACTCTCAAACCGGCTTTTCCGGCTGATTCAATGGCTTTGAGCTTGGTTTCCAGCAACTTTCGTCCCCTGATCTTCTCAAACACATCATCCGTGACACCATCCATCTGTAAATAGATATATTGCAAGCCGGCTTCCCTGGCCTGCATGGCAAAATCAGGATCAGCCAGTTTTATGCCGTTGGTCCCCATCTGTATATGCGTAAAGCCAAGTTCTGTCGATGCTTTTACGATTTTAAAAAAGTCAGGGTGAAGGGTCGGTTCGCCACCAATAAACTGAATGGTATTACAGGGCGCAGGTTTTGCTTCGCGGAGCCTTTTCATCATCATGTGAATTTCTTCAAAAGAGGGCTCGGCCGTGTATTTGTTGGAGCTGGCAAAGCAGGTAGGACAGCCGAGGTTGCATCTGCTGGTCAGGTCAATGTTTCCGATGGCAGCATGGGTGAGGTGCATATTGCATATACCGCAGTCTGAAGGGCAATTTCGGGCACCGGTCACCAGCGGGTTGGAACATCCCTGTCCGTCTTTAAAATACCACTTCTCCATTTCCAAAAATATATTCACATCCGACGAAATAATGTCATTAAACTCCCCGTGATCAGGGCATTCCTTGGTCATGAAAACCTTGCCGTCTTTTTCATATTGTCTTGCCGCAACAACCTTTTTGCATTCAGGACATATGGATTGGGTATTTTTGGGCAGCCCCATGACCAGCGGGGGTATTAAACTTCCGGATAATGTCCGCTCTCCTTCCTCAGAACAATCTTGTGGCTGTTCAACAAACATGCCATTAGCATCGAACATGTGCTTATAACCTCCAGAAAAAATTGTGTCGAAAATAAAACACGTATCATCTCCTGCGAAAGATTTCAATATGAGAGTAACAATCTGAATTCAAAACCTATCCATCTTGACGACTTTTCAAAGACACTGATGATCAGAATCACCGGCAGCATATTGATCGCGATTATGATCTTAAAATAACCGCCATTGGGTTTCCGGATGGCAGCATATTTATTAATTCATTTTCATTCCCTTGATCTTTTGTTCTTGATCTTCGATTTGTTTGTTCAAATCGTCTATAACCCCTTTCACGATATCCTGCTTTGATTTGATTTTGATGACATCTTCATCAAATCTGAGAATTTTAGCTTTTAGATCGGCTATGGTTTTTATGTTCTTTTCTTTTTCACCCAATCCTTGGCTGTTTATTGCGTCCATTTTTCTTAAGTCCAGGGCAGTTGCTGCCTTCTTTCGATGTTTGCTGGCGATATCAAGATCGTATCCAACAATTTTCAACTCATTAATGCTCCGTTCTTTTTTCAACGTGGCAAGCGTCTCTTTGTTCTTACTCAATTCCAGGTTAAACTCCGCTTCCGGAATACCTTCTCTTTTATCTTCAGGGACCTGTGCATATAGCTTCTGGTCAACGTCAGATGTCATTGAATCAAAGCTTGATGATATGGATTGCTTAAAACTCTGTGTTGTCTTGCATCCGACAATTAACGCAACGATTAAAAAGAGAGCTAAGTTGATAAAAAAAAATCTTTTCATGGTTTTCCTCCTTGATAAATAAAAGTCATACTTCTTTGATTTAACATTTGATCTGATCTTGCCAGTATCTGCACCATTTACAATAACAATAGATGCAGATTTTTCAAAGCATGATGCACATAATTTTTTTCGACATAATGATCATTTCGCTGCATTGGGTGGATTGATGATTTTTAAAATCAAGTTTTTATTATAACTTGCCGATGATATTTTAAAAGGAAAACGAATCGATGAATACACGAAAAAACAGAGCGGATATACCTCATCGGCCAACTCATCAACGACCACTCGAGTTCGAAACAGCATTGCCGCCCCACGGTTTTGCGACTTGTCTTGCATGTAAAATGATGAAAGACCTCTGTATTAAAGGCTTCAATAACATCCCCGGCAATTGCCGTTCGCCACAGCAAGAGGATTCCTGGTGTTCACTATTACACCTGGTTTTCAGCATTGTCTATAAATAAAAGGATAATTTTATGGCCGCAACTTAATTTTATAACACATAGATCAACGCATATGATGTTAATGCTTCTCATCACCAACTAAGGATTTTAGTAATGAACGACCGGACAAAAAAACAAAACCGTATTGTAAGCCGTATTATAGATGGTTCTGTCACCATCGATTCTGTCAAAGACTTTGAAAATCTGCTTAAGGCCTTTCCAAATGATCCATGGCTCCATCGATTCTTTGCCGACCTTTTGGAACGAGAAAAATCGTTTTATGCCGCCGCCGATGCATATGGAATAGCTGCCGAGCTTTTCATCGAAGAAGATATGATCATGCAGGCTATTGTATCTAAAATTTTTGAATGGCAAATCCTTGGACTGTCCTATCAAGAAGGGCAACACTTTTATTCATCCCTTCGTGAAACCAAATCTAAAAACACAGGCGCGCAGCGTTTTTTCATCAAGATGACATATCCTGAATTGATTGCTTTTATGAGTATGCTGGTTGTCCGGTATTTTCCTGAAGGCAGCACGATGAAACAATTCGGTGATGAAGAGAACAACCTCTACTTTGTTGTGTCCGGTACTGTGGAGAAAACCATCTACCATCGTTTGGGAAAAGGAAGAACAATCCAAAAGAAATCATCCAAAAACCTGGTGGAAAACGATTTTTTTGGTAAAATTTATCCGTTTGAAAAAGAAAGAATATCTCAGACCACCATCGAAACAATGACCCGTGTTGAATTTGCAAAAATTTCCAAACGAAAACTGATGAAAATTTGCAGAAAATTTCCGAATGTGAAACATCTTGTCCATGACCTGTATCAGAGCCGTTCGGAATCCCATGACGAAACGTTTTCATACACCATTCGTAAATCCGTCAGGCACCAGCTCCCCACCCAAGTCAATATTACAATATTTGGTGATGATCCGGATAAAGCCCCTTTAGATCTCAGTGGATTCACACAAAACATTTCATTAAGCGGAGCCAGCATTGTTTTGGAAGCAAATGATGAAACCGCTCATTTTGGCAGCCTGGTTGGAAAACAGGTTCATATTCAACTATATTTAGCCATCGCTTTTGTTAATCTCACTATTTCAGGCACTGCTGTTTGGAGCAAGGAAATTTCTCTTGAAGGAAAAAAAAGTGCTGTGATAGGTATCCAATTTGAAGAGATGACCGATAAAGATCGCCGGTTGTTACAGGGCTACCATTATGGATATGAAATTGAACAAGACCGGATTTGGGGCTTATGGGACTCGCTTATTGGGAACGGTGCCGGAACATCCAGCCTGCCAGCGGCAGCGTAAAACCGGCCATCAGCAATAGCGGCCATAGCTGATGCCAGATCATGCTCGCATCGGCACCTTCTAGAAATATGTCACGCAGAGCTACAATGACGTGGCGCAAGGGATTGAGCAGGGTACCGATCTGGAGCCAGTGGGGCATGTTTTCGATGGGAGTGGCGAAGCCGGAAAGAATGACCGACGGCATCATGAAAACAAAGGATCCGAGAAGGGCCTGTTGCATGGTCATGGATACGGACGACACCAGCAGCCCGACACCAACGATGGTGAGAATGAAACATCCCAGGGCCAGGACAAGAGCCCCGATGGTTCCGCGAAACGGCACACCGAACCAGTAAACCGCCCCTGCCGCAAACAAAAGAGCGTCCATAAGTCCGAAGACCATTCCGGGCAAGGATTTACCGACAAGAATTTCGGCGGGATTGAACGGGGCGACCAAAAGCTGATCAAAGGTACCGAATTCACGCTCCCGCGCCACCGAGAGGCTGGTGAGAATCATGACCACCACCATGCTGATAATACCGCCTAACGCCGATACAATGAACCATCTGCTTTGAAGATTGGCGTTGAACCAGGCCCGATCCACAAGTTCTACCCCGGGGCCGTTCATGCTCACCACCCCGTTTTTGACAAGTTCCCGGTTGTACTGTTCGACGATGTTTCCGATATATCCCAATGCGATCAGGGCCACATTGGAATTGCGGCCGTCCACGATCACCTGGACAGTCGCCGAACGGCCCATGTGAAGATTGCGGCTGAAGTCGGGACCGATGTGGATGACCAACCGAGCCTTTTCGCGGTTGATCACAAAGTCGATTTCTTTGTCAGCCAAAAGGGTCTTTGTCAGCTCGAAATTTTCAGATCCTTCAAGCCGGGACAGAAGCTGCCGGGATTCAGGTGTGCGGGATTCGTCGAATACCGCGTAGCGAACGTTTTTAAGATCATAGGTTGCAGCATACCCGAACACGAAAAACTGGATCAGCGGTGGACCGATAATGACAAAACGGCTTTTGGGGTCCTTTAAAATCATAATGAATTCTTTGAACATCAATGCAATGATGCGACGTAAGAAATCCATCAACCCTCCAGTCGTTTGGTGATTTTGCGAAAAGCAAGGCTGGTAAATAACACCGCCATAACAGCCAGGGCCAGGGCATTGGGCAGCAGCACCGGCCAGACGTCGCCTGCCATGAAAAGGGTGTGGCTGATGGACACGAAATACCGCGCCGGAACCACATGGCTTAAGATCTGAATGAATCGGGGCGTGCTATCCAGGTCGAAAACAAGGCCCGATAAAAAGAATGCCGGCAGAAACCCCGCTATAATAGAAATCTGTGCAGCCACAAACTGGACCCGAATGGCAGCGGAGATCAACAGCCCGAAGCCCAGCGAAGCCAGCATGAAAAGCGCACTCAAGATAAATAGGGCGACGATGGAGCCGCGAAACGGCACATGAAACAGCGTGGTGCCGACGGCCACGGACAGACCCATGCCCAGCATACCCAGGATAAAATAAGGAAGCATCTTTCCCAGCAGAAGATCAACCCTGCGAATCGGCGTGACCAGAATGGCCTCCATGGTTCCCCGTTCCCATTCCCGGGCCACCACCAGCGCGGTCAAAAGGATTCCGATCAGGGTCATGATCAGGGTGATAAGACCCGGTACCAGAAAGTTACGGCTGATCGCCGCCTCGTTGAACCAGATCCGCTGGGACACTTTAACGGAAGGACTGACCACCGGTTCACCCCGGGCCTGACGCAGTTCGATCCATTTCTGAAGCACCCCGCGCGTGTACCCCTGGATGAGCCGGGCCCGGTTGGCATCGATGCCGTTGACAATCACCTGAACCGGAGACTGGTTCCGGGTGAACAGGCTGGACGAAAAATCGCTTTGCAGATGAACAATACCGTCAACGCGCCGTTGATTAAGCAAATCCGTTGCTTGAGCCATGGATGTCAAATGAATGGTTTTGAAATAGGACGACTGATCGAATCTTGCCGCCAGATCGCGGGCTGTCGAACCGTTGTCTTTGAGAACAATGGCGATAGGCACGTTTTCGGCATCCAGCGACAGCCCGTATCCGAAGATAAAAAGCAGCACCAAAGGTAATACTATTGCCAGCGCAATGCTGCTGGGATCGCGCAGGATCTGGAGTACTTCTTTGCGAAGAATTCCCCGCAGACGCATAAAGAAAAGATGGCGCGGTGTCATTTTTCCCCTCCGCCATTTTCCGTAAGGTTCTGTCCGTTGGTTGGTGCGATATCGCCTTGGGCCAGAGCAATAAACGCATCTTCAATGGTCGGTTCCGGGTTTTCTTTGGAACGGGCCAGTGCCCTGATTTCAGAAGGTGTACCCATAGCGAGATTTTCCCCCTGGGACATAATTAACATTCTGTCGCAGTATTCGGATTCTTCCATAAAATGGGTGGTGACCACCACGGTGACGCCCTGTTCGGCAAAGCCGTTGATCCTGAGCCAGAATTCACGGCGGGCCAGAGGATCTACGCCCGATGTGGGCTCGTCCAGAAAAAGAATATCCGGCTCGTGCAACAGCGCCGCTGCCATGGCCAGACGCTGCTTGTAACCGCCCGGAAGCTGGCCGGCGGCCTTGTCGCGCCATTTACCGAGTCCGAATTCCTCAAACGCCCATTCCAGTCGACCCTGAAGCCGATTACCCCCAAGGCCGTAGGCCCTTCCGAAAAAACTCAGATTTTCCTGTACGCTGAGCTGACCGTAAAGGGAAAACTGCTGGGCCATGTACCCCAGACGCGCACGGGCCATAGAGGGCGAGTTCCGCAAATCATACCCGGCCACGCTGATCTCTCCGCCACTGGCGCTCAGCAGTCCGCATAGCATCCTAAAGGTGGTGCTTTTCCCGGCGCCGTTGGGACCGAGCAGGCCGAAAATCTCACCATGGTAAACCTCGAAGGTAAGTCTTTTGACCGCCTCAAAATCACCGAAAAACTTCTGAAGTGCCTTGGTTTGCACCACCACTCCTTCATTCAGGATTGTCTTGCCGGAAGTTTTGTCGACGGCGTTGATTCGAAAACGGCCCTCTTTGCGGGGGATTAGGGTCATAAAGGCATCTTCAAACGTCGGGGGGGTGTTCTCTATGGTTGCCTGCCATTTTTCCGGCAAAGCATCGGCCACAGCTTCGATGCCGTAAACATCGGTCACCACGCGAACCTTTCCCGAACGGATGGTCGCATCCACAATATGCGCTTTGCCTATCAGGCTTGTCTGTATCCGACGGGGCTTGATGTCAGCCGGTGGATCCACCAGCGCAACCCTTTGTCCCAGGCGTTCCTTAAATTCCCGGGGTGTTCCTTCGGCAAGTTTCTCACCTTCATGCAGCACCACCACATGGTCACAACGCTCCGCTTCATCCAGATAGGCGGTTGAGAGTAACACCCCGATGCCGTCGCTTTCCACAAGTTCGTAAACGATTTTCCACAGTTCCCGGCGCGAGATTGGATCCACACCCACAGTAGGCTCGTCCAGTAACAGCATTTTCGGTGACTTGATGAGGGAGCAGGCCAGCCCCAGCTTCTGCTTCATTCCGCCGGAAAGGGCACCGGCCATACGCCGGGTATAGGGTTCCAGGCCGGTCATCTGCAGTAATCGGCCATAACGATCCTTTCGCTGGAAAGAAGGCACCCCCTGAAGATCGGCATAAAGGTCCATGTTCTCTTTTACGGTCAAATCCTGATACAGGCCGAATTTCTGGGGCATATAACCGACGCGGCTCTGAATGTCGATGGTATCGACCACGCTGTCGAAACCCAGAACGGTAACCGTACCCTCCGTCGGGACGATCAGGCCGGCAGCCGTACGGATCAAGGTGGTTTTGCCGGCCCCGTCTGCTCCCACCAGTCCGGTAACCTGCCTGGAGCGGGCTTCCAGCGAAACACCCTTTAAGGCTTGAACCGCGAGTCCTTTTTTGGAAGAAAATTCCTTTCTCAGGTTCCGGACCGCCAGCACCACTTCCGTTGAATTCTCGGTCTGTATATGTGCCGAAACAGCCATATTGCTTGCTATCCTTTGATTGGTTCGGCGGATTTTTGTGGCAAAACTTCACCCTCCTGGGATACATCAGCCGAGGCAGTGTGATCCACGATCACCGTTACCGGCATCCCCAGACGCAACATGTCTTTGGAATCATGAACGAAAACCCTCACCTCATAAACCAGCTTTGTTCGAAGATCCTCGGTTTCAACGGTTTTCGGGGTAAATTCGGCCACAGGAGAGATAAATCCGATCCAGCCTTCAAAGGTCTGATCCGGAAACGAATCGCTCAAGACTTTGGCTTTCATGCCCAGATTGATACGGCCGAGATACGGTTCCGGCACATAGGCCCGCACCCATTTGGGGTCGGTCAAGGCCAAGGTGACCACCGGCCGGCTTGGGCTCGCCATTTCTCCGGGCTCCAGAATCCGGTTCTGAATCACCCCCGTGGCAGGTGATGTCAATGCCATATCCGAAAGCCTTATCTGTAAAAGCGAAAGAGACGCCTCAAGTGTTTTTAGATTGTTCTTGGCAGCGGCAATGTCTTCCTTTCGAGGGCCTTCTATGGCCAGATTCAGCGCCTTTTCCTTGACCTTGAGCTGGGCCTCTTCCACATCGAGCTGGGCCTGGATATTGTCCAGGGCCTGCCGGCTGGTGGCTCCGGCCTTTGACGTTTCCCTGATTCGCTCGTAACTCTTTGCGGCATTTTTGACCCGGGCCCGTGCTGCCGCCACTTCGGAGCGCGCCTGTTCGATTTCCTGCGGTCGGGTCCCGGCTTCGAATCGTTTTACCACGTCTTGCTGGGCAGCAATTTTAGCCTCTGTTTCTCTGATTTGAGCTTCCAGACGATTGGTTTGCAGCCGCGCCAGTACCTGGCCTGCATTAACGCGGTCGCCTTCTTCCACCAACACCTGAGCAATACGCTCTTGTTCGTTAAACGCGAGGTCGGCTGTTCGGATATCGATATTCCCGTAGATTTTAAGTTCCGATGCGGACGGGTTTCCCTCCGCTTGTAAATACCACCGAACGCCCAGAATCACAGCCGAAACAAGAACGACTAAAATGAAAATTCTAATAAATCGTTTCATTGTGTTAATACTCCACCTTTCTTTTTATCTTTTTTCAGCTGGTATATTGCCTCAATGGCGGCTCGGGTCTGCTCCAAAATCACACCACGAATCTCTGTGGTTTCTTCGGAACTGTATCCCTCAAGATCCAAAGCCCGAACCATGGTTTCGCGGGCCACCCGAAATACGACGATTTGTCCGATCAAGGTCAACGCGCGAAGGCTTGTAACACGTGAAGGCGCCTCTCCTGTGGCTGTTGCGACCATTTTGGCAACCGCATTGATCATAGGGGCCATAATGCGGTTAAAAATAATGTCATAGGCCGAAGACGGATATAGCTGCTCACGGAGAACGATCCGCGCAAAACCGGGGGCCTCCGGCGATCCCACCATAAAATTAATCATTTTTTCCAAAAGCTTTTCCAGCAGGACAAGCGCCTCTTCGCGATTCAACTTTCCGCCGGCCACCCATTCTTCTATCTCAACCAACGTTGATTCAACTTGAGATTCGAGCTTGCCGGTAATATAGGAGACGACGCTGTGGTACAAGCCCTCCTTGCCATTGAAATAATAGGAAATGGCGGCAATGTTGACCCCGGCTTTTTGGGCAATCATCCGCGTGGTCGCCGCATCAAATCCGTGCTTCCCAAAAACATCCACGCCGGCTTCGAGAAGACGATCACGAGTATTGAGACTGTACTTTATTTTTGACGATGTCGTTTTTTTATCCGCGGCCATTTTTTATGTTCCTCACTTACACAACAATCTAATCAATCGATCGATTTAGTCAAGTGATTAATTTTCCGGATCCTATCTTTTCACACATTCAAGTCAAAGAAAATAAGGATGATAACGACTGAAACCTATTTGTTGATCGTCTTGAAATGACCCTTCTTAAAAATTATCACAGCAGAATCTTTAACATCATTCATCATGCGATGTTAGATTTTCGCTTGACTCGAAAACTCGAATCTCATATGTTTATGTTTCACTTATGTTTATCCTTTAAAAACATTCAGTTAGTGTAAATTTGTAATGACCGTTAGACGTGTCCTTATTTTCGCTCCCGTTCTTCTGATTCTTGTTCTGCTTCAGTCTTATTTCTGGGTGCCGACATACGATCAGCAAACCAAGGGAAACCCAGCTCGACTTGTTGAATACATCGCCGGATCCATCGGGGATGCCAGTCTTTTAAACCCCATCCTTTCGGCGGATTCTGCCAGCAGCGACATCAATAGCATGGTGTTCGAGGGCCTCATCGATCGGGACCAGGAACTTCGCTTCAGGGGACGGGTGGCCGAATCGTGGAAAATTTATGAAGAAGTGTTCTTTTATGTCAACCCTGCGGCCCGCATTCCGAAACTGGGCCGTGCCGACGCACACATCCTGGCAAACTTCATTAAACACGCCCAAAAAACATTGAAAATAACAGATCCCGATCTTAGGGGCTCTCTGAAGCGCATTACAAAAGTTACCGTGATCCCGCCTCGAACCTATACGGTGACAAAGCCGGTCAAGGATTCAAATACCGGCAAAGAGCAAACTTTTGAAATTCGGGTGGCGGCACCTTCAAGGATCAAGCTGGTTTTAAATACTGTGGACCAGGATTTTTTCCAAAACCTTACCCGTCTATTAGGGAACGACTACTTTGAATCCTTTCACGGCAGAGACTACTTGAAAAGCGATTTTCGGCTTTCCCAAGAACAATGGGCAACATTCGCCAAAGAACTGATGCCGGCCATTGAACACAATCCGATTCTTTTGTTTCATCTAAGGCCGAAAGTGACGTTTCAAGACGGCCATTTGGTGGGTGCAGATGATGTCCGGTTTACGTTTGACGCCATCATGAATCCGAAAAATCTGTCACCGATCATTTCAAATTACGAGCCGGTGAAAACCGTTGAAGTGATCGATCCTTTGACCGTTAAAATCACCTATAAACGGCTTTACTCTCCGGCTCTTTCAACCTGGGGCTTAGGAATCCTTCCGGAACACTTGCTCAATTCCCAAGCCCTCAAAAAAGAAGCGCTTCGCCTCGGCAAAGATCCGAAAACCTTTTCCCTTCGCCAGAGCACCTTTAACCGGCATCCCGTGGGATGCGGGCCATTCAAATTTCAAACCTGGAAATCGGATCAATACATCATCCTGGATCGTTTTGACAATTATTGGGAAGGACCGCCGAACTATCATCAATATGTCTATCGAATCATCCCCGATCTTTTAACCCAGGAAATGGAATTTTACGCCGGCACTCTCGACAGTTACGGCGTTCAACCCCATCAGGTCGAACGCCTGGAAAACGATCCGAGATTCCAGCACTTTTCCGGAACCGCCTTCGGATATACCTATATCGGCTATAACGAAAGACGCAAGCCCTTTGACGATCCCCGGGTGAGACGGGCCCTTGGAATGGCCATTGACGTCAACAAAATCATAAAATATGTTCTTTACGGCCAGGGAGAACGGATCACCGGCCCTTTTGTCAAACAGACCGACTATTATAACCACAATATCAAACCGCTTCCCTATGACCCCAAAGGCGCATTGAAGCTTTTGGAAACAGCCGGGTGGAAACCAAACAAGGCCGGCCGCCTTGAAAAAAACGGCAAACCCTTTACATTTACGCTGATTACCAACAACGGCAACGACCTTCGAAAAGCGATTCTGGCCATTGCACAGGATGCATGGAAACAGATCGGCATCGATGTCCGCACCGATATATTGGAGTGGTCCGTGTTCCTTCAGGAGCGTATATATAAACTCGACTTCGATGCGGTGGTTCTGGGTTGGCAGATGGATATCGAGCCGGATCTTTTTCAGATATTCCATTCGAGCCAGACCCACCCGTTTCAGCTCAATTTTGTCGACTATAAAAACAAAGAAGCAGATGATTTGATCATCAAGATCCGGCAGGAATATAATCATGACCGGCAGATGGAATTGTGTCACCGGCTTCACGCCATCATCGCCGACCAGCAGCCGTATACCTTTTTATATGTGGGGAGATGGACTGCTGTTTTGGACAAGCGCATCGTCATCAAAACCGTCGATGATACCGGAGCCATACAGTATGAAAAAATAACACCCACCAAAACCGGCAGCTACACTTTCTATTTTAATAAATGGATTAAACTTCCACAGGTTCCCGGTTTTATGGACAAAGGATAGACCATGTTATCATTTATCGGACGAAGCGTCGCTCAAAAAACCATTACGCTTTTTTTCGTCTCCATTGTCTCCTTTTTGATCATTCATCTGGCACCGGGAACGC